>Ga0126336_10002319_pt1 | contig 10739 bp, 6 predicted proteins | sample SidCmetagenome_FD_92530 | JGI IMG/M metagenome (GOLD analysis project Ga0126336, IMG submission 92530) | Coral microbial communities from El Islote,Puerto Morelos, Mexico - Siderastrea C C metagenome | ecosystem: Host-associated > Invertebrates > Cnidaria > Coral | place: El Islote,Puerto...
ACCTCACAAGGAAACACGTGCGACTGAACATGTACGCCAAGTCGCAGGAAGGGTCTTCACAACATAACCGGGTACATATATGGGGGCTCGCCACTCGGCCCACGTCTGTAAAGCGCCCTGCGTCTGAGCCATCCAGTAGAACGGACTTGGTATAGAGTTTGCTTTGAATGCACTGTAGATGATGAGGGGACTGGCCCGAGGGGATTTTCACTAAGAAAAAAAAAATGGCTGGTGTCAAATAGCTCAACTAAGGAAGAACAAGTATATTTGTTTGGAACAATAACTCTAAAAGGTAGCCATTGTAAAGAAGAAAATTCCCTTTCAAAGTACCAAAGGTATCAATTCTAAGTGCATGCGGTTCGTAGTCAATCGTACAATTATTATTATCTGGCATGCATCTCCACAGAGATGACTTTTATTGTTTAATCAAACCATTTACCGTCTCTTAACAGAACAGTGCAAAAATTTCCAAATTGTGATAACGATGGAAAGGAACTACGTAAACCCCCTGGTAAAGGATCGCCAGTTTAAGTTCACAGACATGGATGATGAATCATAAAACCAACCAGAGTAGAATTTTCTCGTTCGGTGTTTGCTTAACATTTTGCGTTCGTTAAAATTCTTTCACTGTAACGTACCGACTTTCTTGCCCTTTTGGTAGAGCCATGGTGCTACAAACGCCATTTTCTGTTTAAAAGTATGGTCAGCGGACCGTGCAGGAAGCGCCTGACACCTCTCCTCTGAGTAACATTTCACCAGGTAACAGCGATCAGCTAGCATAAAGGCCAGGTCACATGGCTGCACTTTGGACTCACAGCAGTACCTTGGGTGGCAAAATAGGCAAATATGGTTTTAAAGTCGAAATTTTAGAATGCAGTACTGTTATTGAGCATTAATTTTATTCTAGAGTGACGTATGACTCGTCAGTGCATTAAATAAGTAACTTTTCATTTGCCGAACTCGTAAAAATGCCATAAGGTCTTTCAATTTTTTCATGTTCCCTGTCCATGAGCCAATAATATTGTTGCGAAAAAAAATTGTGCCAACCACATTGAAAAAGTTTCATATCTTTCGCGAACAAGTCGTTAAAACTGCGCCAGAGTTAAGTCGTAGAGCGTAATCGTGTTCTCTAAATTAGTTAGATATATTACCTGATACAAGTTTTTATACTCTTGACTTTGCCGATATCTGTGAACTTTCCTGCTTTTAATCCGCCCATCAGTTTCACATTATACATGATCTCATTGTGCGGACATTTCGCTTCAGGGTCGTAATTCTTAAGATTGTCGTTCACCGGTGCTTGGGCTGCAAAACATGGGTTGGTATTTCTATTAGAATAAATTACGTTTGATTAATCTGCGTAAACGTGAGTTGGGTGACCAGAAAATTGACAAGATATTTTGAGGGTCGATCTTGGGTCTGCAAGAAAGGGAAAAGGGATAAAATGAAAGATTCCAGCTCTCAAACCATTAAATTTTCGGAACGTGCAACAATGATTATAACTCTAGGTATTTATATTTATTATGTACCGACTGACAGCTCCAAGATATAAGCTAACGCAAGCTCTGATTGGCTTGTTACTAATAGACCATCAGCTCTGGGGGAATGCGCAATAACAGTGAACGAAAACATTCTTGTTTAAACAGAAAAAATCATAACATTTCTCTTGATCCAGACGTTGTATTCTTGGCAGTCTCGTTGGCCATGAGTCATGTATAACTTAATGTCGTGGAATGACCGTTAAATAATAGCCTAAGTTCAGACGTCGCCTATTTCCTTTGTTTCACGTCCCATCCCGCGTGAGGCAAAAAAAATAGGAGACGTCTGCGCGCTGGCTATTAAATAATCGAGCTTAGGAATTAAAAATACAGCACTTTGCGGACCCACGTACTTAACTGCCCTGTTCCTTTGGTTGTCATGTGTGCAATTTGCATATCAATATCTTCGTCATCAGCTGGAATCGTCTCACAGGCAGAATCATTTAAACACCGTACACTGAAACACTTTGGACCGTGCATCATGGCTACGTCACATTTCTTGGAATTACAGCAAATGTGCATGCATTCCTGCATGTTTTTCACTTGGCCTTGATCTCGGAATATCCCGGCATATTGCCCTCCTCTTAAAGTGACGTTGTATTCAATGTCTTCTTGCCCGCAGTTGTACTCCTCGAGAATGGTGTGACCTAAAACTGCTAAGAAATAAGTTGAAGAAAAATGTTAGAAATATGACTTTAATTCCAAAAATTCAAATAGCCCGAAAAGGGTGATTAAATTATTGTAAGAGAGTGGAGGAGAGAAACTTCTTTTGGTTCGAGTTAGCTAGATATTTAAGTTAACCAGCTGCCACGTCAGGATTTGTCAATTCTATTGTACTGCATTATCAGCAATCATTTTTGTTATACCATGACCAAAGCTTGTCAGGTGGTATACTTTTATCTGATGAATATTAACCTATAGTTCTTGAAGAGGAAAGGCTTGTGTGGCCATACAACTACTCTAGTTGTATTAATGAAAGCTTCCTAGTCTTCTTGAAAGTCAAACTTATAAACTGGGCTAGCCTCCTCCGCAGGCATATCTTTCCTTTGCCCGCGCCAGCACCGCGTATGTTATAGCACGGGGACTGAGGGGAATGTATCAAATGAGGTTTGGTGGGGGAGGGGGTAAAGTTGCCTGCTGAGGAGGCTAAAGCTGAGCTTGGATGTATACTTCATTCATTTGCAATATTTTGACAAAAACTAAGTTACACCCAGGCATCTTGTAATTCGAAGGAAGTCAAGATGTCTTCGTCTCAGAAGAGTTACTTCTTCCATAAGAAATCAGGACTGAGTATGACTATTTTATTTGTCAGAAAGATATATATGAGAAACTTAGCGAAAATAACAAACGAACAACAATATTAAAAAACCGTAGGTAAATTTAGATGGAAAATTGCAGACCCGTATTCTCACTGTTTAAAGGTTTTTTTTTTATAATTATTTTTTGAGGGTAAATCAAACTCAACGCTATAGTTACTAGAGTTCAATAACACTGTTGTTTTTATGTTCAGGCTTGATCGAACAAAGGACACTTAACTAAACAGGTGGCTAAAATCATTGCATTACCATACATTTGATTTTAAATGCGATTATCCCAGAGTTTTAAGTTAGGCAAGAAGAACTACGCTTAATTTTGGTATCTCAAAGTCAAATCCTTTGTTTTGTTAACGATAATACTGTTAGATGCTGATAAACGTGAGAATATTGAGACGGAAAATTTACCTACCTGTTACGAAAGTTACAAAGATAGCGGAAACTAAGAACCATTTCTCGCTTCCTGTTCTTCTCGGCGAGCAGCATAGAATCTCAAACATAGTTATTTAATTACATAGAACGCCACTACGTAGAGGTGGAAATATAATATTTCACTCACCGAAGATAAACTAAATATTAGAAAATTGTTTTGGCGGAGATAGCCAGTGACAATAGAAAAATCAATGTTGCTTGATGACCTAACACCGGGAGAACGCAACCTGTCACTTATGACTCAGAGAGCCAATCAAATGGAGCGTTTTATCGGTCACGATCATAACCTCACTTTTATACAACACAGAGTCAAAACTGAATCAGAGGACATGCTTATATGTCAATAGAATAAATCAACTTTATTTGCTTTGGTGAGGTGATCTTTTGTGGTGCTCCATCCTTTCGCTTACTTTACACCGACGTATTGAGCTTAGAATACGAATACTAAAAAAAACTAAAGAAAAAAAAACAAAAAATGGTTCGAAAAAGTTATATAAGATCACTGAAGAAAATGAAATGAGTTATTTTTAAACTTCCCCTGCTCATAATTCCAACACAAAATCCTCTGCGTGCACTTCAAGTGAATGAAATTGGTCGACGGAGCGTTTTAGATTTCTTAATGTGATATCAAGACCATTGCGCGTGACGCGCATGTGTGAAGCCATCTTGAATTAATTCGCATACTTTCGTAAGATTACTCACTCAATTAAAACTCAAGGATATTTTGCAAGTTACCTTGTTGGTTTCCACGCAACTATCCTCGAATTCCGATTGGCTATCGACTTTATGCATAAGAATAAGAATTAATAAATGACACGCATTTGTGGATTCTAAGTATAAACACTTCAAACTGTTCGGAAGCATGAGAAGGGAAGCTTAATCAAGTTAAACTAAGGTAAGCCTTATCAGGGTAATGAAATCGCCAGCGTTGCTTTTTCTTTTCTTCCGTACTCCGCATCCATTCAAATTAATGTTTGAAGCAATTTTAAAATTTGTTTATCGATGGTAAGAGCACCTTAAAACAAAATTAATGTCTCAAATTTCAATTGTGAAAAAGTGGAAAAGAGGCATCAGCGTATGGAAGTAATCCTCTGAGGTTTCATTTGAATGGTTCACAAGAATTACCTGGTACAGTATAATATACGGCATCTCAGGAAAGTATGCGCAGTTGCTTTCATAGGAATTGTTACTTTTAAAGTTCTTTGCCTCAGCAGTTAGAATTATCTTGTACGGAATAACACAGCAAAGTACTGTTTCCATTTCAATGTTCACATTGTAAAATTAATCCAAAGGTTAGAAAGTTAGATTCACGTTATTGCTGAGGGATTTGACGGTTGGGCTTAAGAAACGATCCAACGTTTTCTTCAAAAAAGAAACACCCTCGGTGATATAAATTTATTTTATTTTATTTATTTATTTTTGTTTTTTTCTAGGCGCAGTAATGGCAAATCACCTGAAGTTGACCACTACTTTGCTTCTTTTGACGTTCCAAGTTATAAATGGTGAGAGTCAAGGTTTTTATCTTTGTTATTGAAAGTCGACATTTTGTTTTTTTTTCTAATGTTCTTTACCTATTGATGCATGAATGAAAAAAATGAGAAACGACTATAATGATTTGTCACGCCTAGAACTATGCCCGATATGAGGAATTTCTAGGGAATATCGAACAACAACTAAAGCTTTCAACATATACTTGCTTATTAAAAACAACAAATTTCGTGAAGCCTCTGTTTAACTAAAAAATAGAAATTTTTCAGAAGTAAATAATTACTTCGATTTACTTTAAACCTAACAAGCCACACATTAAACAGCTTTGTAAATTTATTGTTCGTAATCGTTCAAATCCGTAATAGTACCTAGGCTTTCGGCGGTTTTCCCTCAGCAATAACACGTGTGGTCGTTTCCGCTATCTGCTGCAATGGCGCCTGCCTTTGTGAGTGGATAACGCACCGCCTGAAAACTTAACGTCCTACCTTTCATTGTAAAGCAGTAGTTGTTTACGTTATTAACTCTAGGCTGATAGGAAATAAATTATTTCGAAAAGCTTGTTGATAACTGGAATGTTGTAATAATTGCAAGTGCATGCTTTCATTTGCAGGAGTGCATAGCGAAGGTAAATTTACACAGATTCATGTCTACCATTATTTATTCTATCCAATATTTATTCTATCCAATATTTATATTTATACCATTATTTATTCTATCCATTAATATTTAATTGGGCCTACTGAGGGGATCGACGTGATTTTAGAGCAATTTCTTACAAAAGACTAGTACTTACAAATAATAAAAAGTACTTACAGATAATAAGTGCTAGTACTAGACTAGTACTTACAGATAATAAAAAGATTTCTAGAGAAGACTGAACATTTCCTTTCTGTAGCTTACTACTTAATAACGTAAAATGTTTTTCAGTAGAATTTGATTCCGCATATGCTATAGCACGTAGAAACCCAAAATATGCATTTAAGTTTTTTAATTAGATCTATGGAGTGGTTGTCAAGGGTCGGCAACCGTTTACAAATGTCAGCGCAAGAAACTCTTCATAAATAAGTGTAAGAGAACATGCGGGAACTGTCCAGGTTAGTTCGATGTTTTTACCGAACGTCTTTTGAAATGAATGTTACGATTTGTCGTCCCAAATGTTAAGAAAATCAGGAATATGCTGGGGACAATGAGCCCATTATTTACTGCGACTATTTTATACATCAGGGTGCCTTTTAAATCCGATTTCATGGCTGTCCTGTACCAACACTGAAGCTAACAGATAACGACGAGCAAAACGTGTCGTAAATATATACGGAATGACTTTTTTACACGATGTTCACCCCACCCTGTTGAGTAAGCAGGTATCACTGAATTACTGAGCAGTACCATTTCTAAAAACCAAGATGAAATTGGGCCAATTACTGTGTTACCTCTTGCTATGTTACCTCCATTACTATATTGCCTTTACCTTCACTTTTGACACCAGCAATTAAGGCAGTGACTACCAGAATTTATGGTTTTATTGGTTGTTATGACCAGAATGATAAATGCAGAATGTGGGCCGACAGTGGGAACTGTACAAAGAGGCCAATATATATGAATTACTTCTGCCGCTGCAGCTGCGGGAGTTGTTGTGATTATTGAATAAGGCTAAGCATGATAGTGAGTAATATGATTGACAATTGATTGATCGACTGACGGACGGACGGACGACGGACGGACTGACTGACTGACTGACTGACTGAGTGACTGAGTGACCGACTGACTGACTGACTGACTGAATGACTGACTGACTGACTGACTGACCGACTGACTGACTGACTGACTGACTGATCATGACTGACTGACTGACTGAATGAATGAATGAATGAATGAATGAATGAATGAATGAATGAATGAATGACTGTTTGAACCTATCCCTAACCTATAGAGCAAATAGGGAATACTCACCAAATTTTGGATGAACTCAAAACAGTAGAAAACTCTTTTACCTGCAGCTTTTGTTTTTCCATAACAGTTACGTTCATTTTCCTTTGACTTCCACTTGTGCGTCTATAACGATGTAGCAACACGGAATATGCATTCCATTTTTAATTAACTGATTACATTCTTAGAGTGCAAAGATCTATGGAGTAATTGCCAAGAGTAGGCAACCGTTTACAGATGTCAGCGTGAAAAACTCTTCATGAAAAAGTGTAAGAGAACATGTGGGCAATGTCCAGGTCAATTTTTATGTCTTTTGTTAGAACCTCTGTTAGAATAAATGCTACAATTTGCCAGCCCAAATTCTTAAGAAAACGAATATCCAAAGAGAATAGGCCAAAAATTTATAATCAAGATGCAGTGTCACTGTTTTATATATCAGAATGATTTTGGACTGATTTCTTTATATTATATATTTTCCGGCTGACCGAAAACCCATAAGCGGAGAACTTTGTTCTGTGTTGTTCTCTCCAGCCATAGTGAAAAAATGTACATATTTGGCCCCATTACTATTTTTCCTCCTTTTTGTACCAGGAATGGAGGCACTGATGACCAGGTTTCATGTTTTTATATAGGTTGCTATGACCAGAATCACAAATGCAGCGTGTGGGCTGATGGCGGGAACTGTACAAAGAAGCCGATTTATATGAATTACTTCTGTCGCTTAAGCTGCGGCATTTGTTCAAGTAAGGGCCTTAATTGTATTTTATGGTTATTGAATAAGGAAGAGCATGTTTGATAGCAGAGTCTTGTGATAAGTCACAATGATTGATCGATTGATTGACTGACTGACTGACTTATTGATTGATTGATTGATTGATTTACTGACTGACTGATTGATTGATTGATTGATTGATTGATTGATTGATTGATTGATTGATTGATTGATTGATCGAGTGATTTTTCCCAGGTGTCGATGAATGTAGCGACCCTGTACTCACCTGTGGCGACAACGCCATTTGCCTTAACACTCCAGGGTCGTATACTTGTTCCTGCAAAGAAGGATTTTTTTCATTATGAAGGCAAATGCCTTGGTAAGGAAAACGAACGAATGTTGCAAAAATGGCAACGAATAAAAAATAACTGAAAAAAGTAATGAATGAATGAACGAACGAACGAACGAATGAATGAATGGGTGAGTGAGTGAGTTTGTGAGTGAGTGAGTGAGTGAGTGACTGAATGAATGAATGAATGAATGAATGAATGAATGAATGAATGAATGAATGAATGAATGAATGAGTGAGTGAATGAATGAATGAATGAATGAATGAATGAATGAATGGGTGAGTGAGTGAGTTTGTGATTGAGTGAGTGAATGAGTGAGTGAGTGAGTGAGTGAATGAATGAATGAATGAATGAATGAATGAATGAATGAATGAATGAATGAATGAGTAAATGAATGATAAATTCACGGCAATGAAGAGCACGTAAGATATTTAGAGCTCCTCATATCCAGGCATTCGCTCTGAAAACCTCGTTAAAAGTCTACCCTCTAACCACTTGTTCAATCTCGTCGGGAGTGTCCTTTCCTGCGTATTTATTTATTTTTTTCTTTGCAGACATTGATGAATGCTGCGCTTCTTTGCACAGCTGTGGTGTCAATTCCAATTGTGTAAACACTCTTGGATCTTATACTTGTGACTGCCAGTATGGATATATTGGCGATGGAAAACACTGTCTAGGTTAACAAGGGACCCTTTTTCATTCGTCTAACTCTTTAAAAACTAAAGTTTGATTGGGTCTTACCTCATTATACAAAGTGACTGCTGGAAAGCCATTGAAATGTACTTTTCTTTTGTGCTGCTTCTTATGAAATACAAGATGGCTCTAAAGTCTATGTAACCAATCAATTATTTTTTTCAATGTGCAAAATGTATTTCAGGATTTGTTGCGAAAATTTTAACTTGTGCACTCTTCTACACCACTCTTGGCAGTCGAGGGTGTAACACTAAAGCAAATTTAGTTGTCTCAAGACATGACATATAGTAACTGACATGGAACATCTGTTTCTTTCATCTCTTAAGACGTTGATGAATGCGACCAAGGCCTCCACACGTATGACGCAAATGCCAATTGTACCAATACATTGGGTTATTATTTCTGTACTTGCAATTTTCCATATATTGGAAGCGGAAACGAATGCTAGTTAGAAAGCGGTGATTTTAATAATTTTAACTCGTTCAATCCCAGGAGCTAGTTCCATCTTATGCTCCACGAACGCGAAGCTTTCTAAATCTTAGAAGTCACAGTAACTTGTTCAAATGATTAGTATTTTGAAAGAAAGCTATTTTTTAAAAAGTGTTAATTTAGAACTTTCGGAAAGTTTTTGTTTTATTTTTATATTTGGCCTCCTCTAGGATAAATATGGACAGAATTAAGTGACGAAGCTATAATTTTTACTTTAATTTTGTAGAAACACAGTCATTGCAGGAAATTATTAATCTAAAATTTTAGTAATTTAGGAAAGTTTTTCTGATATTGGTTTATGTCTGCCCTCCTCTAGATTAAGTATGGACAGAATTGTACAGAGCCATAATTGTCATTTTGTAGATACACAACCATTGCAGAAAGGACATTGCAACTAGCAGAGAACCGCAGATGAGAAAATAATAACACTGAGAATAAAAGTAGCGAACACTGGAATTATTTCTTGAATGTTATTGTGTCACGAGGTGTTAGATAAATAAATCATAAGCTATAACCAATTTATTCATTCTTTGCCATTTATTTACATATTGTCTTTCTTTCTGACTATCAAAAATTGATTTATAGCGGTATTTAGAGGAGCCCTTGGAAGCTGAGGTCCATTAGTATAAAACAGATTTTTACATTACACTTCACCACACCACACCACACTTCACCACATTAATCTACACTAAACTACACAACACGACACGACACGACACGACGTGACGCTACACGACACGATACGAAACGACACCACACGACACCACCGCTCCCCAGCCCACCCCACCCCACACCACATCACACCACACTACATTACACTTCACTACACTACACTCAGTTACACTGTTTGCATAAAATGGGTCTTTTATGCAATTGACCCAGGAGGCCATCCAGTTTCTTCAATATTTAAGTTTATATTCCATGTGATAATTATCTTACATACCACAGAACACAACTTTCCAAACTATATCCCCTTTATTAAAGAACAAACAAACAAACAAACACAGCCAAACTTGAAATAACTGTTTATTAAAAAAATGTATATTACATTCGTTTCAAAAAATAAATTACAAAAATGTTATATAGAAAAATCTATATTTCTTTCAAAAGAGGCAATACTTAAAATATCAAACGGCCAGCGTGGTTCAAGCCAGTTTTACTCCGTCCAAGAAAACAGGGATTTCTTCTCCGCCTAAAAATAAAATTGATAAAACACAAAATTAAATTGTGCTGTAAACGATGTCAAAGGTTTATATTTTGTTTCATATCATACACTAGAAAGTTTGAAATACACCAAATTGCAAGGTTACTGAAGGCGCTTCTCCGTTAAGCACTATCAAGTCCTAAGAGCAGCCAGGTTAAAAAGAGAACAACTTACAACATTCCACTGCACCAGAGCAAAGTAACGTTCAGTATATTTTCATTTGAATACTCACTCTGAATCCACAAACTCAAAAGTTAAAACAACCTTTTACAACATAATAAACAGCGCTTCTCATTAATTTTTCATTTGAGTGGACAAACTTTCGGATTTCATTCAATGTCTAAATACTAGAAGTTACACAAACCACGGACTGGCAGTGGTAGTAAAAGATTCTAAGATCCGACTCAGAAAGTAAAGGACAATTGCATCGGGATTTACCTCAGCAAAATTAGCGCCTTTCAACCGCGCTCGTCTTCTGTAGCGAATGACACACAGCACGGTCCCTACAACAATGAACACGCTCACGGTTGCGATTGCAACGAACGCTCCCAGGCCAGCTGAGAGAGTGGCAGGTTTAGAACTGTCTAACATGAC
>Ga0126336_10002320_pt1 | contig 10738 bp, 8 predicted proteins | sample SidCmetagenome_FD_92530 | JGI IMG/M metagenome (GOLD analysis project Ga0126336, IMG submission 92530) | Coral microbial communities from El Islote,Puerto Morelos, Mexico - Siderastrea C C metagenome | ecosystem: Host-associated > Invertebrates > Cnidaria > Coral | place: El Islote,Puerto...
TCGTCGTCGTCGTCGTCGTCATCACTACCACTACCACAACCACCACCAATTGTACAGCATAAGAAATAGCATAACAGAAAATGACTGCCAAAGAGCAATCATACATACACGTCTTCAGGATTTCATCCATAGACTTTCAACATACCAATCTTACAGCATAACAAAGAGTGCCACAGTAAAGCAAAGGTTGTCATAAAGGCTTCAGAGAGATCCCATCTATCAGGATGCTCCAATTTTCTTTTTTTCTTGTTGATTAGGGTTCTTGTTACTTAAAATCTCACTGCTTTTACAATTTTGCAATAAGAAACAAAAACATAGGCGCGCCGAGCCAATGACGTTTTGTTCCGCAATACGGTGAAATTTATGAACACAACCTATGGGTCTCACTGTTGTGTGGCACCCTCCAAATTCCCCGACAACTTGCGGCTAATGTAACATGTCTTCGCCAGAGCAAGGAATCAACATATCCAGTCATAATAAAACAGGGTAACGAGCAGCGTGACTACGTGACAGTTAATTATAGCGTGACGTTAGAATTGCGTGCGAATTTTAAAATAAAGCTCTTCGTTTCCCTTCTCTTCAAAGACAACATATCCTAACACGTCCGTTTCTTGCATTTTTTATGTATTCAACTCCTGATAGGCGTGAAAAAAACTTGAACTTGCGTTCATTTCGAGTCGTTTTAAGCGTTACATTCACAAGCAACTGTCGACTATGTAAATTTGTTCAACATACGCTTTGAACTATAAATAACCCGTAGTAAAGTTAGGTATCTTGTAAAGATTAATTGATCACCACTGTAACTTGGATTTTTAATACTAGTTTCATTCAAGTTTTTCAGTTTTGGGAATAGCTAGGAACAAGCCCCCGCAAATTCCGATTTTACTTTGTCTAATTTGCATAAGCGGGTTGAAATATGATACACGAAGTATAATTTGTGCGAAAGACGCAGATTCTCACAGTTCATCTATTTTTAGAACCCGTTTGTACTTAAAGTGTTTGTAGCCGGACAAATATTCAGCTTTGCTTTCAAACAGCACCGAAATATTTATATCCAGAATAAATAAATTGTATTAACCTTATGCAAAAAATTATCTTTCTTTTGTAATTCCACTAGAAAGCGAAAACAATTGTCCCCATCAAGCTGGTCGGAAGTCAAAATGTTCCTCTACGAAAACTAATAATTCCGCTTGGAAATTAATAAAGGAAATCAGAAACAACTTGTGCGTGAATTCACGCACTTAGTGGATCTCAAATTGTCGAGTCCGTCTTGTGTATAGCCTGAGAAGACAGCCGACGTCTCGCGAGGTCGCCACTTGAGCCCCCGCAAAACGACGTCTGAGAAACGAGCGCAGAAATTCCACTGCTGATGACACGTCACTACCCAGATCTAGGTAATGCTTTTGATCGGTTGAAACGAAATTCCCTCGCGTTTCAACCAATCAGAAGCACTACCTAGATCTGGGTAGTGACACGTCATCAGTATGGAATTTCTGTGCTCGTTACTCAGACGTCGTTTTGCGAGGGCTCATGTGGCGACCTCGCGAGAAGTCGGCTGTTTTCTCAGGCTATCTTGTGTATAATTTCTGATGTGTTTGCTGCTGTGAAAATTTGTAAGTAAACGCAGGACTACATCGCGAATTAAATCCTGCCAGACCTGAAGTATACAAAACAGCGCATTCGGAGTAACATTTCAGAGTTCCTGTTGATCGCAAAACACTTCAAAGCCCGGGGGTCGTACTCCCATAGTTTAAGCTGCATGGGCACGTGCCGCTAATAAGAAGGGTTTCAGTGTCCGGGTGGCACACCCCCATCCAACATCTCACAGAATCTCCCCCCGGCCTCACAGACGAAGACAGATACCGTATACCGTACATCGTATATCGGACAGCGTTATTCTTTTAGCCTTTGACATTAGCCATGACGTCACTTTCGTGACGTCACTGGCTAAAAACGACACTAACTCTGGTAGTCGACGTAAAATAACGCCACTATTTAAATGGCCTATTATCACAATCATGACTGTCAGATCAATGGCACAAACCTGAACTACTTAAGGTTTCTCCCTCACCACCCTGCTGGTCAGCTGCTGCTTCTGCTTTGGCCTGCAAAACAAAAAAACAATGTTTGGCAAGTACTATAGCGTAGGAGGATTAGAGGTGACTTTCTTCCTTCCAAGGCAATGTTGCAGAGATAAAAGTAAACGTTTCCCTAACAGGACGATAACAGTGTTTGGCTGTGCATGATATGGCCCAGAAATCTAGGAAGGCTGTGGAATTTGCGTACGTAATGTTTGGAATAATAATCTTTTTGCATAAATTTGCATTACGAACGCAACTGGGTGCTTGTAGATGCTAGAACACAACCAGTTTCGCTAAAGACTGCTCAAAGACATGCGGGGTTACTGCTCAAATTTGTCTATGGCCCCAAGGTAATCCAACAGTTGCTCATGGCATAAATGAAGCAGGAAGATAGTTCAGAAAACACTCAGCTTGGAAGTCACAAAATTGTACTTACTACGTCACTCTCTGTTACGTTAAGCCATGCCTCAATGTCATCCATTGGACTATCGAGAAAAAAAAAGACAATAGCTTTAATTTTGAACACAAACAATTAACACTTTCCCTCTTTCTTCGAGAATAACGGGGAATCTGGTAGGTGTTTAACTTTCTTTCCTTTCCCTTCCAGTGTCTTTTCGCATCAGCCATATTGTATGTCATCACAAATCTGTTGCTTTACAAAAAAAAAAGGAGATTAGAAAGGGCAAAAAAGTATTACTTCTTACCTTGCTTCTTCTGTCTGCGAAAATAACAAAACAAACGAATCTTTAGGAGAAAACACAATGATATTGGGGGAGGGGGGTGAGGGGGAGTTACTCTCCTCTGTAAGATACACATACATTACATCTTAATGGATATCTGGAAACAGCCCAGGATTACTCAACAAAACATGCACTTTTGTGTCCTAAATGGTGGTACAAAGATTCACCAGGACACAAAAAGGGAAAAACTTGAGATGAAAAAAGGGTAATCTTTGTATTTTCACAACAGTTTACACTTGTAAAATCTCGCAGAATATTTTTCGCTTATTTTGCCGTTTTTGTGCATTATTCACTTTACTTTTTACTTTACTTACGTGTAGCAACACAGACAAGTTACTGATACAGGCAATACATACCTTTGGTTCTGTCTTGTTAATAGCCAGGGAGTTGGCAATTGTGCGATCAAGTGGCTCGCTATTATCAGAGTAAGTTGATCCACTGAAAAACGTAAAACAAAAAGCCTACATTAACCCTGTTCCGACTAGAGCGAAATCTGCCTGCACGAACTTTAAATATGCAAGCAAAAGCCACCACTTCTGTATAATTTATCTGGGAACAATAAGGTATGACATGCCATTGCTCATACAATTTTAATGTTGCCATAGCAACAGGAGTTTGACCGGCAGTTTTTTTTTTCAGAATTAATTTTTGTTTTACTTTCTTGCAGTAACATTTGCATTTTTAGATCATATTAGTGCTCTTCTGTGGGTTTCATTACTTGGACAATTTCAGTGGTTTTGGGGCATCTTGCAAAAACCAAAAAATATATATCTGGCAGAATCCAAGATGTTCACTGTTTGGAAGTCACAATATAATTCCCATGTGATATGATGTCATCAACTCATGTTGCAGACCTCAAGGGAAACATTTTCGGAAACACTTTTAGTGTCATAGCTTTAATACCCTCAGATTTAGGGATGGGGGTCAGATCCCCCCTGGGGGCACAGAAGCTTAGAGAGCTTTAGCTTAGATAACTTTATTAATAAGTAAAATCATTGCAATCCCCGGGCTGGCTGAAGACCAAAGTAATAGTTAAAATGATAGTTAATAGTTAAAAATGATAAGGATACTAGCCCTTCATCAGAGGGAATCAGATTCGGAATCTCTATGACAAATGGCCAATGCTCGAAACATCAGCCTTCGAATTTCTTACAGTGGCCAATTTACCTTACCAACTCAGTTGATACGCCCAATGTTTAATGAACAAGTCTTAAAGAACAATCTGTTTCTCATCTCTTTATTGGTGGGGGTGGATGGCTATTGACGACAAAGGGGCGTTTATTCAAGGTAGGGTGGTTGATCAAGGCTGGGCTCTTATTAGAGGAAATATCTACATCTACATCTACATCTACATTTTATTAAGTCGGTAGAATACATATGGATATCACACCAACTGTACAAAATAATGAAAATATTTCAGAGTATATTTAATACATAAAATTAAAATAGCAGAAAAGACACAATTAATACAAATCTAATAGATCTAATACCATATTTACTCAAATAAGCGCCGCCCCCGAATAAGCGCCAACGTCCCCATGCGGCACTTATTTGAGGAATACCGTATAACTAAAAAACCACTACATAGCAACTCTAAAACAACATTGGAAATTTCTTTTCATCAAAAACAATGTTCTTCAGTTCAAAGTGATTTATACATGTATTTCACCGCTTGCCCATTAAGTTCTCCATCCAGAATTCTTGCAATACGTAGTTCTGTTGTGAAGGCTGTGAACATTGCTAGCACAACAAGCCCAACTTCTCTCTTCCTTTTTCCAGTTACTTGTGCAAGTAGTCTGTTTTCAGCGTTTTTTCTTTGCCGCGTCCAATTATTAAATAAGCGCCGCCCTCAAATAAGTGCCGCATTTGAGGCGTGAAAAAATTTAATAAGCACTGCGGCCCTTATTCGAGTAAACACGGTAATGTTAGTTAACTAGGTAATTATATAACTAAGACTTAGCTAACGAGTCTCAGCAATTTCAGTGGGTAAGCTATTCCAAAGTCTAATAGGCCTTTGAAAATGGTAATACTACTTTGACATAACTAACTTGAGGCTTTTATCTCACCCTTTTCTGCTTTCGTCAAATGTGCTTTTCCTTGACTGAGCAAACATGTCAAATTCATCATCTTGATCAGCAGTTGCAGGGGGGGATGTAACATCTGGTGACAACAAATGTAACACCATCAAACATTTGTAAGTTGCTGGGCAAAAATTACCACTGGGAGTGGTGGAACAACTAGTGGCATTTACCTCGTGGACATACAAGATACAGAAACCATTATTAAGTGAGTCAATGCTAAATAACATTAATATTAATTTCATTTGCAGGTCACTTCGGGAACTCCTCACATCGATGGAATTTCAAGTCTTGACATTTATGAAAAAACTGCAGAGCTCAAGAAAACAAGAGAAAAAAACAAGTTTTGATTGACAAGTTTCTGAGGAAGGATCTACATTGTACATGTAAGAATTAATTTTTGATCATCACCAACCAGTACATTTTCCTTTCCCATTTAACATTATGAGGTTTAGCCAGAAAGGCATCAAACCATCTTGTGTACACCTACCCATACGTTTAGAACAAATGCACCAAAAATGCCGTCAGGATGTCCAGACCTCCTTAAGAAGAGTCCCTTTCTGCACCACAAATCCTTCCATTTTGCAATAAGATATAACTAAATATGGAACACATAACACTAACTTACTACTTACTCAAAGCTTGCATTTTTGAAGTTACATTACTGACTGTGGGGGCCTGGGAAGGAACAGGCTGTTCATCATCAAAACTGATCAACGAATCTGAGGCTCTGAGGAATACAAATAAAAAAGAAATTAAGAGAAAGTAATCTTTCAACAGATACAGCAAACGGATATTTTTTTGCACTGACATTGAAAAAGTGTTGCTGTACAGACAAAAAGATGTACAATCACTACGAATGTATCACGGCAATCTATTAAAGATGGGGAAGTAGTTGAAAGGAGGGTTAGTATTCAAGATTTTAGCATCTGGGAAGTATCCTACAGACAGCTAATAATTTTAAGTAAAAACTTTATTACACATTTAAGCAATCATGCCTCAATGGCCGTTTTGCAATCTCTAGATAACAAGAAGGGAAGACTACTGACCACTGAATTTGGATTTTTGAGGTACACTACAACTCCAGTTACATAAACCTCAAATATCCAAAGTCAGTGGGACCACAGAAAAATCAAGGGGCCTTATAATCAAGAAGAATATCAAGTATTTTCCTGAGTTAGGTCAAAACTGAAACATCATCAAACAAGATTTGCGCTGGCAATCATTTTGGTTACAGATATAGATAAGGCAGCCATCTGCCTGACATCATCTTTTCTGATTATGTTCTCACTGAGTTTTCATGCGGGAACAAGGGGAAACCAAAGCCTGTTTCAACAGATTACTTAATACATGTTTTCTGCTCAAGTTTGTTTCGTGACAACAGACAAAAATCTGGATAATTGAAAAGTTTGAATAGCCTGGGTCTGGATAATCAACGAGGTTTGACTATTATTAATATTATCATTAATATTATTATTATTATTATTATTATTGTTATTATTATTATTATTATTATTATTATTATTATTATTACAACTGATAAAAGCCTTACCCAGCTGCTGTTGCTGGCGCTGGTTGTGGTGCAGGTTGAGAGGCTGCGACAGGGATTGGGACTGGAGGCTAAATTAACAAGCAAACACAGGAAGGTGAAAAACAAAGTGGGATGAAACTAGACTCATGAAAAAAGCACGCAAGTGAGTGCAAAAATGACCTGCTGTGTGGAAACGTGATGTGCGTGTATTGCGTCGTCAGCTCAACATGCAAGTCATACTTCCAAATGGTAGGCAAAGTTTGCACTCGCTCGTGGTTCTTTTTGCATGACCACCATTGAGCAGAAAGAGAAACTGCCTGTAGTCTACCCAACAACCTCTTAATTCAATTGTACTAAAAGAATTTTTACATTTGCAGTTGCGAATGAGTTTGTTTTTTGAGACACTATGACGATCAATAGTATTGAAAAAAGTAACCATAAGATTCCTTGTTGAATGAGTCGTCAAATTCAGTTTCACTGTTATTAAAAGGTGCAGTAAAAGGAAATCCTTTATCCCTTTTCACCCTTGAGCATGTTACTGTGTCAGAGTTTTTTATTTTTTTTGTACATGTCCTTTTAAAACAGGGGACTTAACACCACCCTTGCTATCTTGAACTCCTGCTGTCTGAATTTCCATTTCCCTCATGAGTTTGAGCTAGATGAGGTACACTGCATTGCATTTGCATCACAACCAATCTGAAAACTCATCTCATAGTATCTTATTATAATCTCACCTTCACCGTTTGGGTGAATGGTGAAGACAGGGAAAGTGTGTATAGAGGAGGGGGTTGGGGGTTGGAGCAATAAGAAACTTTGTACTGAATCCAACAAACACATCTCACCCTGCTTCCTTCAGGCCAGGCTGTCGTAACCCTTCCAGCAGGCACTGGTGATGGTTCCACGGCTGCTGGTCTTGGTGGTTCTGCCGGAGCCTCGGACGGTTGGGCTTGCTGAGTTGTATTTTGCCTGAACCTCTCATATCGGTCATATCGAATAAAAACATTATTGAGGTCATCATTCACACTTAGAAGCAAACCTGTATGGAAATGAGAAATCTGTTACTTAGAAAATATAAATATAAATACTTCAAATATTTCAAAAGAAGTGACCCAGCATAATTCCCATCACAATAACAAGCAACATTTGGCTTTCGTGTAGAAATACTGTACAATATTATTATCTGGCTACAGCGCTATCTTTCCCCTCAGTGTTAAACAGAACACTTTGGGTTGCCACAGCAGTGGTGAGGAATGGGGTATAGGCTGAACCTATGATTGACAGTTTGTCTAGTATGACTGCTAGGGTGGGAGGGGAAAGTAGACTTTTTGCTGGTGACATATTAAGTGACTGACCTTAACGTTTTGCTGCCTTATCAACTTGCACCTAATAGGTTTGGCAACACTAAACAAAAGCTTGGATTTTTAGTAAGAACTTTTCAACAATGAAACCCAAAACGTTTGATTCTATGTTGGCAACTATTCAAGGAAAAGGATTGTGCCTGGTACCTGAGGGAAGAATACTACGTAGGTGGACCAGAGTGCACAGGATATTATTATTAATTATTATTATTATTAATTATTATTATTATTATTATTATTATTATTGTTTATTTCCTTTTTTCTCAAATCAAGGAAGTTGAAAGAGGTTAGGAAAATTAATCAACTTTTCAAGAGAAAGATTTACTGACCTACTACTTCCTCATTGGCCACTCTTTGAATCAGCTCTAAAACTCGCTGTTGCATGGCTCTACATGTTCTATTTAATTCCTAAAGAAAACAAAAACATGTCATTACAAGGTTGCAAACATTCTTCTTTTCTTGACAGGACAAAATTTAACACTTCATTGTTAACAACTAAATGTCTGACTTAGGCAGTGCCACTTTAGACAGAGAAAGAACCATTAATCAAGGTAAAATTTTATTCATTCAAAAAATGATTATAGTCATTGGCATTTAAAACAAATGTCCACACAGTCCAGAATTCATCCAAAAAGGGCGAATTTTGTTGCCGGTCTATTAACGTTGATTTATGGGTAGGGAAGGGGGAGAGGGTGGGATTACAATTGCACTGATAGTAGTTTTCATGGGTGCCTTTACATGGTGGTGTACAATCTCACTCCTACCTTGTTCTAAATAAGGTGCATTATAAACACGAACATGGAAAACGTGCTAGTTATATAAATATCACTGACATTATGGCTCTCTATTGACTAACTGTGATTTGCAGCTCTGCTTCAAATTAAAGGGGTTATGTCATGAGGATTTTGGTATTTTAGGCCAATCCTGTGCTAAAATCATAACCTAGTGTCTTTTACTCATGCTAAAAGCTATGGGGAAGACATCAAATGAATTTTGTCAGGGAGAGCTAAACCATAATAATTTTTGGTGATTTTTGAGAACATAGAATCAAAACGGCAGTTTTTTCAAGTCGCAATCCATTTCCATCCTTGCCATTGGTAGCAACAGAAGACAGGAAACAGTTTCAGTGGTGTAAGGTAGTCTTTTATAACAAAGCTAGACCATTACTGTTGGAATTCAATTAATGCCAAGACACTTTTTTGCTTTTTATAAAGATACTGAAAATAACATGAAATAGTCCTTTTAAACAGGGATTAAACAGGACAATGCAAAATTTGGGTAATGTGTCCATCAAAACATGTTAAGCAAAAGTCACAAGTATTGGTCCTTATTGTCTAGATCTTCTTGAAGTTCTATATATTTTATCTCTGCGTGGGTCAACCTTCTTCCCTCCTCCTTCTGGTTTCAATATCATTAAGATGCCCAAAAAACATTTTATTTTACCTGTAATAACTCCAAATCTCCTGCTTCCTCTTGTCCAGGCGTCATTTCAGTTAACATTTCTGACATGACATTAATGTTTCCATGGACAACGTCAAGCTCTGAACGTATCTTTCCCAGCTGTTCAGGGGTAGGTACCACAGGACCACCAGGTACTTGGGTGGGCTGTGGAGGAACAACTGCAGGCTGCAAAGTGGGGAGAGACAGCGGTTACAAAAGGGTAAAGACAGTGGTTATTTCTGCTGGAAAAACACTACCTCTTGCTGCATGACAACAATCACATTTCTACTGGACTTACAAGAAAAAGCATTCAATACACAATGACACCATTGGTCACTTTACCTGGGGAGGAGGCGGTCTTGATGGCGTTGTTGCAGGTTGCTCTGGCTGTGTCTGATATCAAATCCAAACAAGGCTTATTAGACTGAACAACATGATAACCACATATTCCTCTACACAACAGTCAGTTGCCATTGATAATTATCTACCTCCATTTTCAGTGTTGCATGCACAGCAAGTATCTATCAAGGTAGACACTAGCAGTCAAACAATAGTTGCTATGCACTTTTCACTGAAAATAGGCACTTAGATAAATGAAAATATCATTAACTTGACTCATAACAGATTTTCAATCAATAATATTATCTGTTGTACAAAATCCCTTGTTCTGTGTAGGCTTGAACAAAGAAACTATACTTGAAAAGGTAAGAATTGCATTCTGAAGTTACTGGACTAGTACTTATTCTTACTCTTTCTGGCGTGTAGATCGGAGACAGTGTATCCAAGTTCTTGGCAGGAAATTCTATACCTGTAGTTCAACAAACACAGTAACAAATACTGTTATAGCAGCTAAAAAATAAACCTTTGGCACACACTGGACTTAATGGATTGGGCTGCATGTAGTTTTCAAATCAATTAAACCTGAGTGGAAAGAGAGAAAATTTTAAGTGTACAACAAAGGTAGCAACCAGGATTCAAATTATTCTGGCTGATCTATGGTGATGTTCTGTTTGGACAAAATGACATGGTGGAACAAAATTCTAAAAATATTATGTAAGTGTAAGCAAAAGGAAACACATGCAATTTAATACAAACACCAGTTTAATATGTAAACTGAGAGGAATTAAGTAATTTATGCAAACTATTTACTAATGCTATATTTAATGCAACATTATGAACACAAATTTTACACCCCCTAATTCTTTCAACCAAACTGTCAAGCCCAATGTACTCTGAGAAAACAAATTTTTTTATTTTTATTTTTTAGACATGTTACGGTAGTACAACTGCCATCGTCAGTATGAAATAAGGTACAGGACTGAATTGAATCAATAAAAAGCACTACCGGCAATTGAAATTGCTAATGAAACAAACCTTGTGCTCTGAGAGATTCATAGGTCTCCATGACATGTGAGAGTTCAGGTGATCCACGGAAGGCATCAGCCCAGTCTTGGATTAGAGCAAGAATTTTATCCTGGACAACTTGTGGAGAATTACTCTGAAAAAAAAA
>Ga0126336_10002321_pt1 | contig 10738 bp, 5 predicted proteins | sample SidCmetagenome_FD_92530 | JGI IMG/M metagenome (GOLD analysis project Ga0126336, IMG submission 92530) | Coral microbial communities from El Islote,Puerto Morelos, Mexico - Siderastrea C C metagenome | ecosystem: Host-associated > Invertebrates > Cnidaria > Coral | place: El Islote,Puerto...
CCCCCCCCGGCGCTTTTACGGATGGACCATTCTCTCCCCCGTGAACAGTTACGTTTTACGGCAGAGACGTTAATCTTTTTTTGCTCTCGTTTGTTTCTTGTTTGTTTAAGGACTTGGGGGGAGGAATGTGGAGTCCTGAGACTAGTCAAGTTGTCACGTGATCGGGTTCCTTTGATCTTCGAGTCGGTCGAGTTTTGACAATGTGTTTGTTGTCGTTTGGAGTTTATACACTGCTTATACGTCGAATACACTACAAACACAAACCCTTATCGGGGGCTAATACTAAAGAAAATGAATACATACGCTAGGATCGTGACAATTTAAAAGTATACAAACATGAAACTGATAAATGTGATTGGTAACTTACATTGACAGGTTGTGTAAGTTGACGCCATACTTGTAGTAAATAACGAGCTAAGATATGAAAGATCGTTACAATTATGGAAATGATTGGTGACTAGCTCAAAATTAACTCGGTCAAAATTTGACTTAAAATTGGGATAAAACTTCTCTTCAGATATAGCTGGAGTTACTTTCGAGTACTTGTGACAGGAGGCCCACCCCACCCACCCCCTACCCATATCTAAAAGGCCCCCATCTAATTGGGCCGAGTACGTACGGGTTCTCATTTAACAACTGCTATTTTTGTGAGCCACAAACCAGACGAGACAGTTTAAGCTTCATGCCGAATGATGGCAATTAGCGATCGCGTTTCGACAACAGTGTATGAAAGACTTTTTGTTCCTGTCACTCTCCTTCCATATGAACAAATTAACCTCAAATCAAATTAACCTTCTAATCCTTTTGAATGAAAGCTTTGATCAGCGTATCCCAGTGACGACATTCATTTTCCCCATTTCTCAAATAAACATTTTTTTAAATTTGCACTTAGGTATTTAAGGTGGCGGGGAAAGGGGCACACTCGGGGAGAGGCATCACGGGACTGGGGGAGAGGGTAGTCTACAGCATGCGGAAAAGCAGGAATTGCCAAGTTGGCGGCAAGCAAAGGAAAATGTTCGCAATTTTGCGCAATATTCAAACAGGAAGTGTAATGAGGTGGGAGCCAGTGACTGAAGGGGATGGAAAGGGGATGATAAGATACGGGGTGGGGGAAGTTCAGACCTACCCCCCCCACCCTATTTTCCCTCCAGTTTGAGAGGTAATGGGTTAATAGTCTCAATGGATGATCCGATACTGGTAATTGCCCTTTATACATTAACAAACAAACAATTTTTCAGATGCTTTTCCGCTATCCTTATACGGAAACAAGAGTTCCGTTTTTTGAGATCTGAAACGTCAATTTGCTATTCAACCAGTGATTAATTACAGCATTGTTCCATGCAAGATTAGTGTGGCATTCAGTTATTTATAACAAAGAACTTAACAAAGAACTGCACCATATGTGCTATTCACAATTCAAGTATTTATAGCACACACGTTTTTACGGTATTTACAGTATTAACTAACAAAATTACGCCAGGGCTATCCATTACAACAGTCCCCGCAATCCTACTTTGTGGTGTCGTCGAGTGCCTTCTACTTCAGGTGTTCTTCATAGCAGTACAAGTCATTAAAATTGTAACAATCTCGTTATAATTCCTTACGTCTTCAAAGACTGATTTAAAAAATGATCGTGTCGTTCATTGCAGATCCCGGACTAAGGTACACATCGTAGACTACACAAACAGTTTCCTTTCCGCTTTCCGCTTATGTCTTCATACCCAGCAAGTTACCAAACTCATCAACACTAACTGAGTCCTTGAAATTCAAAGTTCCGTTGAACAGAATGTTGTAGTGAGTAAACCTTCTTGAATACTGGTTTCACAAAAGACACTCCTGTCCTTAAATGATCTCCAAAGCTCGCGTACATCTTCAATCTTAAAATCCTCCGCCACGACTGCGATCTCAATGTCTACATTTGGGATTCTCCTGATTGAGATTCCCGAGGGTTTCCTAGGTGAAGTTTGAGTGCTAACATTGCGAACATAACCAGTAGTAGCTCCAGCTACGGTTAGGCTTCGGTTTCTTCTCACAGACTGTGTTTTCCTTCTTTTTGGAATGGTTTGAGGGTAAAGGACTTGTTTATCGACCTCGACGTCCACGCTCATAACATTACGTAACGAAAAACGTGTGTCTTGGTCAAGAATTGCACCTCTTGGGCATGCGATCGAGGAAGAGCGCGATCGCCCCTTGCTGTCGGACTGCTTTGAGCTTAAAAAAGCAAAGAGTTTTAGAAAATCCCCTTTCATGATGTTTTACAGCGTAACTGTGCAACGATAGTACTATCGCGGCCTATTAAAGACGCTGTTTATAAGATTTTGATGAACCCCCGGGACTTATTGCCTCATATCAGTTGTCACGTGAGTTTCATTTTGCGAGATTCTGGCAGATTGCCGATCGAACAGAATTTCAAGAATGCGGTCTTTATTAGTTGGTCATAACATTTGACAGGCTCTTGAAGGGGAATTCTTTTAATGTGCGATTGTAGGGCTTATTTAAAAAAAATTCTCTTGGGTTTTCTCGCGTAGCACACTACTTAATAAAGTGCCAAAAATATAATGAGTTAATAACATCATTGACACATCTTGAGTGCTATGAAAATAGATACCTTCAAGAGAGGAGACCCTTTTTTCGTACGTTAATAATAAAAACAGCGTAAAGCATCAATTAAATGATTCAAGCCAACACAGCCATGATCTGAAGCAAAACAAAAAATCAAAAACCAAACAAACAGAACAAACAAACAAACAAACAAACAAAAAGAAAATTGTCTTAAACACAAAGGACATTATCTGCCATTATTTGCCATCTTTGCTGAATCATGTTATGGTAATGGAACTTCCTTTTCTTACTTTAAGTTTTTAAATAACGTTGTATACTTTAATCCTTTCACTCCTAGACCAAGTTATGGTGAGATGATTTGTCACTCTAACTTTTTAGTCTGTTGACAAGATCCTGTCGTGTTACCATTCTAACGAATCCTCTTTGGCAGAACTTTTACATAGGACTATTTATTTCTTAGGATTTTCCGCAACGAAATTTGGAATTTTTGGTGAATTTTTCGCTTTGGCCACTTTAGGAGTGAAAGGGTTAATGACACCTTCCTCTTGACCTTTGGCTTTCACAATGACAGCAACCTTTTACAGCCAACAGTTTATATTCAGTATTTAATAATGCACATGTTCAACCTCGTGAGTAGCATTGAAGCACATAGTACCACCCCTGGAATGACTCTTTTCGAGTTTGGCTGGGTTAGCTGTACCCTAGATATTTATACACCCGCCGGCTTGTGCCTTGAATAAGTTTCTCTTTTCGCAGTTGGCGTGCGATAGTAGAAGAACGTCATCGTCCTTTGTGAGCTGATTGCTTTGAGCTGAGAAATGAAAAGTCCCGAAAGTTAATTTTCATGACGTTTCCCAATGTAAGTGTGCTTCTTTAGTACTCTTTTACGCTGTGACACTACTGGCCAATACTGGTCCGTGGTACACGCCAGTAAACACAGTTTTCAGTGTGGAACTAAAGAGTGGTATAGTGATAACATATTTTCAGTGTATTTTAAAGACATGCCTTGGAGTAATGTCTCAAAAACTACCATGTCATAAATATAAGAATGAGAAAGCCACTAGGCTAGAAAGCCATAAGCTTTGAGACACGCGTTGTCAAACGTTCGATCACTTCCATACAAATGTCTCTTACACTCAACTCTCGCCTAGCAGACATCTCGCTACTGCAGACACCCCGTTATTACGGGCGAGAGCTGGGGTGCCGGCGATAGCCTGCGGAGCTGGCGGGATTTTGTCGGCGCCAAGTTCGTGCGGCGGAGCCACGAAGGGAATGAGGAGTAGCAGCGCCGCTTGTTGTCGCGGTATGAGACTGCTTGCAGTCCCTTTTTGTAGAGTCGATAGGGCGCGCGAAATAGCGTGCGAAAAGCCGAAGCGAACGTGCGGAAGAGGCCATTGTCTGTTTTCTTATAGACAGTGGCTCTCTCCATACCGTAATCTTGTTTTATGTGACAATTGGTTTCAAATGGTTTATTAGTGGCTTTCGGCCAATGAGCGCGCGAGAGATTACCCAGTTAAAGCAGTTTGCTTACACCTGTATAACCCATATCATATTCATTTAAATATAATTGTCGACAATTCATTTTCCAAACGATTTTATCTGTCATCGGCATCTACAAACTTATTAATTGGACTGTTTGGTTTAGATAATACTTCTAAACCATTTTTAAAAAATATCTTTCTCTTTTCACAATCAGATTTTGGCCTTCACCTCACCCACCCATTATATCACACCAGATAAGACGTTACGTCTCAGGCTTTTTCGCATACAAACACGTGAGTACATAGTTACATAAGCAAACGTTTGCTCATGTACAGTCTATACAGACACGTGTAGCAACACGTGGCATGAAGCGATTGTTCTTCGCCCTATTCCCCTGCGCGCGCTAAAATCACACTTAGTACTCTGATTCACTCATCACATGCTCAAACGGAACTTAAGGACACAACATTGTAAAAGGCGTTTGAACTGCAGAGGATCATGTAGCGCAAAAAAGTAACTGCGCTGATTCGTTTTTTTGCTGGATCCCGTGTTGTGTCAGCCGTCACTTTACGTGTCAGATAAGATTAACTGGTTGGTTCGTGAACTAGGAGATAGCCCTGGACCTGAGAAAGACCAGTTGTAGTAATTGAAATAATGGCTAGGCAAGTTCTTATTTTGCTCGATAAGTCTTGTTATCTTGCCCTCTGTTATTCTGCCCTTTGAGTGGCCTATTTTGCTCGAAAGTTCGTTAAAAAGAGCTATTCTGCTCGGTTTAGCTCGAAAGAAAACACACTTTCCTAGATCCGCGGTTAAAAACGGTAAACAATAGCCACAGAACAAACATACGGCGTGCAATGCCGCTTGAAAGAATTGGTGAAGAATAACATTACATCGTGGCGACAGCACTTTGCTTGGCCAGCCTGCAAGCAGGCGCACTTAAATAGCTATTTTTCCTCTCCTAACAGAAAAAAAAAATGAATAAAAGTCCGGAAAATGCTCTATCCTGCTGGATTCTTCCGCAAGAAGACTATCGGCTCTTCCTGAATCCCTATAAGCGCATATTCTCCTCTATTCTAGTCAGTGCTAAAAACTGATTTCAGGTTCGTGCTACCATTTCTTCCTTTTGATGTTTTAGGAGCATTCCGTGTACCAGAAAAGCTACATAGTTTTAATTTCGGCCCATTTTTGACCCAAAAACGTTAATATCCAATGACATATCCCCCTCAATGCAACCAATACATTATGGCCCGGCAGAGCCGCCGGGTTTGCATCGTACTTTTCATGGAAGGTGCCGGTTTGATTTGATATACCTTCAGACGAAATTTTTTAGGAATGCCTGCGTCTCTTATCAACTCAGTAACGTGAAGATAACATAATGGGTTTGTGTTATCATAATTGCTGCATTTTGAGCGTTAAAAAAGACAAGTCTGTCTTTGCGATCAAATTTTAGTTCTTGTTTTAATGTTTATTACGAGGAATTCATGACTAATTCATCTAGTGACAGTAATTGTGTAGACGTAATTGAACAAATAGCTGATACATAGCTAACCGTAGTCTATAGTTGTCCTAGATACAAGGGCTCTCGGCCAATGAGCGCGCGAAAAATTCCACAGTTGTTACAAAGTTTGTTTTACATCAAACATGTCTCGACATATTACTTTTCCTAACGATTTTATCTGTCTTTGGCATCTGCTAACTTATTAGTTGGTGTAGATAATACATATTAACCATTTAAAATATCTCCATCAGAACTTGGCCTTCAGCTCGCCCTAGCTGCCATTACGCCAGATAAAGACGTTATGGCTCAAGCTTTTTGCATTCAAATACGTGAGTACCTAGTTACATAATCCAACATTTGCTCATATACAGACACGTGAGTAGCGACACGTGACAGGAGAGGACTTTTCCCCCGAGCGCACTGAATTCAAGTTCAGTACTCTTGTTTATCGAGCGCATACACAAACGGAACTCGAAACCAAATGTTGAAGAAGTTTTACCATACACCGCAATAATTACCTTCACGGATTCGTTTTATCTCTAGATCACTTGTTGTAGTAGCCTTTTCCAGGCTCTCAGATAGTGGGGACGGCACAAAGATTAGAGAGGGAACGCGAAAATAAGACGCGAGGGAACTGGTCTCTCCCCAGCCCCTTCGCTTTTCTTCGCGCTCTTTTTCTCAATTCACGCTTTCCCCGCTATCTCGGACCCTGGAACAGGCTATTGTTGTAGAGATACACGTGCCGGACCTCACATAACGTGTAAATAAGCCAAACTGACGGATGAAATTATTTGAATTACAAGGATGCAATCAGTTTGTCAACACGCTGCTCCTCTAAACTCAAGAGAAAGTTTTATGTGACTTCTTGAAGCTAGGGAGAGCACACCATAATTACTTTTTTAAGAGATTTTGCTCCGACACAATGGCAGAACTTGAAAATGAATTGGCCCGCCAACTTTTTGCAAGTTGCATTCCGTTTCCATCCTGGCCATCCGTGGCCAGATTCAGTGTACTTTGTAATAGTTTGAGTGGGGGTGATGTTGCGCTTTTTAGCAAAACTGGACCGGCCTTCTGGCTTCAGTTTTCTGCCCGATGCAGCGTGACTTTTAGTTCCAAAAATAGCCAAATGACATACTACATTATCCGACCCTGCACTTTCCGAGATTGAGTCACTTTCAGTGCCTGGTATTCGTCCGGTAACGGAGTCTAACCCGTAAAATTAATTTCTGCTCTTAGGTGCCTCCCAGGAGGCAGCCATGTCTTTAACCCTTCACTCCCAGGGTCAGTTATGGAGACATTAAGGTGATTCTAACTTCCGAGTCTATGGATGAAATCCTATGGTGTGACTATTCAAATGAAACCTCATCAGCAGTACTTTCATGTGGTACCATTTATATTTAGTTGTTTTACAAAATGAAATTTGACATTTTCTTGAATTTTGATTTTAGACACTCTTGGGAGTCAAAGGGTTAAGCTATAATAAAAAAAAACAGCGAAGAAAAAACGACGAGCGAGTTCGGGTTTTCCCGATATTTCGGACAGTCAAGCCGTCCTTCTTCGGGTGAGGAAGAAGGATGGCTTGACTGAAATATCGGGAAAACCTGAACTCGCTCGTCGTTTTTTCTTTGCTGTTTTTTTCATGATAGTTTATTTCAGTTACTTTAAAAACAGCAGGATGTTGATTGTTGTCATATCTTATAGAAATGTCTTTAAGCTGCGACACCATGATACAAATTTTCCTCACTGGTCTCCATACATTTTCAGTTCAGAAGCATGTTGGAGAACGTTTTTAAAGAATAACCACAGTTCATCTTTGGTGATTTTTGCCAAATTCTCATGACCTGCATGTGTAGTGATACACTGATATGACGAGGAGAAATTTTGTGCTGATCCTGATTATTGGAGCTCTGTTGTTACGACCAACTCGTTCTTATGCGTACTTTTTGTGCCCATGTAAAAACCCAGTCATTTCCTTATCTGAAAACCTCATCAAAGGGACTATGTCAGCTGGGGCACATGCCAGTAGAGTCCGGTTGGTCGCTTTCTGAGAGGAGTATTCCTGCGTAGACTTTCGCGATTTCTACAACCAGAATCACTTTCCCTAGAATATAGACAATTTTTCAAAATCAGTCTATATACGTTTACATCCAATGCGATATAACAGCCTCCTTAACTCTCTGTCGGTATTTGAAAAAGTTGGGCCAACGATTTCAAAGTGCGCAACTTGCGCATGCATCTGGGGATTCCGTCCACAGAACGATTTCAAGGTTTGATTGGCTCTGCGAGTATAAAACATGGTTGAGAGCGACTGAGTAAACAGTAAATAGCTGCCACAAAATGTCGCTGCCACAAATATATTTGCTGCTGGAGCTGATGCTCATTAAGGTCTGGTGCATTTCTGTACAACTGTGAACTTGCGCTGTACCGCTGTCCACTTTCGTCAACGTGGCAAATGCGTATACTCTCTATTCGAATGATAAAACAAACTCAAAATGGACTGGATTTAGTAGTTTGGCGTCACTTTTAAATCCATCAGTTAAATTACTAACAAGTGGGTTATTTTTCAAGCCAAAAGTTTTTCCCTTCAGATTCAATGTTTACTCTATGTCACCAGGACAATTAAAATTGGCGTTGGTACGCACAAGCGATACATGTGGCCCACAAGGCCGGCGCCTAACTTCAGTCTCTGTAGTATGATGCATGGAGCCTAAAACGAGCTTATTGCTATAATCCCACCACAATGCAATGGGATGCATTTCCATCACAGAGTGACCCCTTTGCAACACGTTTTGCTATTATCTAATATCCTGACCGAATAGGTTCCTGGCAGTCATTTCTACACCTGGGTAGAGAGGGAAGGAATATGGAGCAACGCTTCTTGGCTAAGGAAACACATGATGACAGAAACCAGTTCTCAAATCCTCGCCGACCTTCCGCTCGAACATTTTGACGCACTAACCGCACTCGATAACAAACCGCACTTGCGCCTGACTGAAGAAATGAAGTAGGAAAGGAGCGGATAGTAAACAGTAAACATGCGGTGACGTACAGGATGTCAAGGGCGGTATCTGTACCCATTGTTGTTACGTTTTTGACCTGACCTCTGACGGGAAGCTCTTGTTTTGACGTCTGTGGGATACCATTAGGAGCAGAAAGGTCAAGCAAAATTGTCAACTGTTGGTGCGTTAAAAGGGAATACGACTCCAGGAATTTTGTTTCAACTGCTTCGTACAATTTCCCTGTTATTACGAGCAGGAAAGCTCTTGCGGTTTTTAGGTCTTTGGCTTGGCTCTCTAGGTATCCATTGTTGGCGAGTTAAACGCGTGGAGTGACGAATCATGTGGTTTTAGTTTTCGACCGTTTTTAAAGTGCGACCATTCAAAAGAAATCTACAGAGTCAGTACTTGTGGAACTGAGTACTGTTTATTATGTTGTAGACTGACCTTAGGCGTGACTCCCACTGTAAGGAAATCTTTCTTGTGGTGACACTCGTTTCTCGTTATTTTGCAAAATGAAACAAAAATTAGAATTCATTTCATGTTTTCAACAAGGAGACGGTCTTTTGTGTGGCACCTCGTATCGGTCTCTTAGCTTGTCATGTTTTTCGGATTCTACGCGCGAAGATTTGCCTTTTATTTCTGCTGTCAATCAAGACCAAGTACATGTACGCATTTTTGTGCGTTGTTAATTTGCGTCAGATTTTTTGATCAAAAAGCAAAACTGGTAAAGGATTTTTTTTCACAACTTCACAGTTTCATAACAACGGCAACAGTACCTAAAACAATCACATTGTACGTCGGACATGAAATCTCCTGCTTTCTGCATGTTCAGTTGCTTGCATGACTCATAAAGAGTTCAGTGTTAGGTCTTTACGGTTTTACTTATTTGCCTTCTTTCGAGTAAAATATTTCTTAACCAGAATCCGTTTAACCAGCGACCGAGAAAAGAAAACCACGCATGATATACACCAGCAACGGAAAACGGAACATTCTTCACGGCTAACTCCGACCGATACGGCTTCAGATGTGGTTTGAGTAACAACTAGTTTACGTCTACGCTTTCAAAGGGGAAAAGAGGTTGAAAAGCTTAAACCACATTGACAAGCAAGAATAACCATTTCCTTACAGACCTATTGAGGTACGTTCCGTTAATGACTTTCTCGCGTGTCCCATCGCAGGGTTCCCTTTGAGATGTTTTTAGCCGATTTAAAGAGCTTTGCACTCGTTTGAAGGAAACGCTGGCACGTTTTAATAATTATCTTCACAGAATGTAAGCACAAATTTCAAGGGGAATTTTTTAATTAAAAATGGACTTAACAATCCAGGAACAAGCACGTTAGAAGATATTCTTAGTATCTTACACATCGAACACACTAATAACATCAACTTTCACATTTCCCTTTTTTTAAAAAAATTAACTTTCAATTAATTTTCGGACAAGAAGTAGTTTTGCCTTGTAATGAACTGCTAACAACTTTTAACGGTGTTATTTAAAACTGCAAAACAACACATGGAAAGTTCATCACATATGGTATGTGGTGGATTCGGTTAATCAGTGGGCATGTTTCCTTGCAACAGTTGCCGTCTGGCAACATAGTTCCTATTTTAAGGCGCCCTTCACAGCGGTAAAACAGGAAATATAGCAAAAATATGCAAACGAAGATAACCTTTACTTTAGAAAAATACAACGACGGAGGAAAGCGTGGGTTGTATAAAAAATGACGAAAAAGACAAAAATAATGCCAACATAAGCTCACATTGATAGCCTCCTTGCTGTGCAATGATAACTTTGTTCGGTTTCGCATAACAAAAAAGTTCATTTCCGACAAATGTTGAAATTGATAAATGACATTTCGGTTGTGTCAAGTTAAACGAATAAGATAGTCGTACAAACACCATGTGAAAGAAGGTTGATAACCTTTACTCAGCAAAATAGTTTTGTTTTGCTCTTAGGAAAACTCGGATAAAAGCAATACACTTCCAAAGATGTTGATGTCAGACCACTAATTATAAGGAAACACTCACGTGACAATGGTTAAACGAAAAGAGAAATTATGTAAACACTATCCCAGCTGAAGCACTTTACTTAATTCTCAAAAACGTCCCATACCCTCGTAGCTTCAGTCAAAAACTTGTAAGGGTAACATCCGCCATTTGTACAAAAAACAACAACAACAACAACAACAACAACAACAAC
>Ga0126336_10002322_pt1 | contig 10738 bp, 9 predicted proteins | sample SidCmetagenome_FD_92530 | JGI IMG/M metagenome (GOLD analysis project Ga0126336, IMG submission 92530) | Coral microbial communities from El Islote,Puerto Morelos, Mexico - Siderastrea C C metagenome | ecosystem: Host-associated > Invertebrates > Cnidaria > Coral | place: El Islote,Puerto...
CCAATTCCACAGGAGACCCCTTCCCTCACCCCAAGGGCAATCCCCATCGAGGGGAAGTTTATTGCCCGCTTATCCGTCTGCTGGATTTTCTAGCTTCGGGTTTTTTAACCAGAGTACCAAAGTGGTAGGGCAGTATTTTGGGTGTAATGTTATCTAATTGTCCAAGTTATGATAAAAGGAATTATGCAGATAAACAGAAAGATCCTGTAGGGAGGGAGCCAAGTTTGAAACCGTTATGAAAACAAGGAAAAATTCATAGGAGCAGCCTTTCGATAATAGGAAAAACGTATACACTCTGTATTCTGGATAGACAAATTGTTCGTTTCAGTCATCCAGAAAGAAAAGAAGCCTGCGGGCTTACCGTAAATGATCTTTTAGACGCCCACGCTTTCTAATAAACGCCTCGTATCCAATAAATACCGCTCTGAAATAGGCATTTTGAGGTAAACGCCTTTTTCTTATAAACGCCCCTGTCTAGCAAACGCATTTTGCGAAGAGCAGGTTGAATCAGACGAGCTAGTCCGACGAAATTATCCTGGAACTGGTATCACTGTTCCAATATTGACGAAAATTTAAACGTAATAAGCGATGATTTGGTACTATGGTTATCGGCATCTACGCTGTAATATAGAGGTTTTTCACTTTCATTGTATAGTAGGCTTTGAATTTAAGAAAAGTTGAACCTTTGTTTAAATACTTGTTTGGGAAAACACAATAAACGCCTCTCTTTATGTAACGCCCCGTATCTAATAAACTCCCCCAGCAGTGCCCGGGGCCCCCGGGCATTACGATTTTTTGAAAACAAACCGGCAAATGACGCCATCGCGGGTACAAACAGGCCGTTCAGGTAAAAATAAACAAATAAGTTGATTTCTTAGTTTGCTGGCTTACTTCATTCTACTCAAAGCTAAATCAGGCCAACCTAAGTCTCAAATAAGTCATTTCTCCGTATTGCCCCAATGGATATTCTTTCCATGGATTTACCGTCTCAGTTTTTCCTCCTCAGACATAGTTAATCACAAATTTATCGTCTTTGCCGATGAACTGATCACTGAACAGAAGTGACACTGCTGTGATGTGAAAAACACGAGACTGTCAAACGCTTTGGGGAAGACCAATGCCTTCGGGACGGACAATGAGGAAAAATGCCCCTCTTATGCAGGGCGGGGATGGGCACTGCTGCAATTGACTGATGCATTTTAACGGTAAACATCCCAGAAGTTCTCAGACTTCTCGTTTTTGACAGGCTTTTTTGATGCCCATCTGGGACACCGGTGCCTCCGATTTGTCTCTAACGGCTGTCACATTTGATGCCCAAGCACTTTTGCGTGAGCACCGGCAAAATGGTGCTACGTTCAGACAGTGGGTACCGAAGGTGTTGTCATTGACGGGAGCCTTCTTAAGTCCCCGAGGACAAGGACTCATGTCCGAATTCTGATAATTACTTACTGGATATGAGGTGCTTAAAAGACCATATAACCAACTCGGCGTTCCTTATTTCTCACCTTGAAATCAAAGCGCGATTGTGGAAAACTAGTTAGTTCATTCTTCCGAGATCGCAAGAGAGGTTATTTGAGATCCTTGCATCTGGCGCGCACCCAATGCAACCACTTTATCTCTTACACGCTAGCGTACGCGTTAGATTATAGGTACGTGATTTCCTCAAGTTGAGGAAAGAAATTCTGGAATGTGGAGCATTAAATCAGGAATACACGGATAACAATTGTCTTTCCAGGAAATGGGGGGGCGCTTAAATGGATGGAGTAGGGGATACGTTTATTCTTCTGTTTAAAAAATAGCGAACGAAAAGTAGCCTCATAAAGGTCCCCCGTCCACAATAATGCGTATTCGTTCGAAAATGCACACTTATTGTTGCGTTTTCGTATCGTTTGCACTAAAATGATTGAAAACGGAAATTTTCGAAGTAGAGACGTAAAACATATTAATGGGAGGCTGTAGAGAATGTTCCTCTTTGTTATTTTCAACAATACCAACAGACTTACTATTCTGAAGTCTGGTCAAACGCACTTGATCTGTATGAGAGAAACCTGGGAATGATTGAATCGTTGCGTGCCCGCTGCGTCATAAAATCTTGTTGTGACGTCAAACATTCACTTTGCTCTTTTTCGCGGGACAGACTGGCTGTGTGTTCTGTGTGAGAGGAAAAAAGTTTCATTATGAGCGAAAAGGTTTTGATGTTGTTTACTACTCTGGTGGTATTCGGTTTGCTGTCGCATCATGCACTTGAAACAGTAAATCGAAATGGTAAGAAACGCTCGTGTTTTTTTCTTTTCTCAGACTTTTCCCTAGAAAATGTTCGGTAGAAAAATTAGAATGAGGTTTATTTTCAGTATCAAACTTTTCTCACTCAATCTCATCGATTTGTCTAACATAACGCACAAGAGAAAAGAGATAAAGAATCTCGCTTAAGAGCAGGAATCAGGAATATTCTTCGATTGCAAATTTTACAAACTTTTAACTTTTTTTTACTAAAATCCAAACAAGTTTCGGTTGGCATGGTAATCTCCAACCTTGTTCAGCGCGTGCGTAATCGCGTGTGCTTCTTTTCGAGCGCTCGCTTTAACGGTTAGTTATTTTTTCCTTGCGTTAAATTGGTTTAACTTGTAAGTGGGAGACCACAAGACAAAAAAAAAGTATGACAGCAACATTGTTATATCATTTTTTTTTTTGGCAGAGATCCATCACACTGTCGGAAGTCAACATTGACTAGGTCGACTTCTTATTCCATGACATTCCCCGAAACGGCACCTTGGCTGGGAAAAGGATTGACAAGGTTGGTCCATTTTATTTTCTTCAAACTCCAACCACAGTTTTTGCATTTAATTTTCGTCAGTATATGAGTGCCAGTGAGTTGTGACTCTGACCACGTCGTCGAACAGGAATTCGACTTGGTCATTTGACATGCCAAGTTGAATTCTTTTTCCATGACGTTCTCAGAAACGGCACCTTGGCTGGGAAAAGGGTTCACAAGGTTGTGTCATTTATTTCTGCCGGCGCGTATGTGCGTGTTTCCTGCTACAAGCAGGTTTCGTTAAAATCCATCCTCACTAGACCTGCTCACTAATCAGATATATATTCAACTCAGATTGCTTTGTTTGCCGCCACCTCGCTCTTTACGCTGAAATCCATTCTTCTTATTATTTTTGCTTATTTACAGGGTTTTGCAATAAATTCCGAAATCGATGGACTTTATCTGGATATGCACTTGCAGTTCAATGACGACAAAAGTCCCACTCCGTCTGCTTACTCAATCCTGATATTCAAGAATGAAAACGCGTCCAGACATGAAAAGGTATCTAACTTAGCGGGTATCTAACTTAGCGGGCTCTTGACTAAATGGTGTTCAGCTTTGAAACCGTTCAAAACAACCCGATTTTGTAACGCCAAAATCGGTTTTCCTTAGTACGTTTGAGATTAATGTACTCAAGATTACCAAATGGCGTGCATCTATATGACGTCGAACAATCGTTTTGACACAAATCCCTCTCTTCTGCCTTCTATTTTCAGACCTAAAGCAGACATGTATACATGCGATGCAGTTTTCAGTACTGAGGGAATTAAAACTCTCAGCTTACTGAAAAATGTCTCGCAATGTATGCAATGCAACGGCAGGCTAAGAACGGAGCAACCATAGTTATTGAGCAGTTAATTATATAAAGCAACGAAACCAATATAACCGATGAAAATCGATGGTAATCGATATGACAGACATTTGTGTGATTTTCATCGATTAGTAATCAATAATCTTAATTGACATCGATAAATATCGATTGTCATCACTTCTTAATTTAGTCAAATAATACAAGTCATGAGCCGTTTGTTGCAGTGTCCACTGAACTTTGACATGACCTTCCATTCGTATTGAAACGGCAACGAAACAGAAAAAAAGCTTATTTAGAAAGTTAAAGGTATTTTAATAAATACAAACTTATACCCTTGATACTTATCTATCCGATAATTTGCAATTTTATTTCTTATTGCAGCGCATGCATTGAAATCACCAATGGTGTGATAGGTCTTCAAACTGAGACTTTCCAATTTAAGTCTTTCCGCAACGTGTTCTGTCGCATTCTACAACATAACAAAACATACAGAACAAAACAGAATATAAGTTGCGGTCTAGCAAAAGATGCATACAGCATTACTATCTCAAAAGACGACTAACGGGGAGAGACTTTCTGTAGACTCGACGTTGACGGAATTCGCCGGATGCGAGTCGACGAAATTGATGGTAATCGATGATTAATCATCAATCAACCATTTATCATCGAACACCGATATTAATCGATATTAATTAACTATTTTCATCGATGACTGTGTAAGTCTCAATGGAGTAAGATAGTTAGTCAATGTTTAAAACAACACTAGCCATCTCACTCCATTGAAGATCTTCACCACATAAAAACAAATCTATTTTAAAATAGGACATCGTTCATTTTAGAGGATCCACTTAGCGTGCGCTTGGGATTTATCAAATTGTACTCATGACTACCAGATGGCGCCGTGGAACAAACGTTTTGACGCAATTTCCTTTCTTCTGTATTCTGTTTTCAGACCCGAAATCAGACCAGTTTCAACCTGAAACTGGTCTGATGTTGGGTCTGAAATCAGTTCCCTCAGCCCACTGAAAAATGTACGGGACGTATGCATTGCAACGGCAGCCTTGGCGTGGAAAGGAGCAACCATAGCTAATGTGCAGTTAAAGCGCATGTTAAGCGTGTGCTGTAAGGGCACATATATACAAACAAACCGATTTTAAAATCAGGACATGGTTCATTTTAGAGGACGCACTTGACGCGCGCTTGGGATACACTCAAAATACACCCCTGTTTACCAGATGGCGCCGTCAAACAAACGTTTTGACGCAAGTCACTATCTTCTATTTTATGTTTTCAGGCCCAAAATCAGGCCAGCTCGGTACTGAAAACTATATGGAACGTATGCAATGCAACGGCAAGCTGGGCATGGAACGGAGTAACACGGACCGGAAATATGTGCTTTAAGTGTACATCCAACATGTTTTTGAAAGTCTGCAGTGGCGTGATCTGTGTGGCGAGGTGGACCTTGGACGGAGTTGAGTGGACCTGTGACAGTGTTACGTGTTTGGTGAAGTGGACCTGGGGCACGCTGACGTATTCGAAAGAGTGGGCCTGGGAAAGAGCTGAGCGTTTAACTGAATCCATTTGGTACAAAGGCACATGGTTGGCTGAGGGGATTTGGTACGGAGTGTCGTGGATGGCTGGAAAAGTATGGGAAATTGTTGCATGGCCTAGAAATGTTCTCACCGAATTCTATGTTGGATATCTGAAGAGTAAGTGTTAAGCATAATTGTGGTAAAACTTAAACAACTGGCGTGAATGCATGTCTTTCCGAGCGGATTAAAGTTCCTAGTGGTGAAAAATTATTCCAGCCAAAGTTCAGTCTCAACGCATTTTCAAAAGAGTTTTTGTAAGATGGAAGCTGTAGCGAAAGAACACTATTCTAGCTAGTAAAACATCCTACTCGGTTAAAAATCTGCTACAACCGCTCACCTTTTCCCCTTTTTCTGACAGGTCACGTGACTCGCATCATGACGTTGTTGGCTGGTTTGACCTGGCAAGACGCCTTGAATCTAATTGTTGTGAACTTCTGTGTTCTGTTCATTTACCTGATTAAATGTACAGTGGATATCATTCGACGAAGAAGGTGAGTAGTGTCACGTAGCCCTGATCCCCAGGATTTAACTTCCCTAAACCATCATTGATTGGTTTTCTGCACCTACATAGCACACAAGTAAAATGATCAAAATCTCTGACCTGACCAATTACAGTGAATGCAGTTACTACAGCAGAACAAATCACTGAAATCAGAACTTGGAGCAAAACATGCAACCAATGACAAGCATGGAAAAACATGTACCCAGCACCAAGTGCAAAGACACATGCAAACGGAGCCAAGCACAAAAACTCATGCACGTGGTGTCATGCAAGTGAAGAAAACTATACACTTGATACCAAACTCGGTAACACACGCGTTCGTTTCTAAGCCCGGGAAAACGTACACTGGGTACCAATAGGCTTGGAAAAATTCTGCCGGCAGAATTTCGAGCAGAATAAGCGATTTTTGAGGCGAGCATTCTGCCGGCAGAATAAGGCATTTTCGAGCAGAATTTGAGCAGAATAATGGAAAATTAGTGACACTAATGATATGCATAACAATTGTAAGAAAAAATGAAAACTAAATAAATACAAAAAATGCAAAAATAATTACACAGTCTCTATACATTTGCTTGATCTTCTGTTTTGTAAGATGCTGATAAAAAGTCACTGTTTCGTCTAACAGTAGTGATATAAAGTGAGATGGACCACAATTTTGCTCCGGCATAAATTAGTAGTTAGGGGTTAGGCTCAGGCTCCCTTCCATATTTGTGAAAATACATAAGGTCGGAAGGGCCGAAAATTTTTCGGGTACAGAGCAGAATTCAAGCAGAATAAGGGTGTCCGAGCAGAATTTTGAGCAGAATAAGCGATTTTTATGAGCACTGCCGGCAGGCAGAATAAGCCATTTTACGAGCAGAATTTATCCAAGCCTAGGTACCGAGCAAATTGCGTGTGCCCAGGCGCGGGAAAACATGTATCCGGTACCAAGCGCCGGAAAACATGCTCCGGGTGCCGACCACGAGAAAACATGCGTCCAGTTCCAAGCGCGGGAAAGCATGCTCCCGGTGCCGAGCAGCGAACACGAGGAAACATGCAAGTGAGGCCAAGCGCGAGAAAAACCCATTTGATTAGAAACATAAAAGCAAGGGGCAGACACGAACACCACATGCACCCTATGGGTCCTACTATTTGATTAGCACTGGTTTTGCTTGCTATTGGTTAAAATATGAATAGAAACGGACACAATCGAAGAACTTAAATCTAGACCACCCTCAAGACTGTAATTCACAGATTAACTTCAGACTTATACATAAACATATCAGACAACATTCAGATCTTTTCGAAGAATTCTCAGTTCAGTTCGTAGGGGGTGGAAATTCCCAGAAAACACGTGATACACTCGGGTCCAGTTTTCCACATAGCGGTAAGCATGCTCTGACTGGTTAGAGCACGTTGGAATATCAAATTATTTCTCGTATTTTGCAGGCAAGCTAAGCTGGAAAAGGAAGCCGCTGATCGAGTAGCCGCTGCGGCAGCCGCTGCCAAAAAGAAACGACAGCAAATCCTGAATATCAGGAACAGATGTAACAAGAAGAAATGCTTGTAAATGTTATTACCAGTTCCACTTTATGTACTTGTAACATGCAATTAACTTTTTGGAACCCGTTCTATTAAACCTATGCTGTTCTTTTGTTGGCTTGAGTCGTGATTTTTTTTACCTGGCCACAACGTTTTGACGTGAATGGTCTTACAAGACCTTACTATGAGAACAGCATTTTTTGACCAACATTGAGTTTTAGCCCCTCTGTTATCCCCAGTCCTCTCTCCTGTCTGTACCAAACCAATGCCTTCCCCCAATATGCCGACCCCGTGGGCTGACCCTTTGGGGGAGAAACACACTGTATCTAAAATGTAAATGTATGAAATGATCATTAAGGTCATTCCCCCGAAATAAAATTTAACATAAGATTTTTGTCAAACTTTCACAAGTTGTTATCTATGGCGCAATGTTTTGAAATATAAAATAAAAAGAATAGGTCGCCATGTCCGTTTACGAGATATCATCACCTCAAGTTACTCCATAATTCCTTGCAATTTCGCCTAACGAACACATCTTTATTTGATCAGTTTACGTTACTTTCCGTAGGAAGATGAAGCACATGATTTAAGCAAATCTTGAAACAATGTACTAGATGTGCAATATGGATAACAAGAAACAATTTACTAGAAGGTTTATGGCAGATGCTCGAAGCATCATACGAAATTGACTTAAAACCTTCCTTACGTGCGTGTTCTCGAGGTCGTGATTTCATCTCCGTGAGTAACGCGTTTCTAGTAATAAATTTTTTTTGTGATTTTTTTCTAACTCTTTGAACAAAAAGAGGATGAATGGTAGATAAAAAGTATTTGGAAAAAAAGATAGGTCCCCATGCTTGTTTAAGAGTAAATAACTATTCTTTTCTCTGGTGAGCTAAGCCTCAGAGGAAACCTAGTGGATGGCATATTTAACAATTTATTATTCACCGAAGTGGAGGTGATATCTACCACTCTCCACCGACAGTGAGGTGAATAATTGTTTTGGTATATACCAAACCAGTGGATAGCCAGCGCAAATAGTTTTTTTCCTAAGAAATGAGGGAAAACTCCCGCGCGCAATCCAATCAGAGCGCGCGAAAACACTCTCCACTGGTTTGATACATACCACTTTGTGTACTTATAATATGCAATGAACTTTTTGGAACCTGTTCTATTAAACGTGTGCTGTTCTTCTGTTGACTTGAGTCGCGATTCTATTACCTGACCACAATTTTGACTGGGAATGGGCGTACAAGACCTTAATATTGTGCCCATTTAACTGCGCGGAAATTCCAGAAGACGACCACCTAGCAGGATTTCCAGAAGAGATGTCGCAGCGTCTCTTGTTCTTTTCCCCAGAACCAGCACTTTGAGTTGTCTTGAGTCCAATTTTGTTCAGAAAATCGTTTGTTACTTTTATTCAGTGTAAAAGTTTAAATTGGACCTCTAAAACTCTTATACTTTTAGTGCATTCAAAAGCTAGCTGGTAGGCCTTACACCAATCGAAATCTTTGTCGACGTCGCTACAATTCTTTAGCCATTTTTGTTGACTTTGAGTTGGTGCAATGGATTTCTTTTTTTCGCAGTATACTTAGGGTAGGGAAAATTGTTATTTTAGTATATTTGAGGGTAATCAAAATGCGCTGTGAAGTGAATGAGATGGCAGCCAAAGTTAAATGTAGATAAAAGAGTGCCAAATTTTGGCAGAAATAACAACGCAAAGCTTTCAGCATCTGAACCAGGGCAACTGAAGTACATGAACAGACCCGGCGACCATAGGAACGGTAAGGGTTTGATTCTTGGGGGCGGAGCCTCCCCGAATGAAACATTATTGAGTACCCCACAAGCTAAAAATGAAAGCGAATCACTGAATACCTTATTATAGGAAATTAACGCTTGTTAAGGTATTTGAAAATAACGCGACTTTAATTAACACGAATTGAGCAGGGGAAAATTACACCCCAATTAAGGAAATTAACGCCAAAGAAGGGGGAAATTTTCAAAAGAGGGAAATTAACGCGACTAACACAAAACACTTTGTGGTCACAACTGGAACAAATGTATTTCATAACTGAATTGAAAAATCACGAACAAAACAGAGTCTACAGGTGTGTGAGGCTGTTTCTTTACAGACAATGTGCAGTAAGTTCTGCAATAAAGCTATAGTTTTGTAGGTGTCAAGAATGTCTGGACTGGATCCAGAATTTGGGATTAAAATGATGGAAATTAAGATCGCAGAAATTAACGCTCCACTTGATTAACAACGCGGAAATTAAACGCTCACAAAAAGAACGAATTTTTACAATTCGCGTTAATTTCCTATAATAAGGTAAAATCATGAAACATTGCATAGTGGTTCCTTATTTTTTATTTTATTTTATTTTGCAAAACATTCACGGGACATTACAGGAAGGAAATAAAGTACATACTAGGACTACACACACACACACAAAACACAAACACATACTCGGGCAAGGAAAAAAAACGGGTTCTCTAGGCTTAGACGATTAAACTATTACAATACTACTGGCACCGCATGTTGCATAGTGTTGTTCTAGAAGTGATAATAATAGTGGTTCCTGCTATCCTTGCACAGCGTTTCCACCCAAATTAACACAGAAGGAAGGTGTCTTGAGCGAGCTTTATAACTAAAAATGCCATTTTGAAAAGCCATACAAATCCTCAAAAGCTTTATTTCGTTCATATGCATGGATAGGTAGGTGTATTAAGCTTGGGCTTCCGGGGGTACTCCTTTATATGAGCTATATAGATGTGTGCGGCGCCAAAGGGTAGGGTTTTTGAGCCGTTTTGGTCTGAAATAGGGTAAGGTTTGTGCGATCTGGTCTGGAATTGGGTATGGCTTTATAAAGAAGAAGCTAAAGAGGTGTGTTTTGATTAATACGGAAATTTGAAGACCTTGTCAAGTGTCTTCGCAAACCGAAGCAGTTCCTGGGCAGGTCTGAAATAGGATATTGAATTCTGGGTAAGGTCTGAAATAGGGTGCACACTCTTACCCAGGGCGCGGGTTCCCCCCCGCCCTGGGTTTAGAGTATCAAAGTCACGCATCGGGATACCAAAATGGCGGACGCTCTGGTCGATGTATTAAAACAAAAAGCAAAAGAAGTGATCGACCAACGTTCTGCTGAGCTGTACGATTTAAACCAAGGCATTTGGAATAACCCAGAGCTGGCTTTTAAAGAAACATATGCACACGATCAACTAACAAAATATTTCGCCACGCACGGTTTCAATGTGACCCCCCATTACACTTTGGACACCGCTTTCCGTGCTGAAACCGGTGAAGATGGAGGTCTGACAGTTGGATTGATTTGTGAATATGACGCTTTACCAGAAGTGGGACACGCTTGTGGACACAATCTAATCGCTGAATCAGGTGTAGCCGCAGCTTTAGGTAAACGTTTTACGGATTATTCTACCGTACAAAGCGTATGAACGTATGAAAGTATGAACGTAGTTGCATGTATAATTAATTTAATAATGGG
>Ga0126336_10002323_pt1 | contig 10737 bp, 13 predicted proteins | sample SidCmetagenome_FD_92530 | JGI IMG/M metagenome (GOLD analysis project Ga0126336, IMG submission 92530) | Coral microbial communities from El Islote,Puerto Morelos, Mexico - Siderastrea C C metagenome | ecosystem: Host-associated > Invertebrates > Cnidaria > Coral | place: El Islote,Puerto...
CGCTAAATTTGTTCCTTTTTCTCCTTTATCTAAACGTGAAATAATTATTTGTTTATCTTTTATCGAGAGAACAGATCGCTTTCGCTTCATAGACATGTTGTCGTTTTGAGTTATGATCGTCTCCTGTGTTTACATAACCCACGCTCATCGAACTGATCAAGCACGACATTCCCTTAGCAACAAAACAATACTGAACCAATCAAAATTCAGCTGAACGCATTAGAATGCTTCTTGTCTCTCTTTGTCTCTGAGCGCTCGATCTTTCGAAAGCGGGGCGCGTTTTAAACGCAATTTTCCTGACTTTTAACATAATTTCTGAATTTTTTTACCTCCTAAAGTTTGTAACATCTAAAGTCATTAATATTCATGAAAAAACGGGACCAGAGAAAAAGTCCGGATAATCGAAAAGTCCGGATAATCGATGTCCGGATAACCGAGGTTCGACTGTATATCAGTTGCTCTCATGACACGTGGTGGAAAAACTACAATAACAATGATCGAGCGAATGATTAAAATGATTAAGATTTTTGTCACAACTTTTAGTTTTTGGCACGACTTCAACTTTTTGGCAAGACTTTTAATATTTCTTGGCTCATTTTGTCCTACAGTTGACTGTGGGGCCAAAAGTCAACAGGTAGTCAACTAGTGTACAGACGAATAGGCCCCTTGTGTAGGACAAACCTTCGACACTTTGTATGTGAATGGTGGAAAATCTACAGGTAGTCCACTAGCGAAATGACGAGTACACCTGTTGTTGTAGTTGTAGCGCCACACTGTACTTGATACGTCTATTACCACACGCTCAACCACATATCAGTTAGTTCTGCATTTCCGAAGACCAATACAGGCAGTCTACATGCTGGTCTTGCTGATAGATAGACGAGTCGGGTCACGTTTGACAGTTGCTATATCAATGGTGGAAAGTCCACAGGTAGTCCACTAGGGAAATGACGAGTACACGTCTTGTCCTAGCACTAAGCTGGTATGCGCCAGGTTATGGGTCCCAGAAGGATGATTTTATTTGAGGATAAGGGGCGGCTGTACACAGGCTATGCGGGAAACATGTTGCGGAAACAAATTTTAAAAAAAAAAAAACAAAAATGTTTTTGCCTCAAGTCAAAATGTTCAAACTCCGTCCTTGCCGCTGTCTTTTAAGCTTTAGCATTTCTTCGACACCTTTACACTTCTGCAGCTATTCAGTCTCAAGTCTGGCACTATCTGGTAAAAGTGGCGTTGTGTATTTATCTGTTTTAGCCGTGTACTGGCTTGTTTTCTCGAGGACCGGGTATTTTGCGAGTTGTGGAGTTGCAGTTGCCCAATAGAGACCCCCCACTAATAAATGAGAAAAGCATTCTCTCTTTTTACGATCTATGTGAATGTAGAAAACAGTAAGTTTTTTTCTGAACTGTTTTCCTAATCTCGCTTTCAAGGCATTAATTAGAATGTGTGGCTACTCGGGCGTGAAGCAAGAAAAGTGTTTTTCTAGAGTCTACTCGAGTTTACACACACGCTCCAGACCATTCGTTCAATGACAGAGCGCATTCGTATGAAAGGCAAACGTTCAAAATACCAGTGTTTTGCAGTCTAAAGTGAACGTGTGTTTAGCTTATTATACTGTAATTAGTGTAGCTCATCAATGCACTTGTGCAAAGTAGAGTATAACACAAGCGCTTTCTTGGCTGTCTCAGGAATGTTTAGATTTTGCTCTTGCATTATAATGGATGCGAACTGAGTGAACTCATCAAGGCAACCACTCTCTGGAGACCTATAGCAGCAATAATCTTCTACAATATCAACATCATCCAGGTCTACATGTACCTGGAGGTACACTCTGCCATAAATGCGAGAAAAACCAAATGTAAAATCCCTAACCGTGCGAGCGTTGCAGCTGCCATTTTGGCTCCCTTCGACAGTGAAAATTGTCAGCAGCTCACAAAATGAGCCAAGAAATATTAAAAGTCGTGCCAAAAAGTTGAAGTCGTGCCAAAAACTAAAAGTCGTGCCAAAAATCTTAATCATTTTAATCATTCACTCGATCATTGTTATTGTAGTTTTTCCACTACGTGTCATGAGAGCAACTGGTATAATAAAGTAGATGCAAGAATTGTGACATTTGTCTGGTTGAAACGGCGTCTCCTGGCCCTCACCCACAATCATGGGGAACATTGAAGCTCTACGGCAGTATGAAAACGAGGTTTTTTTTTAGTGCTCAGTTTGTCCGGCGTGCCCTGCCCACCCAAGGGGCCTATTCGTCTGTACGCTAGTCGACTGCCTGTTGACTTTCGGCCCCACAGTCAACTACAGTTAAAGAAACTCACCAATTTGAACAAAAGACGATAAGGAGCTATTGAATCAAGAGTCAAGCAATGGGCCTGTAAGAGAAACACATGAGGTTTAATGGTGGTCCACACCTAGTATGGACGATGACTACAAGGCAACTTCCCACAGACCTGAAAGGGCAAGAACAGGAGCCTGTGGAGATGATGTAAGTCTGTTGTAGACCTCTTAGGGAGAGACATGCGGTTGCCTCAAAAGCTGAGACCTATGCTTCTAACAGTCAGTGATACAAAGGAAAACACTTGCTCCAACATGGCGGCCTCATTAGCGTATTTACAGAGAATGACTGGCGTGTAGCTGAAAGGCCCCCTTAGAGAAAAATAAATCCAGCGGCAGATAATTGACGAACTCTGTCAGATAGTACTTATGTAGACTATCGTTGAGGACTACAAAGATCAACGCTGGGTTTGTAAAACTACAAGCTATGGAGTAAGAAAGGCCGTCCAAGATGGCGGGTCATTAGCATATTTACGGAGAATAACTGGGGATAATCTGGAAAGCCCCCTTACACAGAATAAAACGTGTCTGCAGATAATGCGGCAGGTCTGTCTAATAGTACTGAATTGAAAACGATAGTAACAAAGAGTGTATTGTACAACCTGTACGTTGCCGGACTTTATCTCGGCCTCTGTAGCACAAGCCAAGTCACCTGGACGACTATCATAAGACGTCTGAAGGACAACGTCCTAACCACTACACAAGAGCTTTAAAATGACTTCTGGAGAATAGCGCGATAAAACATTTGAAGTCCAACGTGGTAACCACTACAATGCATGGTAGGTCAGTCACGACAGAAGTCTAGATCTCTCGAACGGCTTCTCCGAGCAATAGGAAAAAACCTGAAGTTCAACTGGCTAACCACTACAGCAATCTCTGAACTGAATTGAAATCCCTAGTAAAAACGAGTTGCTCTCTGAACACTGTGCGACCGTCCAATCACTCCTATGACTTCTACTGCCAAGTTCTGAAGTCCAAGGCACCAACCACTACACCAAACTGCTGCACGCAGCCAGAGGTTACCTCACTTTCTATAGCTCCTATTCTCTCGACACCATCGCTGTAAAACAACTGAAGCCCAACGTTCCAACCACTACAATCAACACAATGTGTTGAATGAACTGAACGGCATACTAAACCATGGTTGCTCTCTCCCAAGACCACGAGACTCTGCCATAAGTCCCATTGCTCTTACAGTCAATATCTGAAGTCCAACGCGCTAATCACTACACGTCAGACAGCGAGGCACTTAGACCTTACATTGCTTTGTCTTGCTCTTTCCTATGCACAATCAGTCATAAAGTGACTTCATGAAGTCCCTACAACACCGAGAAGTGCAGCCAGTAATAACTAGATATATCTTTCCTGACGACAATGAGTCAAGTTGGTTACTTGATGATACCCTCTGAAAGTCTTCTTACCAACAAACAGAAGACAACGGAATAATACCCCCAGACAAAACTGTCAATATGAGGGGGGGGGGGGTGGCCAGGAAACCACTAGTCACACAGAGCAATACAAGAGCAATCATACTTGCTCCTCATATTCTCAAGTATTTTAGCTGTTAAAGTTACCCCTATGAACTCAACGATGAAAATCACTTGTTTGCTATTTATCACTATATGCAATACCGTCAGTTCATCAAGTATATGTTTGTTCTCTTTCTCTACAGATCATGACCACAAAGTGCTTTCCAAACCTCTCCGCAAAAAAACAGGAGATGCAGTGGCCTACTTTCGCCATTTTCCGAATTTGTTCTTACGGTCGTACGGCAAGGCCGATGACAGTTTGACTGCACAAACAGCCTTTGGACGTCTCCACTCGTGGAACTGCAAGTGGCTCAACCGGCTGAGGACAACAATAAGCGAGTATGCGTGCACAATCATGGGGAACATTGAAGCTCCATGGCAGTATGAAAACGAGGTCTTCAGTCCTCAGTTTGTCCGGCGTTCCCTTCTCACCTACAAGCCCATCACTGACTCTCTCCAACGAATGAATAATCAACACGAGACAAACGCTGAAGAGGCCACCAGGCAAGACGTCACAAAAGTTCTCTGTTTCCTGGAGGGCACAGATGAGACGGATGACCTTCTTTCACACAGGGGGAGCCATGTATCTCATGGGGATACACTCTCTCATTCCCGGTTTCCTTCTCTGGAACCCCGTCAAATACACCGACAGAGTGAAGGAGACGAGAGACAGTGGTGTTTCAGAATGAGAAAACTGCCGATGCCCTACAAGATAACCTGATGGGAAATATGGCAAAAACTGCAGCTGGAAGACAACCGAGTGAAACAGGACGACCATCATCGTTTTGAGACGCTGCTGAAGAACAAGCAGATGCTCCTTCGCGAGCTTCGGAAGGCTGTGGTTCGTAGTCGACAAAAAGCTCTGCACCCAGCACTGCTCGGTCTTCAGAGCACCAACGCCCAACTACCTCACGTGCCCATGACAACCCCGATCCGTCTCGTAGACGAGAAGAATGTCGTTCTTCAGCCACATGCACGGAGGGGCACGCAACAACATCCCGTACTCCAGACAGCGATCCTGGTACGGACGACGAGGATCACTCCACAGGAGACGAGGCCGAGGAAGAATTCCAACAAAAATATCAGGAAGAGTTTGAAAATGAACCGCCCAAGAAGCGCAGCAACCAGCCGGCAGGTGGACCTCCGGTGCAGAGACAAACCCAGACTGCTCGTCTACCTCTTGCACAACATTTGAATCTCTTACTGCGCCACAGACTTTACAGTTTAATATCTCAGTCCGTTCTGCTCGGTCTGCTAATTTTTCTGCTTGACATTGTTTACAGGGTTACTCCCTGACGATCGACACCGTTGGATTGACACCAAGAGCTGTGAGTGTCTTTCAACGGTAAGACAATTGTTTTCTCAGTCAAAGTCTGTAATTTCTGAGGGACATCACAGGCACCATCTTGGAAAGTTTGCTGGTCCACTTCTCCCTCGCTTTGCAATGATTTGCTAATGTTCCTCTCTGACATTGTTCGTAGGGTCCTTGTCTTCCTATTCAGTACGTTTGATTGACCACCAGGTGTTTCTGCAGTGTTTAACGGTAAGAGAATTGCTTTTTCCAGTCAAAGTCTCTATTTCCTCAGTGACGTCACGGCAGCCATCTTGAAAATCATTTGTAGCTTATATTTATCTGTGTTTTGCATTTGTCACTTATGTCTTGCATGGTCTGGAGTTGCTAGGTAGGTGACTCTCAATCGACACTGTCGTCTTGTTGACTGCTATCTTCCTTGCGGTTTAAGGTGGCTGTCTTAGTTTCCCTCAGTCGTTCTATGTAAATATGCAAATGAGATCGCCATCTTGGAATGTCTTTGTTACTTTACAACTTCTACTTTTACAAACCTAGCCCTTATCTTTGTAGTGATGTAGGATGGTCTACTTAAGTACCAGAGATGACTGAAGTGGTTAGCAAGTCGAACTTCAGGATTTTGCTATTTCAGGAAGAAGTCATTGCATGGTTCTATAGTTCTGCATATGCCATCTGCTGCAGGGAACGCAAACTCTATGATATATTTCGCTACAGAAAACGAGATCTGCACACAAGTGATCTTCGGTGTGCATTGTAGTGGTTACCACATTGGGCTTATCGTGGTCTTCTCGAGAAGTAATTTAGAAGTTCTTGTGTAGTGGTTAGGAATTGTACTTCACGTCTTATTGTAGTTGTGCAGGTGACTTAGTTTGCGCTACAGAAACCGGGATAAAGTCCGGCAATGTACTGGTTGTACATTGCCATGCCGATTTACCATGCCGTCTCTTGAGGTCATGCATTGCTTAACAGCAGAGAGTCTCGGACAAGTGAGTGCTTTTATGCACAGCCACAGCAACTTGGTCACCTGTGAAATCGTCTTTCATGCGTATAAAAAAGCTTGGGTGACTGCACTCTTAGGCTTTTCTGCGCATGTGGTTGAGTACGAGGAGACTCTGATCCTTTGTGAAAACTTATCAGTAGACAGGACAGCTAAATTACGCATGCTACAGCCAAATTGATGACTGCAGTGCTTTTGTACATAACATTACACGATCTCAACCGGATGCAATTGGGTATTCACGATTGGCTGTAGTAGCCAAATGTCTTCTTGTTGTCGGACACGTGATAAATCTACGTAACCCATCCTGCGTGGTATGAAGGGACAATCGAGCCATAGAAGGAGGGATTCTGTGTTTAGTCCCTGTGATTTACAGATCGTTACTCCATACCCTGGGATCAATGGATACCGTGTCCTTTTCTGACCGTTGGTGTCGGCCATGGTCACAGGGTACACGAAGACTACTGTGTGGTTCGGTAGTTTAAGTAGGATGATGTCTCTTTCAGAAGCGATGACAGTTGCTTCTTGTTCATTCACAACGCCCGAAGTTTTGTCTCGATGTTGCATGGTACACAAGAAATTCTTCTCCATAGTCGCAAGGACTTGGGAAAAGAGGCTGGTGTTGACTAAATAAATGTCCAATGACTACCCGATTAATCATCACGGCTGCGTTCCTTGAGACTGTCGTGACAGTTCTTGTGGTATGTTCGCAGAGTATTCGCCATAGGTTGTCTTCACCAACTTTTTCTGAGTGACAAAATACTCGATTCGATAGCATCTCATCCACCTTTTGCTGTGAGGGTATATAAAAGCAAATATGGTCCAAGAAGGCTTCATACTGCGAGTCTGAACACCAGAATTGCGTCGTCAACTTGTACTTCACGGCCTATGGATTCTAATGGTTGTTGTTGACGTTCGTCACCTGCAACGACTACGACTGGATGACAAACAAGGTTATTCAAAGAGAAAGCGATATATTCTAAAGTGTGATGGCTACCCATCGAAGCCTCATTGATCACTACGAGGTCATACCGTGTCAAAGAGTAGTTGACCCGATGTCAGTCTTCTGGTCGAATTGGTACGCAAAACGCAGTGTGGATGGTGTCGCATGCAACACTGTTTTGGAACACAGCTTTGTAGCGACTGCCTAAGATGGCGGTAGGCGTAGTCAGCAGTACGTTTAAATCGTGTGTTGTGGACCATTCCATCAGACGAATAAGCACTTGTGACTTGCCTGTCCCTGGTCTTCCGACAATGACATGGTATTTGGTCCAGGTGGCAGTTTGACGATTGCAGATGATCAGTTGTCGTCGCTCGGGTGTGTAATGTCTGCGTCTCTCTCCAAGTCGAGTGCACAACATGCTGAAGATGGCAGTTTGCTATGCAGACAAGGGGTAGCTTTCTGGGTCGAGATTGAGTAGAGATAAGTCAGTCACGACATTGACCAGCCGAACTCGCCAGAGCGCAAGAATGTCATGAAGACATTGGACGTGCACTACAGTGGTGGCGACAAAATGCGATTGGTGGCCCTCTGCTTGCACCTGCAGAAGAACGGCACTGACTGACGACCAATCATTTGGTAGCTTGTCAATCACTTGCGCGAAATACTTTATCGGTGCAGGCAGCGCTGGGGACGAGGGCGGAACAAGTCTTCTCTACTTCGGTGGGGCCAAAAGCATAGCAGCTGCTCATAGAAGTAAACCGGGTTAAAAATAGAGTGCAATGATATCCCAACGAGGGTGGAGCCACTCTTGTACCCCTTCGCTCGTCTACCATTCGTGTCGTATTCTCGAAGCCACTGTATGAATGTGAGTTCCTCAGCACAAGGGGGATGCGCGAAGTACTTCAGATGATCGACATTGTTGGCCAGACTTTCTGGAGATGGCAATGTCAACTGTTTGGTACAAGATGAACTCCAGGAGACTTTGATGTCGGTTAAAGCAAAGATAATTTCCGGCTCAAGCGGATGGATTGTTCTTAGAAACGAGCTGGCGGCTTGAAAGCCAGTCAAATGGACACGATCTGCTGCCTCTGAAATGCCGACATCGTGAGATTTACTGACATAGCTAGAGACGTATCTTAAGAGCATTCCGCAGTCATCCTGGACTTGTACATCCATTCGACACTTTAGCGGATGAAGGACGGTCGTAATGTAGACACGAAGATTGCATTGTGCGTCTTCTGGAAGATGCTGCATGAGTAACAGCTGTCCGGTTGATGTCTCTTGGACTGACGTCAGAGCCCAATGGACAGGCAGATATCCTCTGTTTGAAGACTGGAAATTGACTACTTCAAAAACTTCTTCCAGAATACTCCAGGGGATGGTTTCCTGTAACAGGTCTAATCGTAGTAAAGATAGATCATGTAGCCATGCCAGGAGATGGACGTGAATCTGTAAAAGTAGGTTATGACGTTGTTCTTCCTGGTGCACTGGTCATAGCCAAACATGTGGTTTTTCCATCGATTCATGTTGGAGCTGCACAGGTCTCCTCGAACGAGTTGCTCAAGAATATGCGTGATATGGAGCGTTCCCAAGGTCAGTATCTCTGTTGGCTGTCGAGCTGTTTTACTTCTAATTGCGTCTTGCCAAGTTGGACATGGGAAACGCCACTCATAGGGGCTGATTGTGTCTAATACTGAGGGGAACCCAAATTGACGAACGGCGTCTAGAAGAAATCGATGTTGCCATTGCCAATAGCCCGGAGAAAACGACTTATGGTCGAGAGCAATGGTGGGGGAACATCGAGATCTTCTAGTAGTGTTAATCGCTCCTGTTACGGTTTTAAAAGCCATCTATCGTATTGATAGTGAAGAAGCTCGTAATTGGTGGTGTAATCACTGATGTTACTTTTGAGCTTCAAAGATGGCCTTACACCACGCAGTTTTCAAGTATAGTGTTGGCCATAAGGCGCATTCAATGCCACGAAATTGGGGGTGGCTGTATGTCTGAAAGTCATAAGGATTTCTCGTTGCTCTCTCCCGAAGACGAATGAAATTGCGGTAACTGGACTGCTTGTTGTGAACGAAGAATTCATACGCAGCCATGACTCATCTTCTTCTAAGGTCAGCTCTGTTGTTTATCTTCTGTAGAACGGACAGCGCGCTCCAAGTGACGGTGAATGGAGAGGTACATTGGCGATATCCGTACTGACGTCTGACATATCTTCTGCAATGGACGTCCAGAGGTCGTAAACAGAACAGGTCTTGCGGTGTTAAGCCCTGCAAGACGAGTGGTACGTGGTCATATGATGGTACCAGATAGCGTCTCCGGAAGTACTGGCTTTCTTCGGTTATAAGATGGGAGAAGCTTTTGACTTCGAAGACCGCCACATAATTCACAGTCACTCCATGATTGCTCACTGCACCAGAACTCTAAATCGTCGCTCTTTCTTAATATGTTTGTAAAGTTACAGAACAAAAAGTAATGAATTGATTATTTGCAAGAATCATAGGCACTCGGCATGTTTCGAGAAGGGGTCAACGATGTTATAAAGTGATCCCCGTTTTAGTTTTTCATTTTTCCATTTAGTAGAAGCTGGCATTGGGTAATGGAGCGTTAAACTAGTAATTGTATGTTGACGTTTTTCCGTTTCTCTTCAAAGAAACTGCAATTCCTCTTAATATGGCTGGGCTAACCATAACTCCAACCTTTCTACAGTATTTGGTGATTAACATTGTTAGAAAAGTCAGCATATACAAGTTAACTCAGGCTACGCTAACTTGAAACATTTTTTACTTCATTTAATAAAAATCATAATTTTTAAAGATTTTTTTGACCTTTTTTAATTTCTAAATTACCCAAAAGTAAAATGTAAAAATTTGGGGGTTGATTTGAATATTAGTGTAGGTCTTCAGAATGAGCTTTGTATTGTAAGTTATCTCAGAATAATGTTGCAATCGTTTATTTTCATCATTGATAACTTTCATGTTTTAAAATCCTCTGAGATTTTTGGTCCTAGTCGAAAATTAACTAACAAATTGATTTACTTCAAATGCATTTATCAGTAACCTTTTTTCATATGTATTTTGCCGTGTGGCAGTGGCAGCTTTCTTAAATTCTGTCGTTTTTTTCCTTTATGTGTCGTTAATGATTTTTCAACATTGTCATTTAGCAGATGAAATAATCGCCAACATTGGTCATTTTTCTCTTTTTAAAATCTTGGAAACTTCGTTTGTGCCATTTTTAGAAAGTCGAACATAAAACGATATATATTTTTTTCAAGATGAAGGGAAATAATGTTTCGAATTAGCAGTACCTGATAACTACTTTTAGTAAAGTTAAGTGTGACATTCAATGAAATGTCATTTTGAATGTTGTGAATGCAAATATTACCCATGTTTTTCATGTCATTTCTTTTTAAGTGTATGGCAGATTTAGTCTCGTTATTAATTCTTTAATTTGAAACTCATATTTATAATGCCATAACTGTTTTCAAATTTTTCTTTAACAGGTTTTTGCTTGTTTTGTTTCACCTTATGAAATAATGACATTTCATCGAATACAAAGAGGTTCCTGTTTTAGTATTTCATATTTCCATTTAGTAAAAGCTGGCATTGGTTAATGGAGC
>Ga0126336_10002324_pt1 | contig 10737 bp, 3 predicted proteins | sample SidCmetagenome_FD_92530 | JGI IMG/M metagenome (GOLD analysis project Ga0126336, IMG submission 92530) | Coral microbial communities from El Islote,Puerto Morelos, Mexico - Siderastrea C C metagenome | ecosystem: Host-associated > Invertebrates > Cnidaria > Coral | place: El Islote,Puerto...
AAAAAAGAGAATAAGAGTCGAATAGTGCCTTTTTTCTAATTTCTTTCTCACGGGTTACCTCAAAACCCTCTTATTTTTAAAATCTTTCTTTTTTTTTTTCCTCTTTTTTTTCTCTTTTTTTTTTTTTTTTTTTTGGGGGGGGGGGGTTATATAGTAGACTCTCGAACTGAAACTCGTTTCCTCAGCCTAGTACCCATGCGTTCTCTCCTCGCTCACAAATTCCGTGACGTCGCCGAATGGCATACTACGAGAACGCGTTCTCCGGGGACCTCATTTTGTGACGTCACGATCTTTCGCATCAAGTCGAGTCGAGTGAGCGGAAGGAGAACGCCTGGGTACTAGGCTGTCGTTTCCTTAGCTTATTTACTATCAGCAACCTCGAGCTCACGTTACTACGAATTTTTTTTTTCTTTTCATGTTCGAGTAAGCGACTGGCTGTTGTATTGAAAAAAAACTGTGAAAGGGATTAACGGGTTACGTAAGAACGTTTTCTTGTGAACAAAGATCCCTTTGACCCTTAGCTGCGAGAGTTAAACGGATATAACTTTTCACTGAAAGAGTTGAAAGAGGGTCGTGAAAAGCCTACCAAAATCAAACCCTGTACAACCAACCTTTTCGAAAAACTTTATTTCTTTACCATTAAGAAGAAAAGGTACAGAAAAAACGAAAGAAAACCAATGGTCGCTCAGTGTTCTGCTCCACCAATTTAATCATAGAGATGGCCCTTGAAAGGCATGAGATTGGGGGTTCGTATTACCCATGTGTCGCCCTCTAATCAACCTCGTTCCCAGGTTGGCCCCCTAATAACTTTTGAATTAAGATGGCACCCAACAGAGGAGTACAAAACATACATAGTTCAATTAGTAGAGCATATGTAGCGCAAAAATCATTAATTGCTTTCTTTGGCTTTAGATGGCCAGGATGGATGGCCGTTTTCAAGCTGTTCGCTTTTGTCTTCTGTATGAGCAAGGTACACCTCATTGCAATAACGTCAAACAAAAATGAAAAAGAAAAAAGCAAAATGGGAATTAATTAGCCATGCAATTTACATTTACAGATTTTAACAATTCAATACATCAACTCGGTATCAGATGAGTTGATACAAGGCAAATTGGCCACCGTATTGACCTTTTAAACTGTAGCTGTTCGTTAGAGCAATTCCCTACCCTGAATGTAGTTAGCGCGTCTAATTCATTCCCATTTGGCTTTTTCCTTTTCCCTTTTTCAATTAGGTGTATCTACAGATGAATTTAAAACATTTTTGATCGAAAAACCAAAAAACAACTTGAGGCGTTATAATCCACTCGGCGCGAAGAGGATGAGAGAATATCAGCATGCATATTCGCCTCACTGTCCTCCACGTATTTCTTGTGGTACTAGTTGGAAGAATTTGGTTGAACATCGAGCCTTTTTGCTTTGGTGATCGTTTCCTGTGTTCTCATGACCTACATGTTTGATCTAGGAGAGATACTGTAAGGAGAAATTAGATGCTGTCAACGTTTGGGCTTAAAGGATGAACTATACCTACAATCCTGGCCAATTGATTAAGGGACACTGAGCCTTTTCTTAATCTTTTCGTGAGCAACTTGAAAATAGCCGATAACATAAACCCCTCAAAAGCATTTACATTGTTCCGTCCCCCGTTCCCCCTAAACAATGTTGAAGCACAGAAACTGTAGAAGATATCTCTTGACAGTCAACATTGTCTAGGGGGGGGAAGGGGGGAAGATATTATTGACGTGTCACTAAAAATTTGGCTAAGTGTCCCAAACGTTCTTGCCAGGATTGTATGTCTGACGGGTTCCTTGCTTTCAAATTATTACATGGGCCCCCATTAGGCCATTTTCGAATTGTCTTGAGCCTCCCTATCAAAGCGAGGCTAGGTGCCCAACCTTTCACATGAAAATGAGTTTTCATTCACATGCAAATAAAACCAACTTCAACCGGCATACGAAAGGATGTGCACCTAGCCTTACTTTGATACGGAGGCTCAAGACGATTTAGAAATGGCTTATTATGTCATGTCGTTAGCGTTGCGCTCAACCTCAGCCCAATGCTTTCGCCTAAACCATCTCATCTCATTAGGCGACCAGGGGTGCAAACTGTACAAAACTGGATTTGCTAGTTTATGTTTGAGTAAGGTCAGGGGAAAAACCATGCAACTTTCCGGATCAGAGAGAGCGACTGAAATCTAACCTGATGTTTGAACTGCCTTGCAACGATAGCTAATGCGCAGGGGGAGGGGGGGGGGAAGGGGGATAGCCTCCATTGCAACTGAGCTAACTGCCATTCACAGTATCTGTTATGAACGAATAATGCCCAGTGGGGCCCCAAAACTATTAAGGTGATTTCAGATTAGCGAACAAACACAAGAGGGGAAAGGGGTGGGCTTCTTTCAAAGAGTTCACAAAGTTGAAATTTCAAACATATTGACCAATAACTTTGCCGTTGTCATTGAAGAAGGTGAAAAGAAATAAGAAATCAGTGTGATAAATCATTTTCTTCGTGTTTTATAGTCAAGCGAGGCGTTGAAGATTTTAGAGGTGTGTTCGTAGAAACCCCTTGTCACCATTGCGGTCTTGTCGCGTAGGCTTGAAGCTTCGACAACTTTAATTGAAATGACAGTAAACTATGGAATGTGTAACATTTGCTCTAGTGTCAACTTAGCCTTGGAAAGGTTAAGGTGTACGGGTGGTCCTAATTAAAACAAGCGGTGTAGATGGCGAAAATTCTGATCGCTCCATAAGGCCGGTACACCCTAGCGGACTGGTCGCAGGGGCTTGTTGCACCGACTAGTCCCCTGTAAAGTCTAAACGACGGGGCTTGTTGCGGGGACAAGTCCCTTGAAGGGTTTACACGCAGCTACTTGTTAATAGCAAAATAGCCTAAATTTAGGGCACTTTTACTGAAATTCGCCAAAAACGTGAAGACGAAAAGTGGAGCGGTCCTCAACAGTGAAACCAAATTTACAAAATTAACCGCAAAACAGTAACTGATAAATCGGCTCTATAAAACCGCACACTGTTCATCTATAAGTCTATGAGTGTTTGTTATTGCAATTTCGATAAAGTTTTTTCTCCGGTGTGGAGCGAAAAACAGCGACTGTTCAACAAAAAAAAGATTTATTTTCCAGGCCAACTGGCAAAAAAGTAAAAGATTCGATTAAATATTTTCATTTGGTCGCAGAACAGTTCACACTGAGGGGCCAAGCATAGTTTGTGGGACACCTTGTCCCCACGAATTCAGACCAGTTTAAGTTCTTGGGACTAGTCTCAGGGACAAAATTTTGGTCCCTACGACTACAATTTTTTTTTTTAGAGACGTGGTCTCCCGAACTAGTCGCTTCGTGTGTGCTGACCTTAAACCGGTCAGACCTGCTCCAGTTAATTCACCTGGGGTCACCCACGTTGTAAAAACGTGGAGCTAAAACTGTGAACTTAGAAAACTACTCTTCCCCTTGGTACTTATCGTTACAAATTTTCGTTTTCAATTTACAATATCATAATTATATCTTTGGCTCTTTTTCTTTGGCTATAGTGAATTCATAATATCTTTGGCTCTTATTTTTTGGCTAACATAATTCATAATATCTTTGGTTAATATAATTGCCATCTTAATGGATTTACGTCACCTGCTACCCACGTTACAAACATTGTTTCATAATTTTTGTTTCAATACAGTTAATACAAGTTTTACGCTTGAGGGAAACTTAAGTGGTATGTGAAAGTTGCGTGTTTTCAATTTACATCCAGACGCCAACCTGTGAATAATCACGGATTATCTTCTGTTCTTCCACAAAGTAAACTTTTGCGGAGAAGTTCCATCTCGTGACGCTTTTTTTGTATTATTTTAATTGGTATTTTTTCTAACTTTCCAGTAGCCATGGCACCGCTTAAAATATATATTAAATATATATGGAGCTGAATGTTTATACGAACAATCCAATACTTAAAATGCTAATTTTGTGGTTTTCATGTTTTGAATTGCTTAGAACAATAAACACTGCCTAAAACTAAAACTATCAGGAATTCAGACTTTGCAATTATCTCGTAATCGGCGTTCAGACATCAACACCGAGATCTTAAAACTGTCTTAAAATGGAGACAACAAATGCTGTGAACGTAACGTCGACAACATCTCCTAATTCGAAAGAAGAACAAATGTTTCCGGTGGACTACACTGTGTTGGAAACTGCCATTGCTGCGGCTGCATTGCTAGTCATGATGATTGTCTGCTTATTGGGAAATGCTGTAATCTGTTACGTGGTTTTTCGGAATAGAAGATTATGGACAGAGATGAACATGTTTATCGTGAATCTTGCCATCGGAGATATCGCCATGAGTTTACTATCGATGACAACTCCTCTCGAAACAGTTATCACCGGGCAGAAGATATTTATCAGCGGTCCTCTGTGTCAAGTCAACGCGTTCTGCAACTCCGTTTTATTCTGCAATACAATATTTACTCACACTACCATCTCGATAGACAGATTTTTTGCCGTGGTGAAACCGATGAAAAAAATAATGACTCGACGTAAAGCGTTACTCGCGCTACTGGGTGTTTGGACGCTTTCGATCATCATCTCGCTTGGGCCTCTGCTAGGTTGGGGTCGGAATACTTACAACGGGTCTACATTGCAGTGTGGTTTCGGTTTCCCCAGAAACAAATTCGAAGGCATATATATAATATGCTTGGCAATTTGCGCATTTTTCCTCCCTATTGTCATAATGAGTTATGTCTACATAAGAATTTATTTGGCTGTCCGTCGCCACACAAGGAGGCTATCGACTTCAACGTTTGGCAATAACCAAGATGCGATCATCAAAAAGCAGCGAACGGTTGTTTTAACTTTTTTCCTTGCTTTGATTGCGTTTATTATTTGTTGGACACCGTTTTTTGTCTTCATCGCAGTTGCTGTTTCGATTTCTTCACGGGACGAATTACCGCATGGATTAGGTATAGCGGCTTATTGGTGTGGCTTTCTAAACTCGGCCATAAATCCTTATCTTATTGGCTTAAGAAGTGAACGATTTCATGAGGCGTTTACGCGATTTTTTTGCTGCCTTTTTTGCTGTTGCAAACGGGGTACTGAACCAGAAAATGAAGGGAAATATTCGAATGGCGAAACAGCCGAAACAAAACACTACATGATAAAACAAACTACACTCTCACAAAGAAATGGCCACGTTGGTTCATTCACGAACATGGCGTTTGCTGACGGAAGTGCAAGTCAAGAAACGACAGATGGCGTACGTGCGCGTGAAATATTAAGCAATAACAGGATAAAAAGATCAAGAAGTCAGGAACAGGACGAGGAAGTGGTTTATCCACATTTTATTCACTTGTTTCATGGTAAATTATGGTCTGAGGCTACAGTTTAAAACTGTATTTGACCAATTTGTTAATGTTTGTGTGTTTACATTGGTTTGTTTTCTTTAGCTCTTGAATACAATGATTTAACCAGCTTTTCAGCCTTTGTTTTTCTTTTGTACCGCTTTGCATATATTTGTGATGCTAGTGATCGTGACTAAAAAATCATTTGCCCTTAAGCAGTTACTTTAGAGTACTTTCAAAAAGTTTTTCAAAGCATTCCTGTAAGTCACGTAATTTTAACGGATGTTCGTGATTTTGTGGAATTTTGAACTTCCGTGCGTTGTGTGAATTGAGTCGCGTGCTGATATCAACGAGGCTGATCAGCCACAATTTATGCCAATTAGAACATGTCATGGTTACTTGGGTTTAAGATATGCACACCTTGTCACGAACCTCTCTTTTATGAAATTATTTACAAGATAATACGCGTGCTCTAACTGGCTGAAAACCTGTTACCAGAACTCTACAGAAACAGGATCCCATTACTCCAAAAGTATTTTGGGCGTTTAATGAAATAAGGAAAAAAATTTCTTTCCTTGTTTCTGTAAATTATACTATGGTAACACTCTTCAAAGTCTAGGTAAACTCCAACGAAACCTGTGGATGGTGATTCTACGGCATTTCTCGACACTTCCAAACTTCCCCTCGAGCATAAGGTAGTTAAAACATAGAACAATGCTTTATCATGATAACGGCACCAGCCGCAATCCTATAAATCAAACCTCGTTGGCTGATAACATGACGATGCCAAAAACAAAAGATGCATGCATGTTTTGTAGAAATTGCTATAAAAATAACAAAAAAAAATTATGAAAAGGTAAGCAAGAGCTTGACCTTATAACATTTCTCTAGCAAGAAATTCCAGTCAAACCTTTCCTTACGGACACCTGTCTCTTAAAAAAAAAGAAGAAAAAGCAGACAGTTCAGTTTGGACAACAGGACAGTTCGCTTGGTCCGGGCAGAGACAAAATTCATCTGAACTCTACGGGCTGGGAATTCAATTCATGGACCGCATTCACCTGTACAAAATTTTTAAGATCAATTGCAAGAATCAAAATGTGCTATTCTTTAAGGATCCGCGTTCAGAATTAAGGGGGAAAGTGGAATCAGTAGGTTGTGGGACGTTCCGGAAGCCGCCGGCCGCTGCCGGAAGTAGTTATGTTTCTGAGCTTGACACCTTTTGACGTCTTCAGGTCAAGCTACAAACGTGAAATCAAGCATTTTCCTATTTGTGGTAGCCAACAGGTGACTTCCGGTTGCCGGCGGAAACTTCCCGGTCGTCATCGTTCGTTTATTGGTTGGTTGCCTCATTAGTGATCTAACCTTCTCTTAAATTGTGTCGCTTACACGATTTCGATTATTTAATTGTGTGGTTTACATGATAGATCACTCAAACGCACTTGTACAGTGTCAGATATTGATCATATGTTGTCTAAGTGTGTAAAGTTTATAATAATCTTTGTACAACTTTGATATTGTAATTTATCAATCGCAAAAAATTTCTTTCGCATTTACTCCTAGGTATAAAATTTGACAATGAAAATTTGAGCGATAGAAAACTTCGCCCAGAATGGCTATTCTCGATACGTTTACTTACAGTCGAAGTTGAGGTTGAACTTGAGGCAACCTGTGGGTATGCCGTTATCAAAGGATTTAAAATATGGATCAATACTTCCGTGAATTTCGGGTTTCATTACACCACTAATTCAGTCTCTCGTAGCTAGAGAATAGCGCGAAAAGAAATTTCAGTCAAGCCTCGCACCGCTCTCTCCGCTCACCGTTTTTCCGGAGTCACGCTGATGATCCCTCTGGAAAACATCAATTATTCCAAATCAAGATTTTGATCCCAAATCTCCCCCAAAATCCCAGTTAATAAAAAAAAATCTTAACAGGCAAGTTATTTTAAAATTTCAAGCCTCTCAGTAGTTTCCCAGTTTTGCTGGTGCGCTTGAGAGGCAGACCATCAATCAGCGAGGCATCGACCTACCATATCAGGCCTCAACCTACCATATCAGGCATCGACTTACCATGCCAGGTCCTGACCTACCATATCATGCTCCGACATACCTCATCAGGCTGCAGCCTACGATATCAGGCCTCAACCTACCACATCAGGCATCCACATACCATATTAGGCCTCAACCTACCATAATAGGTTCCGCAACCAACATGATAGCAGGCTCTGACCCACCATATCATGCCTCTCGTCTATATCAAGCCCCCCCCCCCCATCTAAAATCCTCTCATAGATCGTTGAAAAACTGGAAAATCTGCGATCTAGGCTCCCATCCACGTTGACATCCGCTTTCATAGCCCGTGTACCAAGCGTTCTGGTAGGTTTACCCCCACGTGGAGACGCAGAGAGGGCCCTGGGACGAGATTATGTTTCAGTACTCGTTGTGTGCCTTACATGAGGTACTCATTCAATGGCAATGCCTGGGATTTTTTTACCTGACAGTTGACAACAAATTTTAAGCCCAAACATCTTGGGATAAATCGCGCCAACAAGCATATGTGGAGCGAACTGCGTAAGCTTTGATCGTACAAGATTTTAGAAGGTTGTTTTGATGTGATTTGTTGAAGATATGTAGGATATTTGAGGTCGACTTCCATAGCACAACGACAACTCCAAATGAAAAGATGTCTGCACAAAACCAAGACAGGTAGGATTAACTTAAATGAATTATGCTATTTGAGTATATAATCCTAAAATTGGCGCTATTTAACTGTATTGTTAATAACAGTAATGTTTATTTCTCACGACACACGAGTAGTTTGACAGGTTAAAACTTGCGTGGTCTTGTGTAGTTTCAAAGTAGAAAGTAGAATCGACTGTTGCCTTTAGTATCCCCAAAATAATTATTTGAGATTTCTCCTTTTGGCGAAACATATAGTAGTCTCCTACGCAGCCACTAAAAACGGCTGCGTAGGAGACTAAACATATAGGGGATGCCATGTTTCCTTATTTTAAAGATGTGATAATTGCTATTTTTTGCAGACATTTTGTGTGAGTACACAGTCAAATCACTGATCTCAACGTGTGCTACTAAGTACATTACTTAGTGTAACCGGAAACCAACAAAGATAACGAGGTTCCCTTTTGTTCCTACTGAAATGTTTAAGTAATTTTCAGTTTGACCTTTTCATTAACAATTCACACTAGGCCTTCGTCAGCTGGATCAATCAAGAGAAACAAGTCAAAGGTAATTAAAGCTAATTAATACAATTTGTAGGGCTGTAACGATACACCGATGCATCGGTGAACCACGATTTTTTTTCTAGTGATACGAATAACGATATTTAAAGAAGATATCGCAATATCCAAATTTGGGAATTCACTGTCTTAAATATTCCTTACCCAAAGTCTACATTTTAGCCCTTGTGCTTGGTGATTTGATGTTGTGTTATTACTGCGTTAAATTTGTTATTATGGAAATAAATTGATTAAAAGTAGTGTTTGCTGTTGATAATTAGTCTTGTTGCGCACAGCAATGGATCATATCGTGTATTGTATATCGTGGCCCTCGTATCGAGATATGTGTCAATCATGGGAAAGTGTATTGTTGCAGCCCTAATACAATTCATGGAGAGACTAGCCTAACTGCTGACCTCCTAAAAAAAGAAAATGAAAGCCCCTGAAAGTGATTTGTACTGATAATAACTGTCTGTTATGAAGCTCTGCATCCATCCCTTCCTTCTCCCTTCCCCTTTCCACCGGTCCTAAGCCCACCCCCCCCCCCCACCCTTCTGCAAAAAAGAGAAGAAAAAAAAGAGAATTCAAAATAGAAATTAAAACTCACTCTCACTCAGCCTCATCACCCCTGGTGATGCTAAAGCCATCTTCTGCCGAGACTGTTTCCTAGCTGTGGTGTAGGAGCTTGCATGTCTCTGAGAACCCAAGAGCTATGCCAGGGCAGGCTTAAGTTCCTGACAGGTTCAACCAAGCTGGACAGGTCTTGGGGGAGAGACCGGTTGAAAGACAGTCTCTGGGCTTCCAGGTTGGAGGTTGGGCATGGGGCTGTAAAAACCACCCTGTAAAACCACCCAATTTTTACAGAAAAAATGAAAGGTCAGTTACAAATGAACAGGAATTCAACCTACATGTACATGTGAGCCTTTAATTATACCATTTAGTTACAAATACTTGCACCCTTGTGCAATTATAGAGGGCCAGTTTGCAATGTCAATGTATGAGCTACCTGTCATTACCATCCCATCCATTTGCAACTTGTAGAGAGTTATCCATTTCATGAGTGTGGTCGTTAGTTTGTGTGGGTACACTGCTGCTCAGTCTCAGTTATTAACAGTAAGTATAAAAATAATGCAGACTGCAGTCTGAGGCTAGTATGAAATGCAGGCTGCAGATTGATTAAACCTAACCTGGCCCTGACTATTTAGCACCAATAAAGTTCAGCAACTCGGACAAAAATGTGAAGAAAGAAAGTAAAAGAAGACAATAGTGAAAAAAAAACTAACCAGTCGTACGCGACTCAAACCTAGTAGTGAAAAACTAAAAAAAAAGGAAAAGAAACACACCACGCATGCAACTTGAATCTAGTATGTCTTGCACCTCCCAATAAGCACAGGGTTTAAAGATGCAGCATTCAGCATACTGCACCATGGAGTTCGACATGCAATTCAAAGCAACTTCAAAGGATTAGATTCCTTTGTCATTCATATCGACTTTGGTTTGTGCCACTTCATCGATTTTCACAAAACAAAGAACTTAATCAGTTTCTTTTGTTTTCTGTTTTGAACAAAAGACAACAGAAGATGCTGAACATGTTTTTTGGCCCATGTTTTCTCGAAAACTAAAGCAAAAAATGGGGCAATGTTTACTACACAAAAATAAGCCTGTATGTCCGAAATCAGCAATTTTTGAGCAAAATTAAAAAAACACCCAAAAAGTCACTTAGCATAGTGTTATCCCAAGCACTTCAATTTTAATGTCCATGCCTTTCTGATTCTTACACTAGTACACAATATATACTTAATCACTGCTTCAAATTTGTTAACTTACAGATATCTGCTGAAGGTCTCATCGTCCTTCCTCCAGGTAACCATAACTGAATAATTATTCATCTACATTGTATTGTTAGGGGTTTTTTGAAGAGTAGAGCTGGTTGAGTGGTGTGAGAAACCACCTTACACCAATGTCAAATGTGGTTGTGTGGTCCAGCTTGAAATTCTAGGGTGTAACAACCGTGTTATTTCGCCCGTGGCGATTAAAAAGTGTCCAGAGCGACTAAAAGTTGAGGTTTGATCGCCCGAAGGGCGACTACGATTTAAGAAGTACGAAAAGCAATAACAATAGAATAAAATGTTCTTTCATTGAAGTACCTTTCTTTTCTTTCCTCGACTCTA
>Ga0126336_10002325_pt1 | contig 10737 bp, 7 predicted proteins | sample SidCmetagenome_FD_92530 | JGI IMG/M metagenome (GOLD analysis project Ga0126336, IMG submission 92530) | Coral microbial communities from El Islote,Puerto Morelos, Mexico - Siderastrea C C metagenome | ecosystem: Host-associated > Invertebrates > Cnidaria > Coral | place: El Islote,Puerto...
TAGATGTTGGTTGCAAGTGATCTCTGATTTGCCAGACTCGGTACATGTATATGCTATGACTACTATCGTCCGCCATGTTCATTTTCCGAAGTGCTTACCCGAAGTGTGCCTCGGAGTTCGTGTGTGACGTCACGTCATTTTGGAATATGGAGATGAGTGCTGACCTATTTTGGCAGGGTAGCCCTATCAGCCATTGGCTGGTATCAACACAGGAAGCCCAAGCATAATATTTGAATATAATTAAAAATGGCGTTTCATAATATAAGACTTTGTATGGGATTTCGAAGCGAACATTTTGAGCAATACATAACAATGAACTAACTTAATAAAGTTCATGAAACATTACATGGTGTTGTTTGCTATCCTTTTTTTTATTACACTTTATTTACTTGTTTGCTATCCTTACAAGGCATTCTGAGCAATTTTAGGTTGATTTACTCTATTGTGTATTAGTACATGTATAATACATTGACAAGGAAGGAGTCATTTGGCCCGATTTAGCCACTATCACCGCTCGACACGTTTCGGAAATTGCTCAAATTTACCCACAAATATAGTTCAGGCTCCCATTCTGACCTAGCGATTTGACAAAAGGAAGACATCCAAGTGATTTTCTCAAAACCAATTGCACATACCTCGTGTCCCAAAAGAATTATCCACTGCACAAAATCATAATAGCATCTCAAAATAGGCCGTCATGGATCCGTGAGGATCCCGATAGTCCCGGCACTGGACACCAGTCAAATTATGCCTTTATGGGGAGGGCCACGCTCGTTTTGGTCGTGTTACAATTGTAATAACTATGACCCGGTGTGGACACTAATTGTCGGTCCAATGAAGTCTGGTTCGCGCGAGAAAGGTGGAATCGCTGCGCGGGACTCCGTGACCTTATGGAGTGAATAAAGTTATCGAAAGAAATTAAAACGGTCTTGGCCGTTAGAAAATGAAAACGAGTCAAGACAAAAAGAAAGTGAACCGTGTTTCTCCTTCCTCCTATGCTTCTATTCATGCGTGGTAAATTGAACATATTTGCGTTCATGTACAAAACGTTTATAATACAGGTCAGTCGACTGCGTAAATTTTAAATACGTACTCTGCGTGAATTGAATGTGTTCAGTTTTTTGGAATCTTCGATAGGTTTTATATATCGGATATATTTTTTTCGAACCGAAGTCGGCAAATTTATTTAAATTCATATCCTCACGCGCGTGAAAATGTTTTATTTTAAAATTGTTATTGTATATACTATATCTATTCTATATTTCCATGAAGCCGGTCAGGTAACCTACTTATTAAAAAAACAGGAAAATATACACCCTGAAAATGGATATAAATTCAGAAATGGGAATGATTTATTTTTGCTATCCGCTTGTAACACGCAGCGATTTTCTCACGCGAACCAGACTGTCTCGGAGCGACAATCTTGTGTCCGCACCGGGTCATAGTTATTACAGTTGCAACAAAACCAAAACGAGCGTGGCCCTCTCCATAAGGGCATAATCTGACTGGTGTCCAGTGCCGACCGCGGTCAAATGGGACTATCGGGATCCTCACGGATTTATGGCGGCCTGTTTTGAGATACTATTATGATTTTGTGCAGTGGATAATTCTTTTGGGACACGAGGTATGTGCAATTGGTTTTGAGAAAATCACTTGGATGTGTTCATTTTGTCAAGTCGCTAAGTCAGAATGGCAGTCTGAACTATATTTGTTGGTAAATTCGAGCAATTTCCGAGACGTGTCGAGCGGTGATAGTGGCTAAATCGGGCCAAATGACTCCTTCCTTGTCAATGTATTATACATGCACTAATACACAGTTGAGTAAATGAACCTAAAATTGCTCAAAATGCGTGGTAAGGATAGCAAACAACACCATGTAATGTTTCATGAACTTTATTCAGTTAGTTTGCTTTAATGTATTGCTCAAAATGTTCGCTTTGAAATCCCATACAAAGTCATATTTTGAAACGCCATTTTTAATAATATTCAAATATTATGCTTGGTGTCCTGTGGTATCAAAAGGGCCCTGCGTAAATTCGGAAATGACCTATTTGTCTACGAGATTCGCTTGCAATTTCGATCCGACCGCCATCGCCAAGGAACAAGTCTAACAAGATATTCTCGTCGTTTTGGAGAATTGTCATCCTTTCTTTCTCTCCTGAGAATGGCCTCTGTTTGACGCATCAGTGAAGTATGTATTCCGTTTTATCGCATCGTGTCTCGAAATTTTCATTTCAAAGCTTTCAGCTAGTATTGCCAATAACAGAGTAGTGGTTGTTTCCGCGTTTTACGAAACAAATTGAACAGCAGAGGGTTAGTATATATCTTTCGTCAAGAATGATCAAGAGGTCAACCGATAATTCAGTAAACGTAACGGTAAACTGATGTTTACCCGGAATCAGCGAGATGCTGTTTTTGTTTATATATTAATTATACTTAAGTAAAAAAGATTTTCAGTCTACTCATTCAATGTTACTGATGTCGTTTTATTGGCCTCTGACATTGATATCAAAGTATCTGAGTAGTTTTGTAATAAATGTTCTTGGTTTCAAAATTTGCTGCTGTTTTGAGATAAAATTCGCTGCTGTTTAGAGATAAAATCTCAAATATTTCTCACTTCTGGAACTAAATTAAATTACAAAATACTCGTTTGTTTATAAACAGTCTTATTTCAGTATATCTGTATTGTAAAGAATGAAACTCGGACGCGAGTATTTCTCTTAATTTTCCAAGGTTTTCTACGCAGAAAATCGGTAACAAATGCGTAGAGAATATTTCCGGATACCACCTGAAATAAGAAAGGATTTAAGCATGCAGCATGTTTTGGTACATTACCATCTCGTCATGTTCTGAATTTTCATTTTCGGCCGAGACAGAGCAACCATTTACATTACCGGAACGAGTACCTTCAAGTAAGCAATCTTGTAGATTTGAGCGCTTAATAAGTGCCTAGAAGATGTATCGTAGCCTGTGAATTTCTTATTTTTGCCGACATTTGCGGGACTTTTTGCAAATTGTCGTTATGGAAAATTTGCATGCCGCAGATCGTGCAGCAGAAGAAATTTTTATTGGCTGTTTTGTTGAATGTCATTCAATCAAAAAAGTGGGCGGTTGACGTTCCGTAGTAGAGTTGTATCAGGCTCTATTTTTCGTTTCGCCGAATGCTTCACCGAGCGAAACAAAAATAGAGCCTGATTGCAGGTTACTCAGGAACCTATAAATTGTTACTAAGACATGGTATGGATTTTAGCAGTCAATATTACTTACAATGAACAGTCACTTTGATAAACTGTGAAGCTGGATTTCCTAATCCGTTGTTAGCTATGCAGCGGTATGTTCCAGCCATAGTACGGTTGATATTCACAAAATTCCATGTAGGTTCCCAGTGCAGTACTTCGCTGACATTGCCGCCATGTAACACTCTTACCCAAGTGATGTTTGGCTGTGGTTTTCCAGATGCTTCACAGAACAACTGCAGCCTTGAGCCTTCAGACACAGTCTGGTCAGTACTGATATTTGTGATCTTAGCTGGAACTAAAAGAAACGTGGACCAGATGGATTATTGCTGGTATTCAAACTTCTGTGTTTCATCGGTGTCATTAACAAAGACCTACCTGCAGCAATATTAATCATTTATGAAATCCTGCTTGACTTTAATTAACCCTCTGGCGGAGAAGAAAACTCATACCCCTCCGTAATACAGGAGAGAGGGGGTGTGGATGATGGAACCCCCTTGGGTTTTCTGTTGTGCTGCAATACCTCGAAAGAGTTTCACCTTTCATAGAGAGCCTGCGATGTGCTCTACAATAATATATAGATTTAGTCAAGCCTAAAAGCGGAGCCCCACTTTTTTAAATTGCTGGAAGTTATTCATTTTTTTTAAGTGATTACCGAAAAAAACACTTTGCTCCCAATGGGGTCAAACCGCCGGAATGACAAGGGAGAATGCTAACCGCTGCATAACTTCTGCCAAGTTGACAAACTGGAATTAATTTTATTACTTAAACAGTTGTTTATTGATTGCCGCTGGATTGACATAAACACGGGTGTTTTTCTGAGGTAAAAGTGTTCGGACCGCCGCAAAAACCATGGTTGTGGACAGAAAAAAAAACAGAAAGCACTAGCTCTGCTAGGTTTGGCCACAGGACCGCTGCCAAATGCAGTGAACTCAAGCGTTGTGCCGACCGAGTTGGCAGCAGAACCGACAACAAAGATGAAGTCATCGAAGGTAAATTTAGTAGCTTGAACTTTTTACCTACCACCAAAAAGACAACTGGGTATTCTTTTGAACTTCTTCTTTCCATTTAGAGATATTTGACATTTTTTCTCAAGTTCTAAACTTCACTTTTGTAGAACTGAATCGTTTTGCTAAACAAGCTAAGCTTTTTTTAAAAAAAAAAAACCTCTTTTTCAAAAGCGACGGTGGTCACGTGATTCTCCAACAAGAAAAACATCGATTGCCCAAAAGCACCGCGCGGTTTCCAGCCAATCTCCACCCCCTCCCCATCGGGTTGTCTTGGAACTCTCCTCCCCCTCCCCCAGAGTCTGTACGGACGGGCGGGTGGGCGGGCGGGCGGGCGTACGCTGACGTCACAACCAAAATTTCTCTGATCGATAGGTTACCAAATTTGCTTAGCAATGGTGCTCCACTAGCGCGCTAGCGCGCGGGCTCCGCCTATTATGGGCTATGCTGCTGGGGGTCATCTAAAATTTTGGCCGCCATGTTAGACTGCAAAAAATTAGACATTAACAAACTGAACGGATGAAGTTGAAAATTTTTCTTGTAAGTCAAAAAAATCGAGAAAGTCGAGAAAGGTGTCGATAAAAACTGCGAATTTTGCAAACATTGCAAAACTTTGCATGTCTACAAATTCATACACACTTACATCAACACACATCAGGAAGCTATTAATTTTACTACAGTTATGAATACGACCGAAATGGTGCCGGCTAAAGGACTGCAATGATTCCAAAATTGTAAAAAAAATTTGACGTCTAGGAAATTTTCCGTAGCGATGAGATGTCATCTACAGGATGACCATAAGGGCAGGAAGACAACAAATGAAACGCTAATCAAAATTAAAACAGATCCAACTGTCAAATCACAGCTCGCCAGTCACAACGCCAAAACTGCGATTTTCTCATAGCCGTTAAATCCTTAATCGAGAAAATTTCCAAACAAGTAACGAAAAATCGTAACGTTGTTAAATCTGCTAATACTTATTATTTTCTGAAAATACTCTCACTGAAGTCGTTAAGTATGGCCCATGCGAAGTTGTTAAATATGGCGCGTACGATCATGACTAACCTGCGATATTCAAACAAGTGAATACAAAAACAAAGAAACAAGTACAAAAAAAATATTACACACAACCTGAACTTGAATTCTGTATCTCTAGTGTCTCACATTAGTCCTTGCAGGGACGATATTTTTTTTTACCCCACGCGTTATTTCGCCTTCCTTTAAATATTTTAAAACATAGCAAATAGTATCCCTAAGGCATCTTTGCCCCACGAGCGAAATCAGTCTCGAATAATTTTTCAAGCTTAAGGCTTGCCTCTCTGGCTACGATTCTGCCCCGGTGCGCCAACAAGAGGCAAACATTCCACTCAGTTCTATATAGCTAGAACCAATCGGATTCCAGAATTCGTCGAGTTGTGCCGGTTTGTGCACAGGAAAAAAAAATTAAAACCTGAAACAAAACTTACCTACAACCGTAACTTGAATGTTGTCAATCCAGTTCCTAATGTTAGTCTGCACATCACAGGTAAACAATGCTTCATCAGCCTCTGTCACTTTGTAAATAATAAAGGTTGCTTGATCACTTTTACTGATGTTAAAATGTTCTTGAAAGTTGGATATTGGCGGAATAGTAACTGTCCCTGAAGAGTCTTTCCTTGCAACTGTGACACCATCTTTTAGCCAACTAACTTGCTGAAAAGTTTCACCGGAGAGGCTGAATTCCCATTTCAAATGCACTTCAGAAGATCCATTTATGAATTGCTGGGTCGTCGTCCTTGCTGGGGAGATGTCGCCAGTCTCAAGGGGGCCACGCTGTGGAGGAGGAACAGTCCACGTGATCGTTGCATCTAAGATAATAAACGCAAGTGTACATGTTACATTTTGATCGATTTACTGACTGGAACTGATTGGTTTGCTGTTTTACTTGAAATATTAAGTTATGATAAAAAGTTTCATTCTATATTGTAATGTTTAGTTTTCTGGGGGGTGTTTTTATGTCCCCAGATCTCCAAACTGTACTCACAGTGTAGAACTTTCTTTCGTGCACGAGTTCGTTGCAGACAACGTAAAACAAAACTACACATGCTGATGCATAAACCAAGAGCAGATGTCTAACAGGTGAATGTCTCTGACAGTTTTGGAATCTTTACCCCCCTAATTAGGAACAGTGTCACTTGTAATGTGGCTGCAAGTTCTACAATGGTAGTATCGTCAAGGAGCAGAGCCTGGGAGTATGGTAGCTGATGGCTGAGAGAAAAATCCCTAGCTCGGTTTCAGGCTCGAGAGGATCTTGAAGTTGTCAAGCCGGATTGCTTTGTTCTTCTTGTTCAAAATATGGTATGTAAGAATCACTTGTCCGTGTTTGTTTACAAAATTTTGGCGGAAATCGTACGCGCGTCGTACGTTTGACAGCTATGAAGGTACGGCGCCGGGCACTGCTCCTGATTAGATTGATTTAGCATTCCCAACATGCAAATGATATTTCCTAATTGCAAATAATGGGATGGTAGTTATCTAAGTTAGTACTAAAACTGATCGCTTCCATCGCGTTGCAATTTGTACTCTTTTCGTGGGCTATAAACTATTGGGTGCTAGGTTACACTGAGCAGAGAGATTTGAGATGATCTACATCTCAGAATTGGGTGGCAATCTTAAAACAAAATTGAAGTGATATTAATGCAATCAGTAAAGAAGCATCACAAGTGACGTATTTACTCATTTTCACTGACCAGTCAAGAGATCAGCTAGACCAGCCAATTTCGACAATCCTAATTTATTTACCTATGCACCCTATTGTAAATGTCTTAAGTACAGCTGAGCATCAAGTTGATAATCTTAACAGTGAATATCATTTCCTCTTAATTTAAGCGCGAAATAAAGTAAAAGTAAAGTAAAGTACGGTAAGGTAAAGTAAAGTGAAATAAATATATATTATTTGCCGGCCGAGAGGTCCGTAAAGGGTAATACTGTGCCCGTGGTCTTGAGAGCGCGGCCTCGGGCCGTACTCAAGACCGAGGGCACAGTATTTCCCTATACGGACCTACTCAGGCAGGTAAATAACATGTTTATTTTTTTCCAACATTTGCCAGTTTGCAGGTCAATCTTGAAAGGTTGTCAGAACGCACGTAAGTTTAACTGAGTCATGTGGCAGGAAATCGTTTGACTAAAACTGCTGTGTAAAGTGAATTCAACAACAAACTCACGAACCGCCATGCTAAGCTAGACAAAATTAAAACGAGTACCCGCCTTTTGAAGGTATTACAAGGCCTTAATTCTCCTCTTTGTTAGACTTCCCATTTACAACACACGTAAGAATTGTAAGTTGACTAAAACTTTGCATCTTGAGCCATAAGTAAAATAAAATTCCCAAGTTGAACCGAGGTATGGTGTTTTTCAATTTTCATTCAATGGTTTTCGCGCGGTTACCATGACTGTGGGCAGAGATAGGAAAATTCTGCCCACTCCCGGAACCAATCAGAGTGCAGGATTCGGAGGATACCGCCCGCCCGCACACTGAGAAAAAAATAAAGTAAGATAAAGTAAAGTAAAGTAAAGTGAAGTGAAGTGAAGTGAAGTGAAGTGGAGTGGAGTGAAGTAAAGTAAAATAAAGTAAGGGGACGTATTTAAAGAGGGTTGCACGCGACAGCTTTCGCCAACAACCCTGTGGCCCTCTGTGTCCGGATCGAATTGGAATTTTAATACTGAGCAATGTTGGTTTTTGAGGAAAAGGGAAAACCGGAGTACCCGGAGAAAAACCTCTCGGAGCAAAGACGAGAACCAACAACAGACTCAACCCGCATATGACACTGAGTCCGGGAATAGCTAAAAGGAAAAGTGAAGGCTGTTAGATTCTTTTCCCCGGATTTTGTCGGATTCCAGTATTGAAATGGTTACCAAATTAAAGAAAGTAAAGTTGCAAACAAAGAGATATAACAAAAACAATTCCCTTACTTTATATTCACCGTCAAAACTGTAAACAATGCTGACACCCTCACCCTCTACTCCTTCCCCAGCCCTAATACTCATGCTTTCTGCACCCGGCCAAAATATCAAGAGAACAATAATATTATTTCTCTCGTGCGTATAACAGTTTATTTAAGTTATGCTATAACAGAGTTACGATTTACTTTCTCATATTCGTTCCGTCGCTTTCGCCCTCGTCTGCGAATTAATGCGACACGAGTGTGGCCCAGTTAGAGGTTATGATCATTTTCAAGATAACAAAGTCAACCGGCCTGAAGCGATAGCCCTTCAGCGATTGCATTCACGAAAGGCAATAACAAACCCTGTTAAAGTAAAAGCGAAGTACTTCTCCGATAAAGAACTGCGTTTTCGGTTAACATGTATCTTAAAACTTGGGCATTTAGGTATTTCACTTAATCTACAAATGACGAGGCCGATCAGAAATAGACTAAAATCCCAATAAAATTTATACCCACAACACAAGGAAGCTTAAGCCATTGGTGCGCAACGAAAAGACAGCAATAGGACCTAGTTTGGACAAAAGCCCTTTGTTGGGAGTGAACAAGTTAATCAAGTGTTCCTTTGCGCTATTATAGGCTGTGATAAGTAGGTTGAAGGTTGTCGTTTCACTTTCTGTGAGAAAAGTCTGTTGTCACGGTTTATGATTTTACGCATCGTGTTCCGCAATAACAGACTGCACTGATCACGGTTCTAAATGTACACTTACCTGAGACAGCTAAGTTAGTTATGAAGTACACTAGAAGAACACCAACCATTGTCAAGACGCAATTCCTGTGGATATCATCTAGTTCAGGAACTTTAATTTATGTATTTCATTAACACTGAAAATTATTCATAAACGAATTAAGCGCATATATAAACACTCTACTGTCTGTATTGTCGTTTACGTGACAAGCGAAGCAGGGCAAGCTGAAACAAAATTACCCCCAGCAGGGGAGTGGAATGTCGAGTGAGTACGAGGAATGTCGAGTGGGAACGAGGTATCGAGGTACCGTCCATTCGAATCGGTTTAGACCAAAAATCGGAAATGAAGAAACTGAAAGCCCTTTTAAATTTTTTACAAGAGACCCACACAAAGTATGTGGCCATTATCAGTGTTTGAAATCAGTTTACAGGTAATGTGATAGCATACCGAAAGCGTAGTATTAGATCTTAATTCCTCTAAGTAGTTTCTACTCGTGTTATGAGGATGTCTAAATACTAAAATTTACCTGATTTTGACCCCAATTTCTTAAACAAATCTAAGATCAAACGCTATATAAGCCTAATGCAACACAAATATATCCTTAACTGGCAACATACTATTCAACACTCGAAGAAACTAGAATTTCATAACACTTTTAAAAAACGAATACACACCTTCTTGTTATCTAGAACTTACAAGCAAAAATAAAAGGAAAGAATCAGTGAAATTCAGAATATGTAATCACAAACTAATGATTGAAACTGGTAGATATAGTCAAATCCCAAGAGTTAATAGACTTTGCCCTACTTGCGGATCCTATCAAATTGAGGATGAAATCCACTTACTTTTTCACTGTCCTAAATTGCTGGTTGCTGTTGTTGTTGCACCTGGTATCAACACAAACGTGAAGGTACCATCATAGACGATGCGATTTGTCGTTGGTCTTTCTTTTTGTCATGGTTTGTTTTCTTTTTTTTTTTTTGTCCTGTTGTTGCACAGGCATACCAGGCATTTGAGCGGAATGACGACAGATCAACTCATGTGACTCAAATAACATTTATTTTAAACTTAATTGAACCATACAGATCGAGACTGCGTTTTAGTAAACTGCAATAGTGGGACAAATTTCAACCGCCACAAAAAGCCTGTACTTCGATAGTAGCACACCACTTAAACAAAGGAGTGTTCTATGCCGAACTTCAGTGAAATTGTAAAAGTGGCAGGGGAACCTATTTCCATCACAGTACTTGAAGTTACTGTTTCCACTGTAAAGTGTATTGGGATTCTACAGCTTTTTATCGTGTCTATTTCTTTCATTAACGTCATTTACAGTTGAGAGTTTAGACTTGATTTTTAGATGTTAGAGAGGCTGCCATAAAGAGATAATCAGTAAAAATCTTGTCAGATCAGTGGTGCCTAATTTAGTCGAGTGTTATAAATAGGTGAAAGGCCTCACACCGCCGGTAATTTGCAATATTGTATCGCCTTTACTGTACCAAAATCAAGAACTTTGTGAAGTCACGAAATTCAACCCGGTAGCGAAACGTTACAATTCGCAAGGGCTCAGTCAGTGCAAGCAGTCATTCTACAAAAAACACAGACAATGAAAGGGAGAATCTGGGTCATAAAAATTAAAGCAACAAGTCTATTTCCCACCATTCACTTTAATATTTAATATATAGATTTAGCCAAGCCTAAAAGCGGAGCCCCCCTTTTTGTTTTGTCTGTTTTTTGTTTGTTTTTTTGTTTTGTTTTGTTTTTTTTTTGTTTTTGCTGGCAATTATTAATTTGTGAAAATACTCTCATTCAAGTCGTTAAATTAAAA
>Ga0126336_10002326_pt1 | contig 10735 bp, 6 predicted proteins | sample SidCmetagenome_FD_92530 | JGI IMG/M metagenome (GOLD analysis project Ga0126336, IMG submission 92530) | Coral microbial communities from El Islote,Puerto Morelos, Mexico - Siderastrea C C metagenome | ecosystem: Host-associated > Invertebrates > Cnidaria > Coral | place: El Islote,Puerto...
CTCTACTGCTGCTACTACTACTACTACTACTACTACTACTACTACCACTACTACTACTACTACTACTACTACTACTACTACTACTAGTACTACTACTACTGCTACTACTACTACTACTACTACTACTACTACTACTACTACTACTACTACTACTACTACTACTACTACTACTATTACTACTGCTAATAAGTATAGGTAATCACATGATTTCGAGTGCAATCTGGAATAAATAAGCAGGAGTAAATTTTTCAAAGACCGCGAAAATTGCATTAGCCCGTAGAGCTAGTGAATGTGTGGTCTTTGGACGAGAAAAATCATGTGATTACTTATTAATAATATGCCTGAAAAAGGCAGAAAATCAACACAAGCGAAATTTTGACGGCGTGCGCTCATTCAACTGATTAGCTGAAGCAGACTACAACGTTTGTCAAATTCATAATTTCACAAGACCAAAACATCCAAAATCATTCAACTGTGAACTTGGAAATGTGCGAGTTGTTCATTTAAGAAATGTTGTGCCTAGGCACCTGCTGGGCACTTATTCTTAAACTGCTTGTTTTCTTCTTCAACCTCAAAATGCCAGCAGCTATATGTACAACCCTAGAAAAATTAATGCATTTACAGTAAATCTGCATTTCGTGATATAAAAGTTTTCTTTTCAAAGCTGCGAATTAAGTACCTTGTCTAGAGCTTTATCAGTTCAGTGCTGCAATCGACAAATATCAAACAGATTTCCATGTATAGGTGCCTCTCTTCAACTGAGATATTCCTTCCTTGTGGACTGTGAGGTCAATAGCCCACCATAATAAAGCTGTATAGGGCATTCCCAGAATAAAAGGAGGTTATTTTAATCATGTAGGCAAGAGGTTATTAGAGACTTAACTACAGTTATTTTTGGAGGAGTAAGGGGTCAATTACTCTCCGAAAATATAACAGTGTACAATAGAGAGGAAACTCAAAATGTCTCTTTTAACAATAACTGTTTCCATTATCAATTTGGCTATGACTTGATGCACTATGAATCTGTGATTCTCCCACTTTCACTTTAAAAACTTTCAAGTGGGTAACCCAGGTGGGTAAATGAACATATGGAGGTCAATACCTGCAGGGTTGTCTGTTTTGGTTCTTAAGTATTCACACTCTTTTCCGTTTTCACATTAACGGTCAAAAGAGAACTGCCCCCGACAATTTACTTAAGTCAAATTATGCCCCTCTGAAGGAAAGGGCATTTAATTTGGAAAGGGCATTTGTCAGCTATTTACGTTGAGGTAAGTTGGAAAGGTGTATGGTCGTGGCAAACAATTGGATAAATAAATAAATAAATAAATAAATAAGTAGATAGATAGATAATAAATAAATAAATAAATATATAAATAATTAATAAATAAATAGAACTTTGGTGAGGGGGGTGTCTATCTAAAAAAAGGGAGAAATGATATATGCCATAGCTCATTACTTAATCAGGATGCCGTGAAGTAAAGAACATCAATACAGTGAGCATCAGTAATAAGTTTAGAGCTATCATTAGGACCAAAAAGATTTTCCTGCTACAAAAATCACAACCTCGTTCCCAGGGTGTCTCTCTCCCTGCCCCCAAGAGAACCCATTTGTTATTGCACTCGTGTTACAATAAAACTGCACTCCTTTTTTAGCCTGTTAGAATTGAGTAATTCTTTCATGTAAATAATAATAATAATAATAATAATAATAATAATAATAATAATAATAATAATAATAATAACAATAACCATAATAAGTATCTCTTATTTTTTCTGTTTATAAATATTACTATACTTTTTTTCTACTCCAAGGCTCACAGGTTACGCTATGCGCCCTGTGTAGCTAGTTTAGCTTTTAGCATACAGCCAGGAATTCTGATATAATAATAGGCAGTTACCGCACGTTACTTCACTTGTTACTGTCGCAAAGGCCTTTAATTTAAGGTACAACCTCGACTTTATTTGTCACCTAACAAACAGAAGCCCTGTTAATCATATATTGAAAGATGGCCTCCGCCTCAATTTCCAGATTGTTTTGAAATTATTTACACAATTGTTGCCATGTTTTTATTTAGCATAAACAGAAACAGTTACACTGAAAATGTTACTTGCGCAATTAACTCACTGTCTTTTTCTTTCTTTTTATTAGTTCCACCGAAATTGAACCCTGAACTCAAGAATCAATCTGCTCCTTTAAATTCTACGTTAACAATGAACTGCATAGTGGGCGGTAATCCTCCACCAGAAGTCAACTGGACCAAGAATGGATTGCATCTTGTTAATACAAGCAACAGTTTCACCATCTTTTACGTGTCTTTTGAGGATGCTGGTCAGTATGGATGCATGGCTGAAAACAGGGTTGGAAAGACCTACAAAAGTATCTGGATAGATGTCACAGGTAAAACTTATGACATACACTGACACGTTAAAACTAATAGCTGAGCCCCTTTGCGGCCGAAGGCCGCCTCGCGGAGCACCATGGGTAAGGAAATTTGGTAACCTGTCGATGAGAGAAATTTTGGTTATGACGTCAGCGTACGCCTGCCCGTCCACACAGACTACGGGGGAGGGGGAGGGGAGTCCCAAGACAGCCCGTCGAGGGGTGGAGGATGCCATCTTTTCTTGGCGGGAAATCGCGCGGTCCTTTTGGGCAGACGGTGTTTTTCTTGGCGGGAAATCGCATGGCGACCGTCGCTTTTGAAAACGAGGGTTTTTAAAAGTTAAGCTTGTTTAACAAAACGATTCAGTTCGACAGAAGTGAAGTTTAGAACTTGAGAAAAAATATCAAATATCTATAAATGGAAAGAAAAAGTTCAAAAGAATACTCAGTTGTCTTTTTGGTGGAAGGCAAAAGTTCAAGTTACGAAATTTGCCTTCGAGAACTTTATTTTTGTTGTCGGTTCTGCTGCTAACTCGATCGGCACAACGCTTGAGTTCGCAGCATTTGGCAGCTAGTGCCTTCTGGTTTTTTCTGTCCACAACCATGGTCTTTGCGGCGGTCTGAAGACATTTTCCCAGGAAAAACACCGGCATGTTCATGTCAATCGGTACCTTGTTGCAGGAAAAGAAATAAGTAGCAAAGACAACTTCTTCAATTAGTGTCAGTGTGCCTAGCGTAGTGGTGTTCGTGCCGGCCTTCGATGCGTGGGACTCGGGTTCGATACTCAGAGGAGACATGAATTTTTTATTTAACGACTTGAATAAGAGTATTTTCACAAATTAGTAAGTACCAGCCGAAAAAAAAACACGGAGCCCCGCTTTTTGGCTTGGCTAAATCTATATCATACTATTGCTTTGAATCCCCCAGCGACAAATGCCTTCATGCCCTCAATCGACGGGTATTCTCTCCTGTACCTTGCAGCATCATTCTCCTCTCCGTCTAAAATGTTACCCCCCATGTTCTTTTTATATTGTACAGTCGTTGACAGTCGATCATTACTGTTACTTACTATCGACTTATGCAACGAAAAATCATCGGCTTAGGAAGAAGACGGTTATAACAATTTAAAAATTCATTTTAAAACATATGAACCAAGCCTCTTCTTGCTAAGGAAGATGTCTCTTGAGTGCTGAAAACTGCAGAAAAACAGTCAGACGTTTCGGAGATAGCTCCATCATCAGTGGTAGTGTTGCTGGAACCCACTTATTTCTCTACACGGCGCATGCTGAAATGAATGGGCACTGGTAAACTCTAAGGAAATCTTTGAGGAACAATCCGGATAAATTGCTAACAGCTAGTTGTTTTGTGTCGTGGGAACTGATCGTGTGGGCGTGTAAGCTGAGACCGACTTTGTCATGCACCTTGTTGCCTAGTCTGCAGTAATTCACTCGCAGACTTTCCAGTAAGGTATAGGTTAAAAGACACACAGGGTCCTTAACTCCAGTTTCCATACCATGAGTGATGTAACACACTTCTGGAGATGATGTTCATCGCAGGTTTACCGTGGGCAGTTTGTTACCGAACCCCATTTATACACCTGGGTAGAGAGAGACACTATAATGTAATGACAATGCAATGCGGAGTACGGTTTCTTCTTCAAGGAAAAAAACGCAACCAATTCGCCCCTCCGATCGGTTACAAGTTCGACGCGCTCACTACTGTGCTTTTGCACCTTCAACAGAGACATACCAATACACATGGTCTCAATTAGTCTCTCCTCAGGTTTTTGTTACTCCAAGAAACCAGACTGTGCCTGAAGGCAAAACAGCCAACTTTAGCTGCAAAGCCACAGGTGTCCCAAAGCCAACATTAGCGTGGAACTTTGAGGGTGGAAATTTTCCCTTGGTTGCTATTGTTGATAATACTGAGGAGGGATCATTTTTCCAGTTGCCGAACATTACAAAAGACATGCAAGGAACCTACCAGTGTACAGCAACGACCAAAATCATTGCAGTAGCTTCCAAGGCGATTATTCGTGTGATAGGTAACATTGCTTCGATATTCAATTTTTACGAACTAGATTTATTTATTACTTTTAGTTTGAGTTTATCAAGTGAATTAACCATTTTTGTGCAAACAAACAAACAAACAAACAAACAAACAAAAAAACGAGGAAACAAACAAAAGCTAGAAGACGTTATGGGTGCAGTTAATACAAGTCCCTGTTTACACTTAGTGCTCGGGAAACGAGGCCCGGCCGTTTGTCACCGCTCATTAAAAATAGTCCGATATCGACCACAAAGAAATTATACAAAAATATTTTGGAATTTCTGGAGCGTTTAATTGATGTCCACTGACCAGTAATGTCGTTATTATTCGTGACCACTTGACATACGCTCGGCATAGAAGCTGTACTCCGTTGACCAGAAAAAATTTCAATACAGGACGTGGTACGATATGGCACGATGTGGTACAGCCACCGGAAGCTAAGAAATAGTAATAATGTTAATTTGTAATAAAAACTAAAATGTTGTTATCTCCTTGTGTTTTTAATTGTTGACACAACTTTTGATTATCTCAGTCTCTGAAACTCTCAAACGTTCTAGGCTCCTTTAAACCTAGACTCTTCCTAAGTAATGACATCATAGCATAGACCTTTGTTGGTGACAGTCACTTCACAGCATCGGATCTGGGGAGCGTTTCTCGAAAGACCCGAAAACCATTCGGTCCCGAAAAGCCATTCATAAAAATATGATCAACTCATTCTAAAAAGCTGTAAGATGACAAATAATTAACTTCTAGCAAAGTTTCATGCTTAGAAAATTCTTTGTTTACAACATACAGTGTGAGTTATCATGCCCGAAATTGGCCCCAAAAGTTTCGGGGCTTTTGATAAACGCACCCCTGTATCGAATTTGAAGAGAAGTATCTGCTTATCCCTAGTCTGCCCATGTGATAAATTGAGCGTCATTTCCAGGAAGGGCAATTGTATGCACATGTTTAATCATTGTTGTTAATGTCGTAGGCTCAAGCGCTGTTAACAAAATGGACAACAGAAAAATGCCTACTGGCAGGAAAAGGGTATCGCCGAAGTGTCTGAACAGAGATCTATATCTTTGTTCTCATTATTATTGTGCTCTCTTGTAAATTTAAAACAGAAAAACCCCTTGCGGAAATAGCTGGGTCTGACCTTACATTGCTGGTAGGTGATCAGCTAACACTGGTTTGCATAGTCAGTGAGTCAACTGCAGGGATCAAATGGAAGAAATCTCCTGGCTTAGTGATTCCAAGGGCTCACATACGTAACACTGGAGACAAGAGTACCCTTGTTATTGAAAAAGTTGAGACTGGTGACAGCGGTCACTATTCATGCGAAGCACACAACCAGGCAGGACTTGATTCCTCTACTGTGGAGATCAAAGTTAGGGGTAAGATGCCTGTTGTAAATGTTACCCAGAAAAGTATATTTTAGCATAGCACTTGGTTTGACAGCAATATGCTACGCTATATACATAGCATAGCATAGCATAGCATAGCATAGCATAGCATAGCATAGCATAGCATAGCATAGCATAGCATAGCATAGCATACCATACCATACCATAGCATAGCATAACATAGCATAGCATGGCATAGTAAATGTATCCCTGCTCGTTGCGAGTCTCCCAGTAGCTCAGTTGATAAAAGTTTCTTATCAAGCTCTGTTTCTTTGCAGCTGCTTCTGCTTTGGAGTGGTATTACATTGTTGGCCCTGTGGCTGCTGTCGTAGTTCTCACATTTTGTAGCTGGTACATTCGCAAACGTCGATTGCCAGGTATCAAAGTCCACCAAATTGTGGAATATTGCTATTATCTTTTTAACAATTAAGGGGGTAGAATCTTAACTACCATATTGTTGCTAAGTTCCTTACCATCAACATCACATCTTGGAAACCTTAACTTCCACAGATAAGCTGCTTCTCCATATTTGTTCTCTGTGAGGGGTGTACAAGATTTTGGAGTCACAACTCAAACGGCATATTAAGTTTTGGTTATTGAAAACAGTGCCAATATTTAACGATCATATCGATTTCTTGAAATTCGCGTTATTATAGAAGCTATGACGTCATACGTACGTGTATTTATACATTTTGTACTGTAGGTTTTCTTTTCTTTGTAATAACAATAATTGCTTACGTCATATTATAAAGAAGGCTGAATTATGTCCAATTTACCAAAAAAAGCGGAACTCAACCTCCTTTCATTCGAGCTTTAGGGATTTTTCTTTCTAAGGCGCGGTTGAAGGCTGACACTAGCTACGCACGCGCAAAGACGATTTTAAAATTCAGATGTTCATCCTCATACATTTCCCCAATCTAGCGGCACAAAACGCTGCAAAACAGCGTATGACAAAATACCATGCACAAAAATCCCTTAGCAACTACGACGGATCTGTAGTTAAGAGTCTCTCCCCCTTAGAGCAAGGGGTTTTTACGTCTAAGGGTTCCTCCAGGTGCGAGATTATCCAACAAATATTCCTGAAGGCTCTTATTAATATAGGCTTAAAGTTCATATTTCAGTTGACTGAGAGAAGTTTTGTTAAATTTGACAGAAAATACGGCTTTTCCTCGGCGTAAAAACCTGGGAAACTTAGGAATGAGTTTAGACAAATAAGACAAAACATTTTAACAATCGCGTACTGATAAACAATAGCTTACAAAACAAAGAACCTTGCCAGGTTTTTACACGAGGTAGTGGCATTCACGTGCGGTATAAATTCCAATTATGTTAGCCTGCAAAACGAAAAAAGAACTGACATAAGGAGATAAACAAAAACAGTAAGGCAGAATGAATAAGAAAGTGAAATAAACAGTTACCAAACACAGTTTAGAAGACACTTTTGACTTTTCTTACGTAAAATTTCGTTTAATTTTGTTATTTAACCACATCAGGCTGTTTGAGAGGTCAAACGACCACTAAAATAGTTTGGGACCTAAAGGATGGCAGTTAGTCGCTTTAAAGAGGTTTCAAATAAGAAAATGACCAAGCTTTTGCTTGGGCCAGATATAATCGATGGCAATAACGCGGTAGTGGTAATAAAAGGGTGGTCGCAATCGCGCGTGCAAGGAGTGTTTCCACTCTATCTCTAGGTCCTATGCTATACTAAGCACGTGAAAACCTGTACTTATACGTGTGCGGTACTTCTACATCCACATCTATATCTAGCTACATGTTGCAAAGTGCGCAAGTGCGATAAGAAAATAAATTTAAAGTGCAATAAAATACAGTACAGGGGTGTATGCAGTGCTAACCAACAAAAGATAAAATAAAGTTTAAGAAAGTAGTTGGGCATTCACTACCGACTTGAAGCACTCTGTCGATTTCAATCTCTCTTAAATTATCGCATGATGGTCCTCGGCCAAAAAACTGTATTTGTGTTCTTTGCATAACAGTTGGATGGGGTTGAAGGTGGGAGTGGCGGGTTCGTAGAAATACCTAGACTTTGTAGTGCTGTCAATAGGCTGGGATGGTTACTGCTGGTTGATGGGATACTGCCGCTCTCGTCATGTCAGTCCATGTGCCATACTACCTGACAAAGTTTTTGTTTATGTTTTTACATCAAATTTTCCTGGAGAACAGCCAAGGCCAAGTAAGTCTAGTAATTACCGTAGTTATTCTCTTAAATAAAGCTATTTTAAGGGTTTGATGTGCCATACAACCTGCACCATAGAAGAAGATAGCCTGTTTTGCCCAAAATAGTTGAATTCGAATCACTCGACTGTGTCTTCAATCAGTATAGAAACAATGATAAAGTCGTTTTCTTTTAAAGTAGTGGCTTGTTAGAAGATTTTGCATTATTTCGTAGCATCATTATCAAACTAGTAAATCAGTGGAATTAACATTGGAAGCTGATTTTTCCTATTAAGACGGGCCTGTTGGGCACCGTCTTCAGTATAGTTTACCAAAGGTTCCAAGGTCACTGGATGATTGATTGGTTGCTTAATGATATTCTATGGGGATGGGGGGACGGAAGAGGGCTGATGTTCGGCTGTTGGTTTTCTAAAGGAAAGAGGTAGGTTATTGCAACGCCTCGATGACGCTTATATTTGGAGGTTTTAAGGGACCCTTTGAAATATGGTGGCCCGACTGATTGTTATACGCGACAATTTTCAAGAGGGTTTTGGACATTGTACGGAACAACATATGCCATTTAAAAGGTGAAAACAAATGGGAAATTCCCGGAGTAAATTACACGCGCGATAAAAATTTGTTTGATTGTGAAAAATCTGTCATAAAGGTCGGCCTTTTCATTCAATTCAAGCCACAGGTAGCCAAAGCTTTAGTTATGACTGAAAATCAACATTCTGCGAAATTAACAGTGCTTCTTTGTCTATATCTTACTTACTTGCTCTTTGGGGTAAAGGTTCGCTCTCCGAGCGAGAATGTGTCTCTTATATATCCTCCCAGTGAGTATTACAGTTATGAAAGGTGATACACAATTCAGCCGCACCAAGCATACCTCTGTTTATTAAATGAGCTATATTTCTTATTATAAGCTATTTCCACTCAAAATTTCCTCAAAAGGGAATAAATCCACAGTGAAGAAACAATCATACACCGGAAAAGTTGCATCTTTCCCAACGTTTTTTACCGCCGACCTCCGTGCACAAATATATGCAAATATGCTAATTTTATCCCGCTATTCTCGTCTCATTGGATAATTCGCGCAATAACGCAAACATGACAAAATCTACTGTGTCGGAGTGCGACGTTTCAAGCTTGAAGCGGGGCTATCTGCGCTTGCTTACCGTGCACACCTCCCTGACACAGTAGAGTTTGTCTTGTCCGATTTATTTAGCATATTTGCATTTATTAAAAACTGGACTAGGTATATTGTATTTCTAGCATTTTGATTGGTTGAAACGGAGCTAGGCTATCAACTCATATACCTGCTGTGACCAAATATGCAGGGTCAATGAACACTCAACAACAAAATGAACAAACTGAGCTGAAAGTTCTTTTTCTCGTAAGCAACCCGGCGAGAAAAATGGACGAGAAAAATCACTTGGCAGCGAATTTAAATTAAGCAGAAATTCCAACAGCGTCACCAACAGCATCACCAACAGCGTCGTCTAACACAAGTCAAAATTGTTTGAAGAAACTGTGCAGAAATAGAAATTTAGGATTAAGTGTTGTGTTTACAACTAATTTCTTTCATCGATCGCCACGTCGATCAAAATTGAACAAACGGTAGGTTTAATTTTATCAGGAAGGCTTTCCACTTCAAAATATCAAGACTAGACATAAAATAAAACACAGTGAAATGGGGCAGGAGCATTTAATAAAAACTATCACACATTCATGGCAAGTCGGTGCGAAAGTTATGAAGCAGTCTAAACAAGTACTAAACAAACTACAGCTGCAAACTAGAAAGAAGGAAGGAAGGGTGAGATTTTTTTTTTCGGCTTTAATACGCAAAATTGACACCGGTTTGCCTGTACTCGTTGTAGCTCTGTGTTCCAACAGGTCCAAATGCTTAGATAGAAATCGGATGTCACGTAAACGGAGTTGAATCGCTTTTCTAGTTGTTTGAATGTTTTTTTACCATTCCGACCGCAACCTCTAAACCGAGAACAACTGCATTTGGTGCTTTTCGTTTAACAAACTATGATGGTGAATTCCAATGCTCCTCGCTACAGTAATCTTGCTTCTAAGCTGCATAGAATTTACCTCTTCAAGTTCAAATTAGTTCTGTCTTCAGTTCGATCAAACGTGCACATGATGGCTCCGTTGTGCGAACAGATTACAAACTTGTTCCGTTTCAACTCCAGCAGCTGATATGGTGAAATTGTACAGCTTCAATCCGCTTTGAACGATGATTAAAACAATGCTTCAGGAAAAATCAAACATGAATCATCTTTTAGAGCCAATAATTAGAGGATTTGTTCCAAACCTTATGCCACTTTGTTCACTTTCGAGCAGTTTTCATTGATTCATTCAGCTAGCTTTGCGAGTGAAACACCGCAACACTTCGCAAGGTTTTGGCGCCTTTTTCGTTCAGTCATGTGATCGATTCTTGTTCCCTTTTTATCTCTTTTCTCATTTTCCCGTTCTTTCTTGATTTTTTTGTTTTAAATAGTGGTTTTAAGTTTTTAATAAAACAATTATTCTACTCGGGCTTGCTGGATATCAAATGATTATAACCAACTCGGCGCGTTATCTATCATTTGATATCCAGCGCTCCCTCGTAGAATAATTAACAATTATCCTGCGAAATCGCGCGGAATATCACCTGATACTTAGCCGACGAGGCCGTAGGCCGAGTTGGCTAAGTCAGGGGATATTCCGCAAGATTGAGCAGGATAATTGTTTTATTA
>Ga0126336_10002327_pt1 | contig 10734 bp, 6 predicted proteins | sample SidCmetagenome_FD_92530 | JGI IMG/M metagenome (GOLD analysis project Ga0126336, IMG submission 92530) | Coral microbial communities from El Islote,Puerto Morelos, Mexico - Siderastrea C C metagenome | ecosystem: Host-associated > Invertebrates > Cnidaria > Coral | place: El Islote,Puerto...
ACATTTGGCCAGTACTGTAATACAATACAAAGTTCCAAGCTTTAAACTTGGTTCGCTGAGCATGCTTTGTAGCTACCACGTCAACTGCGCACTTTCTTTGTGTTTTCTCCTTTTATCACTTTTATAATATTCTTCGCAGAATCTTTGAAACTGAACCTAAAAGCCTTTTAAGGTAAGAAATGCATACTTTGAAAGACTACTACTTTCTTCGATTCGGACGAAGTTTCTTCCGTAAAGTCAAAGATCTGAAAAACTGAGGTTACATTTTTAATGACCCCGAAGAAGAGTTTTAAGTCTAGACCCCCCCTCCCACCTGGACTTCCAGAGCCCTCGACCCCCCCTCCCACGAGAATTTCCAGCGTGCCATCCGTTGGGGAGGTGTAGATTTTTTCTGGAATAACCCATTGAGGCCCCCTAGACAGTTCCTGGTCCCATGTGCATGACAGTTCCACCATCCCTGCATCCTAACTTGGTCAATGATTGGCCAGATTCAATGAAATTTTGCTGCCAAACATGTCTTGGAACAATCTGTTTGTTTAAGGAGTAGAGTCATACCCCCTGCTACACATGATATGGTTGACCATTAAAAGCTGCAAAATGAACTATAGTATGGAGGTATACTTACTAAAGGTGTAGGTTAGAGAATGGTTCAGTTTTTTTTTATTTGAGAGTTTTACGCCCATTACTATCACAGCCAAATTTCTTTCAACTATTTTTATATCAATTATGAAATACACTCATCAAGGCCTTTCAAGTGGTATGTTACACATGGAAATTCTAGCATAGTGGAAAGGGTTATGTTAGTAGGCTTCATACAGTCATGATTTTTAATCTTGGGACTCCTTAAAGACAAGACCTTAAACTGCAGGCACAGACTCTTCCCTCCCCCCAGAAATGTTGATTTGAAGCTTTGTTTTCAACCTGAAACATACGCATGGCTGTCAACATTGACTGGGTAAGGGGGGAGGGGAGTCAAGGAGGTCAACTATCTAAATTGAACTGTGCAGGGGTAGGTGTGAAATAATTGGACAAACTAACTTAACTCTGAGTTGTACTTTATGACAGTGTTATTATTTTGTATTTTTGGGTGTGATTTGTAAGGTGTACCAAGTTTATTGACCAGCAATGTTAGGCATCCATGTCTTTACACACGTACCATCTCAGAGGACAGTCAAGGGTTTCCTGCAAGTTTTTATTAGTGACAGAATCTGAAACAAATTTGGAAGCACATGTTCAAAGTAGTAAACTGAGAAATGGAATCTGCTTGGGAATGATCAAAGTAGTCCTCTGTATTTTAAGACTCAAGTCTGCTGTGGTGATACTGTGGTTGATATTGATGAGGTTGCTGTTCACTGAGTGGGTGTGGTGGTGTAGTGGTTAGTGCATTGGACTTCAGATCTGAAGGTTAATTTAATTTTAATTTAATTTAATTTTTAATTTTATCCCATTTTCTTTGCACAAAGTAATATAAACAAAATATATAGATTGACATAAATAAAAAGTACGTATATAGTGAGTTACAATGACAGAAAAAAAATTTGTGCAAAAGAGGAAGACTAGAGAGGAACTAATGAACCATTCGAGCTAGTCCACCTTAAAATTACAGGACAGTAATAAGATTGAACAAAATAATGAAAAATCTTAGAGAAATGTAGCAATAATTTAAGATTTGAAATTCTCACACCCATGACTAATAATTAATTATTGAAAAGTATTAGCAAAAATTAGAGTTAGAACATCATGACACCCATGTAGCTCTGGGGTTGGTGGTCTAACGCCCAGTCCCTTTCATCATGTTGTTTCCTTAGACAAGAAACTTTACCCCACATTTTCTCTCTCCACCCAGGTGAAAAATGGGTACCAGTGACATACTGCTGGGGGTAACCTTGCGATGGACTAGCATCTCATCGAGGGGGAGTCGCAATACTCTTAGTTGCTTCATGCAACAGAAACTGGGCTAAGCTCCGGCATGTGTGAGCCTCCCCAGCTTGTGTGCGACTTTACCTTATCAGCTGTTTGCTGCGTGGCTAATATTTGCTAATTCTTTTTCAGGCCGGGAAAGTACATTGTGGCAGTTGTTGCATCCAACACTCGAAGCATTCTCGTGACAAAGCTGGAACTGACTGTTGTAGGTTGGTAACATTAATGTTCACTGTTCTATTTTTTTCGTGGTACTTAATTACAATCAAAGTGTTACAGTCGTTCTAAACTTTTAATATGTGGACGAAATCCTAAAGTGTGATGATTCAATCACACATTTCTGAGCAGTATTTTATTCACACATTTCTTCATCTTCTTTGGAATACCAAAGGCAATGAGGAAGTTTTTTCCCACTTTTGAGACAGACCTGTACTAATCTGTTGAAATTCTTTTAATGTCTGTCTGTGATATTTTTTTATTCTTCACAATTAATAAGTGATATGGAGTGATTTATATATTTTAATATTCTGTTTGAAGAAAAACTGGATGCCAATAAAGTGGCCATCAAATTTCATCCTAAAAACCCTGGAGTGGATGAAGATGTGATCTTTTCTGCAAATCTGAATTATTCAAACGTAAGTCATTAATATGAACTGTGAAGTGCAATGCTGTCAAGTCGTCTGCCTTAAAACTGTACAGCCTCTGAGTAATAATGTACTGCACCCTTGCTGATACAGATTTGTTTGTTTGTCTTTTGTTACCTTATCTGTTGCTAAGAGATCATAACATTGCCGTATCTTTTTATTCAGAGCTGTCTTCTTCTCTTGGTTTCTTATTGTAATTCTGAATCTTGCAAGCATTTTATCCACTGGAATTTAAATACCAATTACATGTTGCCCAATGCAATTTCAACATGGCGGCTAGAGACTGGGAAATCCACGGAGGATTTATCCGATAGTAATCAATGATCGGTCAGTTGGGGGAGTCCGATTAGTTCTGATGATTGATTATGGAGTCATAACTGATTCCCAACACTGATGTGAACTGACCACCATAAGGAGATTCAAAAACTAATGTTTCAAGCTAATGACTCTGACGAAGGGCTGCATCAGCTTTTGAATCTCCTAACGGTGGCAATTTATATCATATCACTTATGAACAAATCATTGAAGGTGATTTATCTAATCAAAGTTATTATTTTTCAGTGCTACTTTTTTTTCTTGCATTCTGAAGTTCATGGTCTTCATTAGGATTGAAAGATTTAAATAACTGTTTATTTTCAGGAGGAAGTGGGCAATGTTCACTACAAATGGAAGTATGAGGAGGGAGAGATAGAAGGATGGCAGCCAGTTGCCACTCTACGATTTGCAAAACCAAAGACGTAAGTCTGCTGGATGAAACAATCAAATTGTGTACTGTACAGAGCATTTGATGTTTCACTGTGGTCAAACACAAGACAAACTTCACTTTTGGTTTTTGAGAGCCTTGAAATTTGAATTATTTCAAATATTTACACACACAAATTTCGCATGAAAATGATGCAAACAGTACTTTGGCAAACCAAACTTCAAGCTTACGAAACTTGTGGATGACAGTTGTTTCACTTTAAACACTCTCTATAAAAAGATTTAAGTGTTGTAGTTGAAGTGGAAGTTTCTTTGTTTGTCTGTATTTTTCTGAAACTGCGCATGCATCATCTGTTTGTCCACTGCGTGGTCTTATCTAATAATGGTAAAGCCCTTGTCCAAGTGTTCCTGATGGCTCGTCAGTGCCAGTGCTTTGGTCCAATTTGTGGTGGTGTAGTGGTCAGCATGTTGGACTTCAGATCTGAAGGTCTGTGGTTCAATTCCTGGTCCCGTCATTGCATTGTTTCCTTAGACAAGAAACTTTACTCCACATTATCTCTCTGCACTCTGGTGTGTATAAATGGGTACCAGTGACATGCTGCTGGGGGTAAACCTGCAGTGAACAAGCATTGCATTCAAGGAGGAATAGTAATACACTCAGTTGCTTCACACTACAGAAACTGGGTTAAGGTGATTCCATCAAAATAGAAGGAATATTTAAATTCTCAAACTTGGCCCAGTTGGTAATTATGTTTAGAACCTTTCAAAAAATATGCAATAAAAAATAGGGGTCACCGTGCTTGTTTTTTCACAAAATGGATAGCCATTAACAGCAACTATATGACCTGCAAGGTTTTCCTGAGAAACCCTAGTAATCAGAAATGAGAACTATAATTGCTTTGAAAAGTCATTGCTTATATTGAAATATTGGAGCAGTTCAACAAAACAGACAATTATCTTGTATTGTATACTATTTTAGTTGAACAGGAATCAAGATTATGAAATAAATTTAAAAAATTGCGGCGAGCATACTTTCCCTGCTGCACCTAAAGACGTGTTCTTTTCGGCATTTAAATAAAAATTAAAAATATCTCAAACCAGAATTTTAAACTTTTCTCAAAATCGCGATATATTGTACTAGACCGTATGCCATTTGAATTTATGTATTAAAAAATGGGGGTCACCAAGCTCGTTTGGGAGAAAACGACCAGTTATTTCTCTGAACAGCTTCGCTTTCATAGAAAACCTATAAAGTTCTGAAGGTGCGCGAGCTAATCACACAAGAAATGATGCGCAGAAAGGATGCGTAATGCAATTGAAGGGAATCACCTTAAGCTCTGGCCATGAGTGCCAGCTGTGACTTACCCTTTTACCTTACCTAGATGGGATGGTAAAACATTTTAGCGTTTACCCCAGGAATTTGTTGAGATTCCTTAACAGTTTGCTGTACTCAGTTATACACCTAGGTAGAGAGAGACAATAAGGAGTATACAATGGATTGCCATTCGGAGGCCTATTAAGCCTTGAAATACCGGTCTCCCAAACTTCAAATCAAAAGTCGATCCAATCACAAGTCCAACATGGTAACTGCTATACTGCTGTCCTTCCGCAAGTGAGCAGTATGACAAAATAACAGTTGTGTACTGTAGAGGGCTTTTGTTCCAGGGTAGTAAAAATTTCAAAATTGTGTGGCATCTTTAAGCAAAGTGTGTGTCAAAAAAGAACCATCGTCATCAGTTTGAGCAGTATTTCTGAGCCAAATTGAAGCACAGTTCCCAGAAGAAATGGTTATTTTCTCCAGTCCTCAAATGCTATAAACTGCAACATGTTGTATGATATTAAGTTTGGGTAATAACCATAACGACAGAGAGCACTTTGCTGTAGTTACTATCATAACATGAAGAACTACCTTGCTGGCTGTTGAGGTGATTTTGCAATTTGTGTTTTCAAGGAATTCACCTTTTTTAAAACCAAATTTTATTAAGTGTTTTTTACTAGAACTAGTACAAGTGTAACTGGAGGTTAAAGGATCTAACAAATCCCAGTACAACAGAGGTTTTTCTCTTAAACTGGGTAAAAATGTGCAAGTTTTGAGGAAGTGTGTGTTTATTTTGCATATTGTGCAATCAGATGCAATTTCAGGGCAGTTGTACAAATCCCAGGATCAAACAATACAAGATTAGGCACTGCAATGTTAAATAGTACAAGGCTTCTGAAACTGAAAGTGGAAAATCAAAACTTTAAGAATTAAGACATGTAATAACTTAAAGTGTGATGTGTCTTTTGCAGGTACATTGTTCATATAACAGTGAAGAATTATGTGAGCTCTGTGAAACTGACACAGTCAGTCCAAGTCATCATCGGTTTGTTGTATTTTCTATTGTTTGCAGAGTTAATACAGGTTTTGAACATGTATGGGTCATAGAAAACCTGGAAATTTAAATTGTTTAAATTTTAAAATGACAATTTCCGGGCCTGGAAAGTGAATTAACAACTTTGTCGCTTAGAAATGCATGCAAAATAAACACATCAGAACTACAGTTCATGATCATGAAATACAAAGGATCTCTTGTAAAGGACCCATGTAATGCAAGCTCCTTTTGTGATAAAGTTGTGTTGACAGTTGCTGAATGGCTAATACAGCAGAACTTAACAGTGGTGCAAAAGGGGCACCATAAGGTCCAAGTAGTTAACTCTATTTTACAAGTAAAATTGGCATTCAAGGGAAGTTCTGGAAAATGATGTTAACTGTGCAATCAAAAAAATTAAAAAACAAGGTCAGCTGGAAGTAAAGGAAGTAAGTGAAGAGAACCAATGATTGTTTGCTACAAATTTAATGTATTTCCTTTGATACCCTTCCAAGATTTTTACAAAAGAAGTAATTTTACACCCAAAGAATACTTTAAAGACCATAAGTGCATGTAGCTCACTCTATAATTTAGATGTGCTGTGATTTCCCTTTGTAGATCTTACTCCAATGAATGTGACTGCCAGTGTACTTGGACCCTCAAAAGTTCTAGTACAATGGAAACCTCCAGCGAAAGCAGACAGTTCCATAAAGTACAAGGTTTATCAGAGGTAACAACTTTGCAAAGGATTCTAGTATGACACCATTGTAGTGAAGATCAGCAGGGTTAGAATGGCGTTTTCATAAGGATTGCACATTTGTGGTGAGAAGTGCAGGTTTGCAAATAGGATTGTAAGATTGCAGTGGTGATTGCAAGAGAGCAGTGATGACTGTAGTAAATATGGGGTTAGATTGCAGTGATGATTGAAGGAATGGGGACAGGATTGAATAAAAATTGTAGGATAGCAGTAAAGACTGGGATTACTTTGACGATCACAATAATAATTGCAGGATGGCAGGGAGATAGCAGGATTGCTATAAGATTATGGCATTGTAATGAAGATTTCAGGATTTTCTGTTTTTCAAGATGAAAACAATGAAAACGAGAAAACAAAATGTTTTCACTTTCACTTGCGTTTTCAATTAGCTCTTCAGGTAATGTTGGCTACCAAGAGGCATCATGTGCACGGTTAACAAGCACATCTTGTACAGTAGACAAGCTAACTCCAGCTACTACATACTACTTCAAGGTCCAAGCAGTCAATGCTCAGGGTGACAAGGGACCTCTTTCAGACTTTGCTGTTGCCACAACAAACACCACCAGTAAGTTATTCTGTGGTTGCAGAAAATATACATACCCACATTATGGAAGGTAATTAACTGGCCATCGCCATATGGCCATCGCCATATGGCGACCGCCGGTTTATAAAATGGACACGGTTTTTTTTTTGCATCAGTTGGCTTAACATACAAACAAAGTGCTGTAAAGCTTGTGGTACGGGTACTCAAGAGCGGTACTGTCTTATATAAGATGCATGCGCATATTACTCTGCTGAATGTTACCTTCATGTGTTCTTGTCTATTAATTTACAGTATTTAAGATATGAACGGCGAAGGGTTGTTAAGTATGGGGTTTTAGTATTTGTCTTGTATAACGCATGCGCAACTGAGTAAAGCAGCTAATAGGATTGAATGCGAAATTGGCTGTGTTGTCTGATCTAGTTAGTGGTTATGGTGATATTATTTTTAGCACAGGAGTTTTGTTATGGGATTTGACATTTTGAGGGATGCAAAAATGTGGGAGCGGAAGGATTTGTGAATGTGAGGAGCATATCACGCTTCTGTGAATGTGATTTGCTTTGAAAGTTGCATTTTGTATAGCAGCGGTGTAATATTGTGCTGCGTGAGAGGCAGTTTCCCTTGGCATTTTATGGGGGGACGGTTTCCAAAGTGGATTGTAAGTTTTCTCATTGGGTAACCTGTATTTCGCAGAGGAAAGAAACGACTGCTATGTTTACAGCTTATTAGCATGGTAAGGAACGGTGGCTTAGGAAGAGAAGGGATTGGCACTAGTATGATGATGCAATCAGTGGATTGCACCATCGATACAGCAGAGCTCTTGAGAAGGGAGAGAGATGAGTGTTTATTTGACGCGAGAAGTTGATTTTAATTGCATAAAGACGAAGGAATCGGTCATTAATGAGGAGATCAATTAATAAGGTATCAATTGCGAGTCTTTAAGTTAGAAAATAACTGAATATTATTAAGCTATGCGTGTGGTTTGTGTGTGGTGTTGGTTTGCGTAGCCATTCCGAGTCAACTTGTTTACTTTGCATGGCGATTCCCGGGTTAGCAAACGGGATTTAAACATCACGTCATGAGATATGCCTTAACGTGCCCCAGACTCTGACGATCTGCTCGAGCTCATGTTTATCAAGCGTTATATTTTGATTCTACTGCTATGTTCACTGTTTGTATTCATGGTCTAGGCACAACAGTAAATATTTCATCATCCCTTTGGTAAGCATCCTCAGTTGTGGGTAGATTTATACCGACATTCAACATTTGAGTGAATTTGCGTTTGTTAGCGGAAATAAAAGTGATAAGAAAGATAAGCTGAGTCATCAGAGTTTAAACATTTAATACGTCATCCAGTAACGCTACAGTCAAAATATTGTGTCACACAATCACACTTTTCATCACGCCGGTTCGTATAAATACAGGATCATGCTAACATTTGTGAAGCCTAGGGGTGGGGAGGGTCAGAATGGCCGGTTAAAATGCCCAGTGGGCTTTCTTGTTGATAATTGCAAGGGGAAGGGATCCCCAAATCAAATTTTATGTAAAGGAAAGTATGAAGCTAAAATGGAATTTCCAGAGGGTGGGGGGTGAGTGGGGTTCCAACCAAAAAAACCTTCCATATGGGGGTATGGATATTTTCTGGAACAGCACATTTCTTTTGTTTGGTTAGATGACAGTGATGTGAAAGTATCTATTAATTGTACAAAACAACACTTGGTTTTGTAACTTAGAAAATCAATTTTATTTTAAATTAATTTTTACAGCTATTATTACTTTCGGTTATTATTATTTCAGTGACAGCTCAATAACCAGAGACTATCATACCCAACCTACTCGTCTAAAAATAATTTATTCAGTAGCTATTTTAATGACAAGAAACTAAAGATAGTTAATATTCATCTGTCACAAGCTTGAGATTACTGAGAAAAAAATCCCAGATGGGAGACAAATCCCTGATCTTCTGCACAGTTCCTGAAAGTCATGTGCTCATAACAAACTGGCACCCTGATAAAACCACCCCCCCACCCCCAGTCAACATGGCCCAGGTTGTTATCCAGCTGTTAGCATCATGTGGGCTAAGTTTGTTTTCGCTTCACTTCCAAGATAAGAACCAACAACAAACATGGAGCAAGGATGACAACTAACAACAAACTCAGCCCACAAGACTTGGCGTCATGTGGGCTGAGTTTGTTGTGGTCCTCTTCCTTGCTCTGTGTGTTTTCTCCACATTCTCCAGTTTTTCTCCCTCAATATAAATCAGATGTGTTTTCATTTGCATGCCTGTCAGGTCTCTACCCCTGATAATGCTGTTTTTTGGTAAGCTATTGAATGTATGTTGTTATATATCCAAGATGGTGCTGTTGTTTGGTTTCAGCTCCTGGAGCCCCAGTTGACTTACATGCGTATCCTCTCAGTGACTCCAGCATCAAGGTGGAGTGGAAAGCTCCTCCTAACCCAAATGGACAGATCACAAGTTACACTGTAAGAAGCTACTAAAATTCTAAGAGCAGTTTTAGAACCTTCATTACCATTATAGCAGGAGTCTTAACCTTTAAAGACACGTGTACAGAATGGGTGGTTGTGTTTCTTCTGGCCATTTATCAGCTTAAGCCAGGGACAGTCCTGCTTTGCATATATGTACAAAAAGGTAAGGTAAGATAAAGTCACACATGAGTCTTGAGGAGGCCCACATGGCCAGAACTTATCCTGGTTTCTACAGCATGAAGGAACTGAGAGTACTACTACTCCCCCCTGGATGGGATACTAGTCCATCACAGGGTTACCCCCAGCAGTATGTCACTGGTACCCATTTTATACACCTGGGTGGAGAGAGACAATTTGGGGTAAGGTTTCTTGTCTAAGAAAACCACTGACCTTCAGATCTGAAGTCCAACGTGCTAACCACTACACCACCTTGCCCCCACATCTACGAAAAACATCTAAAGTACACCACTCACTTTTCATTAGTATCATTACCATATTAATAAGATAACATTACAGCACAATTAACAACACTGCATGTGATGTTGTTGCATTAAGAAAGAGAGAGAAAGAGCAAAACAAAAAAAACAAAAAAGAAAGCAAAAAACAAAGAGGGAGAGAGAAACAAGTTGCCAGGAAACAAAGACAACAAATCTGTTTTTTAGTGGACCATATCCTTTTCTGACGGTTAGATTTTTATAAAAGTTATGACAATTAAGTAATAATCAAAGGGATTCAGGTTTTGGAGTCGTGGTATTGTAACAGATGGTTTACGATTTGTTCATTAAATTATTTCACAGATTAACTATTGGTCACATCATCTACCCTTATCAGTACGTAGTTATGACAATGGCCTTAAACTGTCAAAAGTGTTTACTGGGTTGGGTCAGGATACCTATTACTTCTTTGAGGTAAGCATTTTTTCCTTCTCTCATTTTGTTTTTTTATTTTTAAAATTTGTTTGATTGTTGTTGTAGTTTTCTTTCTTTGCTTGCCACAAGCTGCCAAACACATACATCACATTATGACTGAAGTTTTTCTTTTCTTCTCATCTGTTCATTGTGGGTGTAATTTTTTTAAATTGGGTGGTTCCAGAAAATATCCATACCCATACCACGGGGCGGCATCTCGGAATTCCGAAGGGTAGGGGGGGTTACATCGACTGGAATTCCGAGGACATGGGGGGGTTACGTCGACTGGAATTCCGAGGACATAGGGGGGTTCATTGGACTGGAATTCCGAAGGCATACGGGGTTTTCAGGAGAGTAACTTCCAGTTTGGTGTGGTTAAGTCTCTTCAAGAAAAACTCGTCAAAAACGACTTATCTAAGGACGATGA
>Ga0126336_10002328_pt1 | contig 10734 bp, 4 predicted proteins | sample SidCmetagenome_FD_92530 | JGI IMG/M metagenome (GOLD analysis project Ga0126336, IMG submission 92530) | Coral microbial communities from El Islote,Puerto Morelos, Mexico - Siderastrea C C metagenome | ecosystem: Host-associated > Invertebrates > Cnidaria > Coral | place: El Islote,Puerto...
GAAATATTGGCAAATTAACAAATCAATAGTTATCCTTGTGACCGCGTGTCGTTTTGTAACGAGCCGCCATCACGCTGAAATATATATATGTGTTCCCGATGCGGTTCCAAGACGTCGTTATAAGGGCTGTCAGGGTCACATTAAAGAGGTGTACAAAGCATATTAAACCTGATTAAACTTGGAAATCAGAAGTGAAATCCGAAACATTTTGAGGATTTGATCTTCTTCAGGTTTAAGAATTGTATTTTGTTGCATGCGGTTACCGCGATGTCGGTTGTACGGAAGCCGGTAAGGGTCACGAGTTGTCGCTTCTGAGTTGTCGCTTCCCACAATGCGTGACCCTTATCGGCTTCCATACGCTTGACCGATCTTTCATTGTCACTGCGTGCACATGTAACGGTGGCTCTGTTAAGAAGCTGGAACGGGGAATCGGGAAATGGGAACGGGGAATCTTTAAGTCTGGGATTCTTTAAAAGCGGGAATCTTTAAAACGGGGAATCTTTAAAAGCGGGATCTTTAAAAGTTCTGGGCCGGTTGTTCGAAAGCCAGTCACCGCTGTAAACCTGGGATTAAAATTTGATTAAGGTTCCTGTTTCTCTATTGAGAAGAGTTTTCACAGCAAAGTCCAGTGGCATTTTGAAAGCAACCAAAGTCAAAATGTAGAGCAAAAAAGATTTGCATGAGTCCGTATAGTTTGTAAAATTAATTTAAAATTGATGCTAATCCTGGGTTAGCTTAATCCTGCTTTGAATATTCGGGCCCTGATTTTGTAGCCTGCAAACGCAGATCTATTTCCAGCTGTCATTTCTCTCCGCCGAAAATAATATTAATTATAATAATAATATTTTCGGCGGAGAGAAACGACAGCCGGAAATACGTCTGCGTTCGCAGGCTATTGATTTTGTTTTTTGATCTTTCAGGTTCAACGTATGACATGTCACAAAGTTGCAGCTGCAGCTGCAGAGTTCAATTCCATCAATAACATACAATGAAAAAATTTGCAGTTGCCCTGCTTACATCAGTTGCCTTTGTTGAGGTTATTGTTATACTGATATTTTACAAATATACAAACAGAATTAACGGAGTTAAAGGAAAATGGATAGCTCAAGGCGAACAGGAAAGCCAGGGAAATTTTGCGCGTAATTTCACTACATTACTGCAGATGAACAAGGAAGGTGCCCTTAACGAAAATTCAACCGAAGTTATGTCCTTGAAAAATATTAGCACGCGATGCTCTCAGTTAACTTTCGGGTTTGTTTCTCACATAACGCAACCACGCTTTGAAGAAACAAGCCAAAATCCGTTTCTTCTAGTGATGATCACATCTGGAGTTAAAAACTCGTATCGGACACGAAGGAACGGTGTTCGGAACACTTGGGGCAACGAAGTCAATCATCAAGCTTTGAGAGTTTGGAAACGTGTCTTTGTCTTGGGAAAAACACCCGATTCTCTACTAGAAAACGAAATTAACCAAGAGTCAACGATGTTTAATGATATACTGGTGCTCAATATTACAGACAATTATGACAATTTAGTGATTAAGTCATACTCAGGGCTATTATGGGGACTGGTCCATGTAAATCCTCAATTTATTTTAAAAGCAGACGACGATGTTTACGTGCGTATTCCTTATTTGGTATCCTGGTTGGAGTATTATGCAACTGATCGATTTTATGGAGGTCACGTGATACCTGGCGGGGCTGACGTGAGGAGGACCAGTAACATGAAAAACCGTGTTGCACGTGATTGTATGGAGGAAGATCATTACGCCCCATACTGCTCCGGGGCTTATTATGTCGTGTCTTCAAATGCTCTTCCTTTGATATTCCAGAGTATGCATAAATGGACGGCTATTCCAGTAGAAGACGCGTACATGGGATTGCTGGCGCGTGAAAGTGGCTTAAAACCGGTTGATATACCGGGTTTTGAGTTTAGAAATATCCGAGATTATGGAAGATGCAACTGGGCCTCTGCAGTGGCTCTGGGGCATAACTATGATATATTACAATATACCTACATACAAAGCAAATTACAAGAGCACAGTCATCTCCCAAGGTACTATTATGAATGCTTAGCGACTGAATGGGCGGGCTTTATATTAATCATTGTAATTCCGAGCAGTGTGATTATTATTTTGTGCACCGTTGTAAAAGTGAGATCTTGGCAAAGACACAGCTCACGATAATGCCAATACATTGTCCTAAATAAACGGGATAGAATTTAATGCACAGTTTGTCGCTTCGATCGATAATTATTTTCCACCTTAGATCCCTTCATCTCGACCACTGAAAACCACTCTGAAAACTACTGAAAACCATTCGTAAAAGGGAAGTGCTCATTAATTACCACTGTTTTCAGAACAGTCAATTTTGAGTTGTCTTTTTCAAAGTGAGGGCTCCTGCACAGCCTTTCTTGTGAATCAGAACTCAGTTTCATATGAAGGGATGTGTCCCAGGTCTCGCTTTGAAAAGGAGGCTTAGTTCAACTCCAGCGGAAGCCAGCTGTTTCGGATTTCTGGTATTATGCGATGAATCATGGACAGGAGTGAATCTCCCCACGCCTACGCAGTTTACACCACAATTTTGCAAAGTAAAATGCAGACAAATGTGGAATACATCACTTTAAACCGAAAACTTGAGTTTTCACAAATGAGAGTTAAAGGCCCATTTTCAGCAATAATGCTTTGCGCGCCGAGGTGCATTTTTCATATATGAAAAATCGGCCATTTTCTTTGATAGTGTCGAAGCGTTTTTATATCTGCTTCCATCGTTGGATTTAGCTCTTGGAAAGTTTTATTGTGAATATTGTGTGAACAAGGAAGTATCATAGTATCTATAGAAACAATGTTTAGTCAGGGTTTAAGAAAAACTTGGTCTAAACCAGTTTAAGCAAGGTCCGAAAGATTAGCATTTATTGGCCGTGTGGAGATGTGGTCTTTGTAGGCTGTGGATCGTGCAAGTTCTAATGGTACAATTTTGACCTGCTTTGACGTGGCTAATGGAAATCCAAATCCAGTACTAACCTTTATTTATCTCTAAACCAGGTCTAAGTTAGACTTGGTTTAAGTGATCTTTACGTGGAGAATCCGTTCAAGAGAAAGTATTAAACTGTCAGACACCAATTTTTATTTATTTATTTATTTATTTATTTACTTTTTCAATAGAAAGCACGCGGCTTTACACATTTTAGGAGAGCAATCCCCTAACTATAGAAACACTACTGAATAAAGGAAACAATTCAAGCATCCAATGTTTAACGCATTACAAAAAATAGTGATTACATAATGATGCCAATTAACACCAAAGGTTTCTTTCACCACGACGCGAGGTTCTTTGGAAATTGTGACACAGCGTCATTCATAAAAGAGGTTGTGTGACGAGTCTAAGTAACGTTACTCTGGGTAACAGAGTTTTCTCTCCGTTCTCGCAAGGCTCGATTTCCGCCGCTCTCTCGAGTGCGGTCTTTGTTGCTCCCCAAGAGAGGTGGGGATCAGTGCGGGCTCGTTTTTCCGAACAGCGGCTGGTAATCGAGCCTTCGTTCTCGCGTGATCGGCTATATCGCGCGTGGTTGCGCGTGCGAGAAACACCTCTGGTACCACGGATAAAGGTTGTAGCAGTTTATTGCTGACACATTCTTTTTGTTATCGCAATATGTTTTTGTTCTGTAGTCGGAAATTTTTTATGAAATTTCCCTTACATACAAGAACGCTACGATTTGTTTAATTTTTACTATGAATTGAGGCAAGGGACGTTATGTAAACAGGAGTATGACGTTACCGGCGCTCATTTTATAATAGAACTGGGAAACGGCGCCTTCAGCTTACATAACCTCATCATGCAAACACTAGAGGAAGCTTGGAGAACTTTAAATTACTTATTTAAACCCTCGCTTGCGAATCGAGGTGACGGCCTTTGCTCCAAGTCACTCGTTCTGGTTATGGAGGACGCGCGCGTGCTCCACGCGCGTGAATCAAAATGGCGGCTGGTTTCTGCGGAACGCTCGTTTCGCAGACCACCATTTGCATCGCTTCGAGCTTAATACACGCAAATTTTCCATGTGTATGTTTTGCCATTATCTTAATGTCTCTTTCGTCCCCAAAGCTAAGAAAAAACAAGCGATTTGGAGCAAATCTCCCTCTTATATTGAAAATAGGTTATGCGATCAGCCGCGCCATTTTAATTTCTGTTTCGCAAATGACAGTCAGTTTCTTCAAAGAAGAAGGGAAAGGTTCAGTTTGTATTGGTCTTTCTTTGCCACAGGTCCGCCATGCTCTTTCAAAAAGCTTTCGTTATACTTTGTTTTGATCATAAGTAGGTCAAACCGATTTTAATATCTCGTCACGTTTCACCAAGGCAAGATCCTAAAAGAACCTGAAAAAATAAGGGAATTAGTTACAGCTAGAGGTTCTGACCCACCCTGTTTAGGTGACAAATAGAACTAGTCTTTATCATCGCCATTTTTGTTGTGTTTGTTTATTTGTTGTTGTTTTTGTTGTTTTTTCCCGGCAACTCTGGCGGAAGAGTGCGTCGAACGACTCTTCAATTTATCGTTGCTAGTTCCTAGACCTCTATATTTTTCCGCGGTCGATCCGTTTTGGGAGTCGCGGTCGATCCTCTCGGATATGTCTCTAAAATTAAATGACCATGAAGGTCTAGGAATGAGGCACTTCCTCGGAAGAAAACAAGGAAAAGAACGCCAGACAGAAGATTGTGTGGCCGCAACTACCACGAAACTGGGATTTGAATAACAAGTTCATGTTAAGGAAGGTTTTCCATATCAGGGGAGAAGAACGAGTTCGCCAATTTTTTTGGGCTCACATAACATAACATAACATAACAACATAAAACCTTTATTTTTGTATTATCAAATTTAAAGCTAAAAGCTTGTGGGGTCGTGCCTAACTACCATTTGCAACCATTGCAAAACAACCAATGCTCGCTACACGCGCAGTTTTGGAAAGGTTTTTATAGTCCCCGGCTTGGAGTGGGTGTAAGGTTGGGGCTGACAAGCCTTCTGCAATTAGTAAGTTTACTCAGCCATTCCAATCCTCACAATGGCAAACTCGTTCCAAGGCCATCCCGTCACAATGGCGTGCGCATATCGAGTATTCAAACAAATGGCCGTGTTCAGTAGAAAAGACAAGGAAAACTAAGAAGAGTTACTCACCTTAAGAGCTCGGTCTCGTTCAAACAACCGAAAGCAATACCCTATTGTGTCCTTTACAGTTGTAACGTCATCCATTAGCTCACACGACTTCTGTCCCTTCCCCCCTGAGTAGTGAAAATTGTAAGCCAAACAGCTGGGAACTCGAAGGCAGAAGTCCTCGCACTGTATCTCTGAGAGAGCGAACTGGTTCCAAATGACATGACCTTGCAGCTTCTTGTCCAAAAATTGTTCTCTGCTGATTGGTAAATTTAAAGTTTGACCAAAACATTTAGGCTTCGGTAACGTTGTAGGGAGGGATGTGATCGGTGATGACGTTATTTCTGTTGTTGCTGGAGTTACTGAAAAACAATGGATGGTAGAGAATTACTTCAATTTGCCGCAGGTCCTGCAGCTATACCTCAAATACAGGGTGCGTTTGGCAACCCCAGGGAAGGAGCTGTCCCTTGGAATTCTGCATTGGGGTGAGCAAGCCAGAGAACAAGTCTCTCACCCCATTTTAGATAAAACTACAGGGTGCGTCTAGCAACACCGGGGGTAGCTGTCCCTTGGAATTCTTGGCGAGGATGTGCGGAGTAGAGCACAAGCTCACTCTGTTTTCGACCAATTACATAGTTTCTGGCCACTTTTCCTGCCTAATCCCTGGCCCCATTCCCCTCCCTATTTCCGGCCAAAATGGCTCAAAAGCAAACCTTTTATAGGGCCACACCTATCTATTTAGATCATTTACTATTTTAGTTCATCCACTCACAGCACTTGCCTTTGAGAGGACTGGGTAGGCAACATAACAGTGCTTGACACGTGTGTGCGTCGGTAAAATAAAATTTGTTTGCTTTTCATGCACAGTAATTTTTTCTCCAGCCAATTAGCCTCTCCTGTGCTTTTCTAAGACAAGACTGAAGTTGAATTTGTTTTGCAGTGTTTACCTGTGGGAACAGGACAAAAGTCACAGGTCTTCGTACACTTCTTTACAGCATAATTTGAACTTTTCACGCATTTACCCGTGGCTTTGTAGATCCAGCAAAACCAGCCGGTATCTTTACAAGGAGCTGCTAAAAAATACAAATGTGAATAGTTCATAAAAGTATTATTCTCACTTCTCACTCACGGTATAAAACATCCAGAAATAGTATCTGTAAAGTCAGGAATACACCACACGCTTTCCACCGCTCCCCTCCCCCTTACCACCCCTCCCCCCCCCCTTCCCCAACCCAACACAACCCCACTCGCGCTCTGCCTATGCTTTGGTATTTAGTTCAACTGAACAGCTTTCTAGCCGGATAAAAAAGAATAAGGCAAGTTTTAATTAAGCAATAAAAAACGCCCAGAGTGTGATGTTGAGATATACAAGAACGTAGCAATCTTCAAGAACACGAGAAAAGTGTTCTTAGAAATTCATAAAAACCCCAAATGCTTCAATTTTAAACTCAACAATACATGGGGGGGGGGGAAGTTAAGAAGTACTTTTTTTCTCACTAATAACATTTTCTGGTAAATAATAATAATAATAAATAAATAAACAACTTTGTTTAAGAGTTAAAGCAGATGTCCAACTTTTGATCAAATGATGACACAACCAACAAATTAGTGTCAAAAACAACCTAGCAGTTCAGAAGATGAGTTGGTTTCCATACCTGCTAGGGCAATGAACCAGAGATTCCAACAGAGAACTGAAAGCACAATAGGAAGTTTTCCTTAAGTTTTATGAAAAGATTTACATTAACAACACAATGTGACTAGCAGTGAATTTGCGTATTGACTGACTGACTGACTGACTGACTGACTGACTTGACTAACTGACTGACTGACTGACTGACTGACTGACTGACTCACTCACTCACTCACTCACTGACTCACTGACTCACTGACTCACTGACTCACTGACTCACTCACTCACTAACTGACTGACTGATGGTTGGACTGAAGGATGGAGTGACTGTCTGACTGGCTAATTGGCTGAATGCTTGCATGATTGACTAGTGGGCTGACTGACTTACCGACAGAGACTGACAGACCGTTTCACTTTTTGCCTGGGTGATTGTCTGGCCTATCAACCAGCGGAACAACTAACTGGCTGTATGATCAAATGTCTGAGTGGCTGACTGAACTGCTGGTTGACCGATCGACGGAGAGAACGACGGAGTGTCTCACATATCTTCTACATCGACAGATCGAGTGACAAGTCCTTGCATCAACCGACCGATAATTGACAGACAACTGACCCTGCATTAAATCAACCGAATGACTGAGTAGCCAGATCGTCAAATAATTAAATGAAAAAATAAGAAACTGACGGCCGTATTCACTGAGGTGCGCTTTCTGGAATAAAAGCACTTATTTTCAAAAACCTTATCAAACTTGGACGCTAGTCCTCTTGAGATGGCGCTTATTAGAAAGAGGAAGCAAAATCGAGACTTAGCTGACGTATATTAACCTAGCGAGGGAAAATTTGTGGAAATTATTCAGTAAATTAAACTGAAGAGTGTTGCGTTTACGAGCACTGGTTTATTCCTACATCTGCTGGTAGTTCATTTGGGCAGTCAGCAGTCCGGAATAAGAAATGTTGTCACAGCTGTCCTGCCTAATATCGTTCATAAAACAAGCTTTTGTTTTAATATTGAACAACATCCTTAATTTTACTTGCTGTTTTCCAGTCCATTTGCGATAGAATTGCTCAATTAATAATTTTAAAATTTCCTGAATTTAACAGTCAGGAAATAACCAAATGAAATCCCGTTAAGGTCGTCGGGAATTTGATAATACAGATAACTACGTGCAAGTCAATTTTCTTCCAGAATCATGACAATAAAGAACTGATTCCATATTCAAAATATAATTAAAGTCGGCATCAAAACAAAGTACTGCTCAGTAGCTTTCATTTGAAGGATCATGCTTCCGGACTTCATTCACTGACTCAAAACCTACCACCACTTGGCACTGCATGTAGATAGCACCACAGGAAAGTACTGCTCAATAGATTTTATTGGTTTGGTCCCACACTAGAAATTCATCCACCGGTTCAACATTACAGTGGAATTCTCTTGGAGTTACCCAGTTCTACCGTAGTTAGAACTATAAGCAAGTTAGGCTCCGAGTTATTCATCTACGTGTACATCTTTTAATTTCGTCGTATATTAAATTGTAGTTCGTAATTTTATCAAGACACGTTAAATACGCCTGCGAGAACAAGAATAGATCAAAATATAAAAGTTTTCATCTTACAAGCTCGTGGTTCTCTACAGTCACTTCATTCAAAGAGATGTGTATTCTTTTAGGGGAAGACTTTCGCAATTCAGTATAATTCTTTGTTAAGGTTGCGAGGTCTGACATCAATTTGTTTTTTTTTAGATGCGAAGAATTGACGTTGTTTGCTCCTTCCCTGTTGGGGGAGAAAGGCGTTACAATTTATATTTTGTTACCTGCAAAATATAGCCACGTCATATTTTCAATCTCGCACAGTCTAAAGGCTTAGTTCTCAGTTTTTTCCCAGCACGGTGAGTAGCGGCTTTTCGCAGAATTTGGATGAATGAAGGCTTGAAGGTTGTCATTAAATATCTCATCTATTTATTTAAGCAGACAGTTTTAAAAGCCTAGTAGAACAAAGGACAACCATCCGTTATGAAGGATAAACATACCTGTCAAAATTTTCATTAATTTTTGCAATTTTTATAGGTGCGTCGATTTTCATAAAATGAATCGTTTGATAATTCAATTCATCGGAAATAAAATTTCCTGTCGACTGTAAAGACGGCCTATTTATATCTCGAATAAAAACATTTAAAGACCTTTTAGTTCAGAGAAAGAAAAAACTTAAAATAAATTGAAAAATTGCTGTTAATATTATTTGCATTTTGAGAAGCATTGAAAAGACGCTTCACCACAGGCCAGTTTTTTACAGCCGGGTTTACACATCAGGATTTGTTCCGCAGAAACATAAGATCAGAACTATGTTAACTCGCTCAATTCCTAACTTTTGGAAGTGGAACTGTCACTGGAGCTCGAGGTAAATTTTATCGACATTTTGTTGTTTGCGCTGACTTAATTTTTATTGCGAAACACCTCTTCATCTGTTTCGCCGTGGCAAATAAAAAGCGCACGTCATTAATAGGTTCGTTCTGTTATTAGAAAGATGTGGTATTAGCAGGATTAACGTCATTCCTGGCCATTTATGGTGCGTTTTGATTGTGCACCCTAATCTCTCAGATAATGGATCATATTAATATGAAATTTATCGTAGGCGAGATTTTGTATGTTGAGACCTGATTTATGAGAAGAATTAATCTTCCAATTTTTTCTTTCAATGATTTGGTTGATTGTTTTAGTTTAAATTTGTGTTGTTGGGTAGTTTTCTTTGCCGAGCCTATCTACATTTGCTCTGTGCATCTCGCTCAGCATCTGTTAATTGCGGGAAGAACTGCATTGAAAATAATTCTGTCGTTAATTAATCAATTTGCTTTGCCAACAGATTTTTATTGGTGCATCGTTGAAGGTTACTGAAAAGCAAATCAAAAACGCGAACAGGTAAATCGAGATAATGGAAAAATTAAATTGTTACTAATTGCCTGTCATAATACAAATTTGGGATAGTGATAGAAGTGATGACGTCCAATAAAGGTTTAAAAAGAAAACTGAAGGAAAGTCTGCATGAATTCCAAAGAGTTGGACTCAGATGACTTGTCAACTGAAGAAGCAATTATAGATCATTTAAGTCCATTTTAGTACAAGTTTTGATGCCTGTGACTCGATTCTCGTATCACCTTTGCAACTGCACGAACTCCAAAGTTATGAAAACGTCAAGAAACCAATATAGTGGATTCAGACGATTCACTACTTTTAGTACTGTTGGTTCATTTTAGTGTAAATTTGGACCAATTGCGAATCAACATAAACAACTACCTGAAGCTATGGGGAAAGTCATGGGATTCAAGACGTATTACGTCATAGACACGTCACATGACAGGCTCACTCGTCTCCAGCCCTTTTAGGAAGCTGATATCTAAGATGGTGGGGTGCCGTTGAAACTTTAACTCTTCCCACCCCAGGCCCGTAGCCAGTATTGAGGCAACCGAGGCAGTTGCCTCGGTAAAACGTTTTCCTTGTCGTTAAAACTTAAATAATAAAGTAAACTATTTAATAATGTAACAAGTTTCTAGCAGTAAACCGCGCCAACGGTGCCCTGAAGCGTGATACCCTTAGGGTGCGTTTCTTCGGGAAAATCCAAATCCGGATTCTTGTATCCAAAAACGGATTTTGCGTTCCTTTACCTAAATCCGAAAATGGATTAATCACGGATTAGTGATCTGAAGAATCCACACTCTGAGTGGATACATCAGGTCAAATCTAAATCCGGATTTTTAGGATTCATGATCCGTGCGTTTCTTTGGGAGACGGATCCGAAAATAGTACATCTGTCAAGCGGTCTTCCATGCAAATTTGCTGGTCTCGCCGTATTTTCTCTCGATCTTGCGTGACAAAACATTCGATTGTGAAAAAGAAAATTCAGGTGATTATTCCGTTCCGTATATTTGAAAAGTTTTCTCCAAAAGTACAGACAGAAGCATTGACACGTCA
>Ga0126336_10002329_pt1 | contig 10732 bp, 5 predicted proteins | sample SidCmetagenome_FD_92530 | JGI IMG/M metagenome (GOLD analysis project Ga0126336, IMG submission 92530) | Coral microbial communities from El Islote,Puerto Morelos, Mexico - Siderastrea C C metagenome | ecosystem: Host-associated > Invertebrates > Cnidaria > Coral | place: El Islote,Puerto...
CACGGAAGGTCATGTGTCTGCTGGTTTCTCGGTATCATGTTGCAACGAGTGTTGTTATTTTATGTTATGCGATCTCGCGCTTGAAGTAAGAAGACTGAGAAGACTTAAATCATGTTTAAGAACGAATTGATCTTCGAGACTTCGTTTAAAAAGTATATTTCGAGTAATGGAGCAAGATCATTCCCCAGTAATGTGAGTTTTCGTGGAATATGACATCGGAAAAGGGATTGCGTGACAACCGGTACGTTATAAAATGAAATAATTAAAAAAAAAGGAAAAAGGAAAAAAAAAAAAACAGTTTCAAATGTCAATCTGCATTTTGTACCCAGTCTGCAGTCTGCAGTCTGCATTTTGTACCTAGTCTGCATTTTGTGCCCGGTCTGCAGTCTGCATTTTGTACTGACCGGCTTTGTTTTACACCATATTCTTCTTTCATGACCTTGTCCCCATTTAGGTCACCATAGACATGCCCAAAGTCAAGACAAACACTTGTCGATGTTAACATTAAAATTTAAAGTTACGGTAATTTTTTAACTTGTGATCATAACACAGTGAATGAGACTGCCAATTTAGAGACCAAAGACAATTTGAGGCCCAAATTGAGTTAATATATCTAGATGTAATAAAACAAAACAATGTAAAAATTATGTACTGGGGAGGGATATGTCGGAAGGTTTTGTGACCCCCAGCATAATCAAACAATATTCCATGTGGAGAGGAAAGTAAATTGATATGTATGTATATACTGTAAAAATTGTGTATTTGAATTTCTGTAATACTATTATTATTCACATCTTTCTTCCAGGGACTGGTTGCAGGAATGTGAAGGGGGAAAAACCCTTGTTAACCAATTTGCAGGCAGTAGAATGATTTTCTCTCATGGGATGCAATAACCTTGTTTCTCTTACCAGTATGCTGTATTAGTCTGCATTTACATCTCAAAGAACACCTGATCACAAGCAATCTTTATTTGATTTAAGGTGGAGCTGAAACTAAAGGAAATGATAAGGAGGGTAAAGATCAAGATAGTAAGAAAGAAGATAACGACAAGGGTAATGAAGTATCAAGTAAAACAGAGGACGTAGGAAAAGATAAAGGTTCATCAGAGGAGGCAACACCAAAGGAGGGGGCAGATGAAGAGATGAAAGAAGAAGAAGAAGAAGAAGAGAAAGAGAATAAAGAAGAAGCAGGAGTGAATAAAGAAGAAGTTGGAGAGAAAGATAATAAAGAAGAAGAGAAAGAAAAGGAAGAAGCGGGAGTGAATAAAGAAGCAGGAGAGAAAGACAATGAAGGAGAGGAAGAAGAGGATGAGGAAGGGGGTGAGGAGGAAGGCGAAGAGGAAGGCGAAGGTGATGCAGGAGGTGCCACCACAGAAGGACAAGAGGTATTGAAACCTGAAATATGATTAATTAATAGATGACTTCTAAACAAGATCAAACGTGCAGCATTTTCTGACCAATTTTTTTCATGGAGTTTTTGGTCGAGCTCAACGTTTAACCTCGACTGGTTGTGCTGCATAGCGTCGTGTTGCGTTTTGTTGTCTGTCTTGTCTGGTGTTCTGTTGTGATCTGTCTCTTATTTGTTAGTCTAGTTTGTTGGCTTAAAATTTCTCGGTTTTCCTGTACCTTCGGTACATGACTCGACTCAACTACTACAAGGACGGACAACGGCTCGATCAGCTTGACCAATTCGACAACAGTTTGACCAACGCGACGACTTGCAACCAGAGAAAACCCAAAAGTACTGGTTCAGTTTAGTTTAAGATTACTCTTCCAGTTCTCTGAATCTTTAATGACACCATAATTAAGTGCGTTTGGCAGCAGATTGCTGGAATGGAAAAGGATTGCAGCTTACAAACATTAGGCTAATCAGGGTTGTCCACAACTTTTCAAGTAGCTGACAAAAATTTCTAAGTAGCAATGTTGCAATGCAACACAGCAGACACAACACAATGAATTGCAGGAGAACCCAAACGCAACACAACACAACGGATCACAACACAACACAAAGCAATGCAACACAACAGACACAACACAACGGATCGCAACACAATGCAACGCAACGCAATGCAACACAACATAACACAACAGAACTCACCTCAACACAACAAAACAGGCAATAAAAATTGCGCACATGTGCAAAACAAACCAGTCAAGGTAATGTCGAGCTCGACCAAAAACTCCACAGAAAAAAACGGTCAAAAAATGCTGCAGGTAAACTTGATCACAAGGCTCACTAACCCAGTGACCCCAGTCACCTACACTGACTGCTACCTCAGATACCTGAAGCGACTACAAAAACATTGCTAGTGCTCAGTCATACACCTGGGTTGAGAGAGTCAATCTGGAGTAAAGGCTGTTGTCTAAAGAAACAACACGTCAACAGCTGAGACCATGGCTCAAACCAAGGACCTGCAGGTTGACAGTCCCGTGATTTTTAGGTTTCTGAATAAAACAGTGTAGTGTTATTTATCCTTGCTTGAGGCAATTACCTGTTGACAGGTCTCATGCTGGTTGGGGCAGTCAGTTAAGCTACATGTAAGGTTACTGTTCTACCTGATACCAGATAGCTTTTGAGCCCATGCTAAAACATGAATTGCTCATTTTGGCACATTTTTGTGCAGAAGTGCCACTTTTCCATGCCAAATTGAAAATGGAATACTTTGAATGTGATAGATTTTGTGCCAGTCTAAGTGTTGTGTATTAGGTAGGATCTGGATCATCATGCCATACAACATCTTTTACAGATTTGCTCCAGCACAAAACCTATGCAGTATAGCTTCACATTGCAGCCTTGTGCCCAACTGGTACAATAATTAAGTCACAATGGCATCATTTTTTGGTGAGATATTGTTTAATAGATGTTTGATACTTTTAAATGCAGGAGGATGCAGATGTTCCAACCATGCAGTTGGCCTGGGAGTTTCTGGAGTTAGCACGTATTGTGTTTTTAAGGTGTGTGCTTGTGTTGTGGAGATCATACTTTCTAAAGATTGTTTGGTCAGTTGTCTATTGCTGTGTGTAATATTTTTTGTTTGTTTGTTTGTTTGTTTTGAAGGCACGACAACAAAGAAGCACAGTTGAATTTAGCAGAAGTTCAACTCAAGCTTGGAGAGATTCAGTTGGAACAAGGTAGCTACTGTGTGTGGCATTAATACTGACAACTTTGTGACCAGATTTGGGGAGTAGATATTCTTTTAAAAAAAATTGCTTGTCATTCCAGGGAAACTCCTTTTTGCAATGATTTTATGATGGGTGACCCTAAGAGGTTTTAATAACTTTCGACGTAGGTGTCAGAGCAAAGTAGGCAAAGTAGGTACGTGACTACCCAAGTGGGCAATTTTTTGTGATGTTAACTGAAAATCAAGCCAAAGTAGATGGATGTGTAGGCTCAAATGAACATCAAATATCTCAGTCTTCTAATGAAACCAGTCCATCCCACTTTCCAATATCGTTGCATTCCATGCCCCCAGTGTGCGATTCAGGTTAACTTTGTACCGGTAATTTCTTTACAGAGAATTAAATGCATTTAGCTGTAAGGTACTTATAACTTTTGTTTTGTGTTTGTGTTTAAGAACAATTTGAAGGTGCTGTTACAGACTTTCTCACGTGTCTTGAACTTCAAGAGAAACATTTGGAACCTGATAACAGATTTATTGCAGAAACGTATCCTTTACACTGCTGAAAGTAAAATAAGAGAGCTCAAGCATGGGCTTTTGGCCTTCATGTGCAGAACCCCATACATGTGAATTGGGTAAATCTAGGCAACTGGGTAAACACAAATGGGTGAGAAATGATATATTCTTTTAATGGTCACGGCATGTACCTTGTTACCTCGGGCTTCCTATACAGTGTCCTCGAAGTCTGTCTGAGCAGTATGAATTGAATTCCACAGGTGTTGGTGGGAGTCCAGCTGAGTGCTGTAATTGTTTTTATTTGTTTATTTTTCTTTTGTTTTTCTTGTGATGGACTAGCATCCCATCCAGAGGGGAGTAGTGATACTCCTAGTCACTTTGTGCTGGGTATCCTGTAGTGGACTAGCATCCAACCCAGGGGGCAGTAGTAATATTCCTAGTCACTTCATGCTACAGAAACCAGAGTCATGTATTGTGGCCCCTTGCAGCATTTGTGTAAATTAACTTACAAGTACCATTTACTGATGTATCTTTAATTGGCCAAGGTACAGATTAGGTTATTCCTTAACGTGTCCCAAAGAGCCTATAACCTTGGTCTGGCTTACAGCCTACAACAAAATTATGCCAAGGCAAAGGAGTTCTACAGTAAGGCATTACATGTTATTGAACTCAAAACTACCAAGCTGGAAGCTCGCCTTGCAGAATCAGAATCTAAGAACAAAGGAAAAGGGAAGGCTACAGATGACAATCCATGTGTCGTGGACAGAAAGGAACTAGAAGAGTTACAAAACTTGTATCCTGAGATCAAGGCTAGAGTGAGTATGCAGAAATGCACACACTTCCTCAAACTTCAAACACTGACATCATCATTATCACCATTATCATCATGATAGCCGCAGTGCCTGTCGTTGCCATTGTCATCATCACCGTACTAAAAAAACCCTGCATCAAAGTTTAGAAAGTACCCCTAGATCAATACTTAACTTCAAAAATACTAAGCCATTTTAATTTCCAATAAATATTGTCAGTGGTAGTTAGTCTGCATCTGAAACCCAAAAGTGCCAGTCAGAAACCTACAATCCCTGAAAACATACTGGGCAAAATTTAAAAGGATTAACCAATATCGCACGTACCTATCATGTTTAATTAGACCCGACCAAGTCATCTGATTTGACCAAATGGTGTGTTGTATTTTTCATACCAGCCTGTTTTGACTTTTTTCCACTGCATAATTTGTTAACATAAAGTTGTTTTGTATTTGTGGTGTTAGGTAGATGATGCCCAGGAGATGATGAATTCTGCTGCCAATCAGGTAAGATGTTATACCTCAGCTCAACTTACCTTATTATTATGCTTACCTCCATTTCATGTGTTCTGTAGTGAGTATGGATAGCTTCCCTTGATCGCCTATCACTGAATATCCGGTCGTGGTTGGCCCAATAACTCATTCTTGAAGGGAAAGGCAAAACTGTTGGAGTTAACAAAAGCAAAAAGTGAAGCAGTAAAAAATGTACTCCTTATAAACCTGGGTGAAGGGTGTCTGTTTCTGCATCCTTTAATTTGTCTCTGCCCCAATACCAAGTCTGTTCTATTTCAAAGCACTGGACATCTGTGTCCCAATGCCTCCAGCAATTAATGCTGACTCCATTAAAATTCAATTATGACGACTTTTTCTCTAGCCTGAGTCAACTACAGAAGAGGGCTTTGGAGCAAGTGGATCGGAGAAAAAAGACATTCCCACAAATACGGTAAGAAGAGAATTTATTTTCAGTGGTTGATAAGGGGACCTGGAGCAAACAAGATTCCAGAATACCTGAAGATACTACCATCTCCAACCACTCTTCATGCCCCATCACAACCCTTGAAGATGCATTATCAAACGTCTACATTATTCCATCACTGTTCACTCTGAATGTACTGGAGTTAAAACATGACAACTGCTTTAATAATTAATTATTATTGAGGACTGAATGGACTCAGGCAAAGACACATTTGACAAAATTAGAAGGCCATGTAAGCAGTAAGTTTTTCTGATTAATGAGAAGAGTGAAGCTTCTTTCAGAACCATGAAAAGCTGCCCTCCTGTTCCAGCATGAACAACTTTCAACTTCAACTCTCAGCTTTATTTAAAAGATTCCTTGTATTAATGGACTGACCCACAGGTAGAAGTTGCTAATCTAGACAGGCCAGTCATATATACATCAGTTGGAGAGTCTGCTTTATTATCGTTATTTTTTAAAAAAGAAATTGAGGCAAAAAAAAAAAGAGAAAAGAAGTGAGAAATCAAAACGACAATTAAGTAGATAATTATAACAAGTGAAGAAAGCAGAGGAAGAAGAGTGAGACTATTTTGAAACTTTTGTAGTTTCTTTATGTATATAAAACATACTCTTGATTAACCAATCTGATATCAAAAGACAACTAATGGCTAATACATTGTATTTGTCTCTCAGATACCAATAAAACAAGTATCTAGTCAGATGCCAGTCACCGATGTGAGTCATTTGGTACGCAGAAAGGTAAGAAAATGTAATAACAACTTGTTCCTCGAGTTCACAAGATAAGAAAATTGTGCTCTCCAGAAATAATACAACTGTTAATAAAAGTGTTGTTTGTGTTGCTTGTGTTGCTTGTAGTTTGTTAATGTTTAAGGCTGTCACGTGTTGCTGTACCAGATAAGGACCCCAGAGTCAACTTTGCTACTGATTTTGGGCTAAATGTGAATGATGAAACCCTGCTGTCAAGGCTTCTACAGGATTTGACCCCAAAGTCTGGGAAGATGTGTGGCATAATTTCTGTTCCTCACCTTTGAGAATTAGACTATCAATACATGACCAGTATGTGGTAGGGACATAAGTCCCCCAGAGGGGATAAAAAAAAATTTTCTCCTGGTCAAATGCCCCAAGTCTTGAAATTCTGGTGTTTTTGTCCTAGAGGAAGCCAGAGGAAAAGAGTAGTAGTGCTGTGAAAGAGGACACAGAGACACCAATGAAAAAGCCACGGCAGGATGAAGATCAACCAGCTCCTGTGGTTACAGAGAATGGTCATGCTCAAAACTGACCAGTGATAAAACAATGGACAGATAACTCATGTTGTGTAAATAGAGTAATAAGTTTGTTATGTTAATGACATTAAATACAAACTGACAAATTGTTATTAATAGTGTGGTTGTATTCATTCCTGTCATTTTTTGTCATTTTTTGGCTTTTTGTCAAATCAGGCTTAAAGGAAACTGCCATGTCAATCAAGGAATCTGGATATTGGGTTTCAAAATACAAGTACCATTCACCCTCTGATACTGTCATGGCAACAAATTGCAGCATGTAAACTGATCTTTATTGGTATTTCCCATTCTTGTGCCGAGAGAGTCTTCCGCCAGTTCTTGGTCAGCGGGCAGTCACTGGTAGAGACTCTGGGGTAATGGAATTTTTACCGCAGAAATTTGATTTTTGTTGATTGGCTGTTCACTGTAACAAAACTAAGAACCGTTAACCACAGGACTGCTGTGGCAACAATTCCCTTACCCCAGAGTCTCTTCCGGCGAACACCCACTGATCAAGAAGTCTAACTAACTCTTGGTAGATTGGACATTTCTGAGTTGAATGGCCCATTACCACACGGTGCAAATTAATTTAATTTTCATGTGAATGACAAGCTTTGTACCAAACCTTGCTTTAAAGAGAGTTAAGAAGTTGCTAATCCATCCAGTTTCTAATATTATCCAACTTTACTATATATACAAGAGTGTTTTAGTGGGAAATGGATCACTCGTAAAGTTCATATGAAACTACATCTGGGACCCAAGTGGCATATTTTCCATATCCTCACTAGTGAAAATATCGATATTAGTTATTGTACAGAAAGTGCGCAAAAAGAGTACAAATATCCCGTGATATTGTACAGTTGGTTATTGTACAGTACCGTGCGCGTAGCACAACTCGTAAAAATCTACAGCGATACTTAACACCGAAACATCTAATAATATAGATATAATTTACTGTCAGATAAAAAATTTAGAAGCACCAGTGAAAAAGTGAATTGTATTTCACAACCTTTTGTATTGTTTTATTTTAGTATTGAGCACTTTCCAATGATCAAATGAGAATGCGAGGTGACAAGAGATTAATCTCTGGCTTTCTCTCCCTTGAATAGCAACTCTCAGAAAGGAATATTTTGCAAGCTAACTTGACTTAATCAGTTCGGTTTCTTTAGCTTAAAATCTTGAAGGAAGGAAAGTCAACTTATTGTGCACTCTAAACAACATTATTGCCTCTTCAGAAACAAATGGAATGTGCAGTTCCTGGAAATATCTGTATGTCATTGGAAGTTCTACGGGGGTGGGGTATGAAGCTAAACTGGAATTTCCAGTAGGTTAGATGCACGGGAAGGGGTTGAAACCTACAAACCATCCTTGGAGATAAGGATATTTTCTGGAATGGCAATTTTTAATAACTTTGAAAGTCCAAAGTGACATATTTTCACTGAAAAACTTGAGTTTAAATTCAATGCAATTAAATCTGAAATGATTAAGGTCTTGCGGACATCCTCCAACGAAATAAACCCTTGGGTGGCCCTGAGTCAAAAAATTCCGAATCCCTGATGGGAACAAAACCCAGTCAGTCCAAACACTGAGCAGCTGGGAGACTTGCCACAAGGTCACATTTGCCAGGTTCACTGTGATACCCAACCAGCATACTGCTGGGATTAGCATTGTTGAAAGCATCGTGAGTGATGATAAAGAACACATCGCACACTCAAGAGTTTACAAGATTAATTTGTTGCTTTAAAGAAACTTTTAGTTGCTCGAAATCCTCAATTTATAGCTGGAAATCAAATGTTTAACTACTGTAGCATCACTAGTGTTCAATGCAGGATTAGTCAACAATTGAAATCTCGACAAACCACTAGAAACTTGTTTCCTGATGAAAACTCCCTGTCACATTGAAACAAAAATGATTACTTTTATTGAGAATTGTGTTTCGCCAAAAAAAAGATTTATGTGACCTGTACATTTGTTCACATCCACCTTGACTAATTACATCACATAGTGTGAAAACCATCATCATCATTAATTGAACCCAGAGTCAATGTGCATAACACCAAATTTAAAAGGTCTTAAATTTACTGAATCAAAGATAAAACCACGCAAAATTCAGTTTGCACTTTGCTAGTCTTAAATCCAGTTAGATCAATTTGCATTTACATAATGTTAATCCATATGCTTTTGGTTGTTTCCATTTCATTTGATGTTCCTGACAATCTACCTTGAGCTATTAACGTTACACTACGAGTACTGCTTGAGCAATGACGCCCCAGTATTGACAAGGGCAAATACTCATACATTGGCCAATTTCAAAAACTGCTGACAAAGGTCTGAGGTATATTATGTCAGACATGTTAAGAACTCTTGCAACGCTTCACAGTTACACCTCTGAGTAAGCCCAACGCTTAAGTCCTCCTAACAAAATGGGCAAAGTTCTGCCTGCCACATAGTTTGTGGCCTTACTTGAAGTACTCATTCCTATTCCACTCCAATAAAACCTCTATTGTGTCACAACAGAAGCTGATTTTAGGATTTCAAGTTCCATTGAAAGATGTAAGCTTTTAAATGAGTAAATCGTCCTTGTTTAAATTTGAAGCGTTCAATATTTTGTTAAAAAGCCTGTTTGAAAAAATTGCTTCTGTTGTGACAATCTACAATACACCTAGTTTGTTTGCCTGTTGTGTCTGTTCAGGAAATTCTATATCCGCGCTGTATTCTTGGACACAGAGAAAAGATAAAACAGCTGTGACCACCGGAAACTATTCAAAGTTGCCAAGACTCTCTTCAATCAGAAAACTGAATTAATATTTCCTCACTACTCGCTAATGATATAGGTACTTTCTTTATGCAGAAGATTGAACGTATCCGTTGCCACAGTCAACCCAACTCAATCCGTAGAGACAGCTCCTGCTGCGTACATTCCTTGTTTGGACTCATTTGAATTGCTCAGTGAAGAGAACGTCAGGCTGCTAATATCCAAGTCAAGTAAGAAATCGAGCACTCTGGGCCCTATGCCAACTCCGCTAGTAGTCGGGTGCTTAGATGTTCTCCTCCCCGTACTGACCAGGATGATTAACCTATCCCTAGAATCCGGCGTGTTTCCTGAATATTAGAAACAAGCAGATGTTCGTCCGAAGCTAAAGAAGTCTGGATTAGAAGTAGCATTTAAAAACCTTCGCCCTATAAGTAACTTGTCTTTCACTTCGAAACTCACCGAGAGAGTCGTCTTCAACCAAATGCACAATCACATGACAGTCCACAACCTGTACCGTAAAGCACAGTCCGTGTGTTACTCGATGAGTTGCTCACCCATATACTCATAGCGCATGAGTAACTCATAATGAGTTTTGCATGCGTACCCTACTCAGTTACTGGGAGGGAACACCCCGAGTTACTCTTGGAGCTCCTCTGAGGTACTCTGAGCTACTCTCTGCCCTACTCTGAGCTGCTAATCTCTGATCTACTCCGAGCTGATTTCCGAGTTACTATGAGTTACTCATAGTTACTCTGAACTGCTCTGAGCTGCCCTCACGCTCAAAATGCATTGCTCATTATCAGTTACTCGTGCGCTATGAGTATATGGGTGAGCAACTCATCGAGTAACTGGGTTACTCGCGCTCAAAATGCGTTGCTCATTATGAGTTTGAGTCACTCACTCAAATTGAGCTGCGCTGTCAACATATATAGATAGGCGCCAAGCGCATGGTGCTCATTTTGAGTAAAAGAGCGCCGAGTCTGCATGAGTTAGGGTATGGCACATCTTTGCCAGTATTGTCAAAAACCTTTCAATCGAAGCGACAATAGAGACCGTCACGAGAAGCGAGGTTGTTGGAAACGTTTAGAAAAACAACAAGGAGAAAGTACAACCATGGCTACTGTCTCCCCAGAGGAGGTGGTGTCTGAAGTCGGATCAGACGAAGGAAACATAAACGAGGATTCAGAGGATAAAGAAAATGACGATGAAGACATGGAAATCGATTCCGAGGACGAAGACGACAGTGAGTTGGAATATGACATCGTTGATCCATGGGAAGATCTCCGTGCAAAAGTTAAAG
>Ga0126336_10002330_pt1 | contig 10732 bp, 8 predicted proteins | sample SidCmetagenome_FD_92530 | JGI IMG/M metagenome (GOLD analysis project Ga0126336, IMG submission 92530) | Coral microbial communities from El Islote,Puerto Morelos, Mexico - Siderastrea C C metagenome | ecosystem: Host-associated > Invertebrates > Cnidaria > Coral | place: El Islote,Puerto...
AAATAAACGCGTATATTCAATCGGAATATATTTCGCTTGAGTTGGAAACAAAAAGCTGCTGATCTTCTATAAGCCACAGAAAACCTGTGTGTTTACGGGTAAGTGTCTCGGTATATCTTTTTTCTCAAAGTGGCTTTGCACCGTTACGTAATTGTAACGTGCCTTAAAACTTAAAGCTCTTTGCACCATTTTGCATCCAGTGTTTTGAAGGCGTTCGTTTGCAGTGCTAGTACGGCGCTTAGAGGTTTTTCTTTATTCTGCGTTCCAACTGGGATTGAAAACTATCAATCCTACTGAAAAAGTACCTTACAATTAGCAAGTGCACCAAATTTGTAATAATGTTCTACCCTGCCTAAATAGGAAGATATAGCATGTATAGGATATTAAGTTTTGCGACGTTTGTCGAAAGGGTTAGCAATTTCTTGCAGTCGTAATACGCACTAAATCACCACTGCTATACAAACGTCTGCGGGGAGAAAATCGAGCCTGTCATATACTCGCATCTAGTCTAGAAAATCACTCAAATTCACAGCTTTTTCGGGAGGTAAAAAAAGAAAAATGCTTGGTGCTGATTCTACTATCAAAAAGCAAGTGGCACTGGTCAATTAGCTTACCGTGTGGCGTTTAATTTTACAAGTTATGTTTTTTTTAAATTTTTGTTTTATTTTTTTTTTTTGCAGTTTTTGAGTTATTTTAACTCTATTTTAGTTTAGAAGTTTGCTTTTCAGGATCATTTTTTTCCAAGGATCTTGGCTGGGGAAAACTAACAGCTGCTAGATTACAGCTGATAGATACACCATATTATTTATACAGCTTTTAAATACTGTATGGTTCCCATTTTATTCCTTCTACTTGTGTAGTTGGTGTGACTTTATTGACCTAATAAATGACATGAATGATTAGATTCCAACTTAACTGCTTGGCAGTGTAGAAGATGTCTTTAGGGTTTGGTTATCACCAAAGCCTGGAATATTAATGGTCATTTAGAAAACAAAGTTGATACTTTCCGAAAGCAACTTGGTTTTTGAAACATCAAAAGACAACAGCTACATCCAATTGCACAAAATGAAAAAAAAACTTATGAAAATATAAATGCTTTCATTTTGACTAAATGTAGCGGCTTCAGGTCATTTTGTACTTTGCTTTTGGCCAAAGCCTAGAATTTTAACTGGAGTGGAAATAACTTATGTTCAGTGGGGTGAAATTTTGCGGTTAACGTGTCTGCGGGGTTTTGCAGGTAACAACTGATTTTAATTAAACATGATCTTTTTTGTGAATCATAGAAAAGGAAAAAAACTTGTAAGATTAAAACCCGACAAAAATTCACACGATGTGCCATCTACTGGCAAACCTATTACTTCTCACGTACAGAAATTTGATCGGTAATTGAAATGAAAATGATTTGCCATCAACACGGTGACTTAGCGGGATAGCCGCGGATAGAAAAGTGTTCTTACTTTGACTTCCTTGTGTGTCCTGAGGGTCGATGACATTGTGTATGTCTTTATCCACTGTTTCTTGCACCATGCTCGTCGTTGAGGTACTTGGGTGTTCATCTGCACTGTTGCCATTACATGGAGGTGGGTGCTCCTCTGGGTCTGGCACAAACTGGATAGGGGGACTACTTGAATATGCCGTCTGCAACACCTGCATCACTGCGGCTGTTATCGCGGAGATAAGATCTGGAGACAGCTGTGCCATACAACTTTGTCCAGGGGTGGCACTACTGCGGGCGGGAGGGGGTTGCTGATTGGCCTGCAATCCAGTCGGATGAGGAGCAGTATTGTTTGTTCTCCTTCGTTTGGACGCTCTGTCCTGGAACCTGGTAGTTCTTTTAGGAGGCATGTTGTATGTAAACAAGCACCAAACCAAAATTACTATTCGTTCTTGATAAAATTAACAATGGTTTTTGGTGTTTGTGAACCCCCTAAATTTATGCCCGGTTAGCCCACATGTTGCGCCTCTCTGGGTCCCTTTAGACAGCAAATCAAATACAATAAAGTCTATACCCCACCCCAACCACAGTTGGCAGGGGAAGATATCCCAAAAAGGACGGAAGAGAGCCGTGGCTACTACTACAATGTAAACACACTGCAGCAGCTTACTACTGCACCTAACAGCAGTGTAATAGGTATACCAGATGATGCAACGGCACAAACCTGGTCATGAATGGCACAGAGCAAAGCTACGGCCGCAATTGTTCCATGACCCATGCTGATCAGCCAGGCCCCTAACCAGCCCTGATAAACAAAGGGGGGTGATGTTAACAAAACACACCCACAAACATAATAATAACTGCAAGGGCCCGAGAAAGCGAACAATCATGCAAGCACCCAGGTGGTGCAGTTAGCTAATTACCGGTGACTGGCACAAAGAATAATTAAATACAAGGGTTGGCTCCAATATGAGCAACAACCCGTATCACTGATACTTAGTCACCAAAGAAGGAAAAACACTCACCAAAAAGGTAAATGAACTGGTACTGTGACATTTATGTTAATTTAACTGAGCCAGGGCATAGAGTATGGCTCCTCGATAACTCCTGTAAAGGGCTCTGTTACCCACATCATCTAAGTGAATGCCATTATAGCAATATATGTTCGTAGTGCGATTAATAAGGCCACGATGGTTCCAAAACTTCGTTTGTGGAATGTCCCGTATAAAGACTCGCGCACTAGCGTGTTGACCTGGCTGACACGATCATTATACCCCTCAAAGGGCTGACGTTTCCGAGGAAGTATTTGGCAAACAACAATAAATTGTATAGCAAATTCACTGAGCAATAATTCAGTTAAGGCCACTAGCGATAAAGCTGTCGTTGCAGCATCACAAGAGCTATCGCAAACATCATTTGACCCTAACTCCAAAACCACCACATTGGGGGCGGTGCTCTTAAACTTTTCAAGGTCAAGTTTAATCATTCTGTCGACGGTACGACCTCCAACACCACAAATCTCTACATCGCAAACGTTAGACAGATTAAAATCACGACTATAACGGTCTTCTGCTCAACTACTGTCAATAAATTCACCGATTCGTCGCACGAAGGAATGCCCCAACACGAGAGCACGTGGTTTAGAAGTGGCCATCTTTGATCCCAAAAGGCGATGAAATTGAACTTATTAACTGATCGCCTAAGCAAAAACACAGAACATAAGCTTACTTAACTTTTTCTCAGCTTCTCGGAATAGTCGACCCTTTCTCCACGCGTTATTGGGGGCGTTCCCTTGCAAAACACTACAGAAAACCTTTCTGTGATGAAGCTGAAGAAAAAGAGGCCTGAAACCTGGCCTGCACTAGCTTAAATATGCCTCAAATAGAAGTCCCGTATGTAATCTGATCTCAGCTAGTAAAACATTAACCAGCGAAGCTAGCCGCATGAAATCATTTATTCACTGGGGGGAATAAATTTCCTCAGTTTAACGACTGGGAGCGATGAGAGGCCGCTGTATTCGCAGGCTAGACCCAAAGCTATTAAAGCTTATTAGGCAAGGCCTCCGTGAAAAATTATACAAATTTTCCAATACCATTTAATGATTTTGACCAATTGTTAGCTGTGTGAATAGGTATTAAAATGGATGGGACAAATTAAAAAAATAAAAGCGATTTCCAGCGAAAAGGGCCAGCTCCGGTCGTACTGCGATTAAATTAACGCGGTCGTAATTCATATTTTCAGAACATGAATACCAAATCAAATCACGCCTTGAAGGAAGCCACGAGATCTAAGATTTTGAGAAAGACCTGAATGCATTGGGAGAGATTAAAGACTGGAATAGATAACAAACGCGGCCTTCGGCCTTCCTCAGGCACATGTTTAAAAACTAGACACTGACCGCAATGCTGTCCAATTTTCGCGTAATTTATTCTCATAATTACTTTTTCTCAGTAGCGTTAACCGACCATGGATGAGAACCGTCCAAGCAAAGTTGTTGAGCTTATGCGCATGTGCTGGAGATATGACGTCAGTACAGCCGCTGGCCGGCGTGTGCAGTCGCTCAAGATCATTGGCGTTGCAATGATAGCCATTTTCGGTCTTCTGTATTTTGTGGCTGAAGATGTTTACAATGCAAATGAAACCATCCGACAAGCTGAAGTCTTGGAAGAAAAGCTACAATCGAGTCTGCAGGTTGCGTCTGTGATTCATCGGTTGCAAATCGAGCGAGGTCTCACAGTGCTGTGTTTGACATCCAAGAATGCCAGTGACGCTGATAAGGAAACGGTTTTCCAGAAGTTGAACAGCGCCCGTGGAAAAACCGACGAGGCTCTGACGGATGCGAGCTGGCCATTTGATGAAAAAGCTGAAGAAGAATTTCTTCGTGGACGTCAAAGTTTCCAAACGCACTTGAACAATCATAGGTATTTTTTAGTTCATCATTATTATAATTATTATCCTCATCATCATCATCATCATCATCATCATCATCATCATCATCATCATCATCATCACCCTCATCATCATCGTCGTCGTCGTCGTCGTTGTCGTCTTCGTCATCATCATCATTATTATTTTTGTTTTTGTATTGTTATTCACGGCATTCACAGCGCAAACCATTAGTGTTAAACGCTGGTATAGTGGTTAACTGCTCACGATCAAGTCTTGCGACCTCAGACAGCGAGCACATTCCTTAGTATACGAGCTGCCCCAAATAATGCCGACTTCTGCAAGAGGTCAGTGATGATGATGATGATAATGATATTGATGATTATAATTGTTGTTGTTGTTCTTGTCTTAAGGCCGCGGTGATACTCCATTCGTTTACTTGCATTATGCATTTTAAAAGGAACCACCTCGCAGTTTTTCGAAATTAATGACAATAGCTCCAAACTTGAAAAATCATATTTCCGTATTTCTAGTCTATAATATAGTCTAAACTAACGGAGGGGGAAGGGATAATTAAGAGCTGACCCTTGTTGTGTTTGCGTGGCTTGTAATTTGTTTTTCAATTGGGATACAGGTATACGGTTGGGACATGTGGACAAGGCAGACCAGAAGAACAAATTTCGTTCTACACTCAGCCAATCAATTTGATGCTAAACTGGTTTTACCAATCGGTAAAACAAACATCCAAGAACAACGTTTTCCTGGAATTGATTGCCTATCACATGTTCCTTGCCGGCAAAGATAAAATCGGCATAGAGCGCGCATTGGGTGGTTTCTTCTTCGCCGAGGGGCACTTCGGGAACTTAAGTCACCTAATATGGTACGCAAGTCACAGCATCGTGGGACAGGACTACTTAGAGCAGAGTGGGAATCTAATGCCTGAGATTGAAAAAACAATAAACCAACAGGTTAACAACACAGTGCTGCGTTCAATCAAGGAAAAGCGAAATGTCATTCTTTCTAACAGGCGAGATAACGCATCGGTGAATAAAGGCGCGAAATGGTTTGATCTTATGACTTTGTACCTTAATAGTCTCGCTGATGTTCAAGAAGAAGTTGGACTTTCACTCACCAAACGCCTAGAAGCTGAAAGGAAGAACTCCAAGTTAGATTTAGCCAAAAGGTTGACTTTTTTCGTGTTATCACTACTTTTAGTGCCAGTACTAGCTTACTCGGTCAACCGTATGGTAGGAACAATTCAAAACTACACTTTTCAGCTTGCACAGGCCACTTTGCAGTTAAAAGAGGAAAAGGCGCGAGCAGACTCACTGCTTTACCAAATGTTCCCGCATCCGGTGGCAGAAATGTTGAAGAACAATCAACAAATTCCGGCCGAGTCCTTCAACAGCGCCACGATTTTCTTCAGCGACATCGTCAACTTCACTGAGATGTGCTCCTCCATGCCACCTTTGCAGGTTAGCAGAAATATTATATCTCTATTACAATCCAGCAAAGGTTTGGAAGAATAAATGATGAGGCTCAGTATGGGATGTGGGTCTAAGCTAGAGTTAAAGCAATGAACCAACATCTAATACCCTTAACCTTAGGAACGTGTGTGGGGTAGGGAGACAGTCATGAATGCAACTCGCCCGTAACGCATTCTTCAACAGTAAGGCATTTCTCGCAGCATCATAAAAAACGTGTTTTCCATTAGGTGACAGCAATGCTTGATGCCGTCTATGGCCTATTTGATGACCGAATCAGTCACTACGACGTGTACAAAGTGGAGACAATTGGTGATGCTTACATGGTTGTATCTGGGCTTCCTCGCAGAAATGGGACTCGGCACGCTGACCAGATTGCCCGCATGGCGCTTGACCTGCTTGGAGTGGTTACTGGACTGAATCTTCCACAGTTCGCAAAAGGGTTGTCAGTTCGAATTGGTATACATACAGGTCAGTATCGGCACCTACCAGAAAACCAAGCAAAATAGATCAAGCGTCTTCCCATCACTAACTTGCTAATCAAGTGACCCTTTTTTTCTTTTGCTTGTAGGCCCATGTGTCGCTGGTGTAGTGGGTAACAAGATGCCTCGATACTGTTTGTTTGGAGACACAGTAAACACTGCATCAAGAATGCAAACTTCAGGCGAACGTAAGAAGTATATTATCACTGTTAAAACCCAAAGCACCCACTTTGGCCACATTTTAGGATACTATCCATGGTCTTAATGAATATTAAAAAATTTTCTTCTTTTTCTTTGCAGCCCAGAAAATTCAAATTACAGAAAACACTAAAGAAGCATTGGACATGATCGGGGGTTACAACATCGTCTTTAGATGCAGCATGGAGGTGAAGGTAAGTTGTTTTTAATTTTGGCTTTACAACTTACTCCACAAGCGCATCTGCAGTGCCTTCAACTTTTTCAGTTGAATGGCGAGAGTCCAGTACAATGAACTTTCCTTCAGCGCTTTTCTCCGCGTTATTACGGCTAACAACCAGCAGTCACGTAATAGATTAAATAAAAAATAACCATGAATCTTGCCCACCGATCACCACAAAAACTGATACTGCGTGAGGAAGAGCATTTGTGAAATATTTTCTGTTTTTCTTTTAGTGAAATATAGAATGACAAGTGCATTTTCTGCATTTGTCTCAACCAAATGGCTTAGCTGGGATTTAAGTTCTCCACGAGTCTCATCATAGCCTGTGTGATATGAGGATGTATAGGCTCAACCAAGTGTTCTATTTCAGGGTAAAGGATACATGTCAACATACTGGCTCAAGGGATTCTTGGATAATGTCCATTGCGTTACAATTGCTCCAGAGGAACTACCAGTTTCAGCGTTTGTGCAGATGTGATATGCATGTTCATTTCACGCCCTTGTAAACGGACATCGAAAAAATATAGATACTCTAAGCATACATGTGCCACTAGGCACTAAAACGATTGTCACATTGAATTACATATGCATGATAGTATGATCAGAGAAGTGGAACAAGGTCGGAAGTGGCCACTGCAGCCGCTTCTAACAATAGTTTTTGTAGCATGAAACATCTAGGAACATTACTACTCTCCCCAAATTGGGTGCTAGTCCTTCACAGGTTACTTCAACTGTTAAGCGTCTGAATGGGGAAAGACAATATAGGGTAGACTTTCTTGTCAAAAGTTAGAAGCACGGCACCAAGTTTAGGCTTATGCCCCCCCCCCTCACCCCCCTGCACCGACCTCTGGTCGAACTTCAGTTGCAGTACCCAACAGAACACTACGTCTTCGATAAACACACGTGATTTTAGTGCAATCCCCTAGTAAATGAGTGATATAAACACGACCATCAAATTTGTATTAGTTTACGCAGTGCTGTCTATTGCGTGTTACTAGGCCGTTTGCTTCCATTGGGAAGGCCATTATGTTATACTTATTAGTTTAGACTCGTGTTCTGTCTCAATCAAAACTAAACTTAACTGTTCGAGCCCAAACTATGTACGTAATCTTTACAGCTTTGCAGCTTTCCCTCGTATTCATTATAAAAACTTCTTGTCAAAGCGTGCCTTCAGCTTTCTCTATCAGGTTCTTTCTTGACATATTTCTTGCCTTTGAATTGGTCATTCTGATTTGAATTTAACCCTATTCAGGCAGAGGGGGCGGAATCTGTCCGCGCAGACTTTTAACGTTAAAAACGTTCAATATGCAAGCTAAGGCCACCAAATTTTCTGGGAACAAAATATAAAACGTTCTTGTGCATTAAATTTGATGTTATCTTGGCAACCATGTTTTGCCAGGCAGATTTTATCAGAATTCTGTAGTTTCCTGTCTTAAATGAAAAATGACAGCTTTCGTGAAGTGAATCTTACACTCATCATTAGTGTCCTTTTATCGATTTTGTTTAGTTTTTGGTCAATTTTGGTGCTTTTCGGAGGTTTTGGAAAAATCAAGAAATCCAAGATGGCGGATCCAAAATGGCCGCCTTTTGAGAACATGACGTAATTTGTATGTCATAAGACGTTATCAGCTCATTTTGTACACCTCAAAGGAAACACTTTTGAATGTACTATCTGCCTTCGAAGTTTCGTTGTCTAGCTTTAATATTTTCGGAGTTGGAGGCGGGGATAATCTCCCTCTGTCCCAGAAGAACGAAAATCTCCGGTCTGAATAGGGTTGAAATGATCCCTTGTCCGTCGGTCTATCAGTTCAGCGAATTTGTAAGAAAATGGAACTATGCAAGTAGGTATTGACATTATTTGCACACAGTTAAACAGTATAGATGTAAATAAATCTGTAAATAGATGTAAATGAACCGTAATTTAAATAAAAGCTTCTGAAATAACTTGCAATAAGTCGTTTTTTGAAAATTTCCCCTTGTATGCGTAAATTAACTGTCATGGCTAGCTACAACATCATGGTATGATATGTCTTGAGACGTCATGTCGAAATTCTCGTCATGATATAAGAATAATATAAGAATGATATCAGAAGCTATGACGCTTGTCAGTCGACATTATCACGGAAGTGTCATGAATGTCATGACCAAAGTAATGAGTTATCATGGCCATTCAATGAGCCTGGCAAATCATTTAAAGATGATTTCAGAACGCAGAAGTTTTTTTCTCTTTTATACCGTATTCGTAAATATCTTTAAGTTCACATTCACGAGTCTTAAGGTATCTGTAAAGCTTGCCTTGAGAACGCATTAACATCTCCTTTCTGCTCACTTTACGAAAGTCGTAAATATGTATAGTGTGCATGGCCTTGACCAGTTTCACGATTCCGTGAAGACAGCTCACATTTTTAGTATCTCTAAAGGTTCTCCCAACCAGAGAGTTCTTCCAACAGGAGTCGAACCTATTACCGTCCTATTACCAGATGCTCTACCAGGAGACTAGGAGACTCGTGAAAGTTAAGTCATTAAACTAGGTTCATCATGTGACAAACAACCTGCATATGGGTAGGAGTTGTCGACAACTATGTGTTCTCTACAATTAGAATGACTCGACTACTGAGTTTTTCCACACGGTGGAAGCCAAAATTATAGATAGCTTTGTTTTTTATGTGAGACCTCGGTAATTAGCGTTTCTGCGCATGTCAGGAATGCTAGTTACCTGGCATCGTACACTGATCATAAGGTACTTGTTGACAACTGTCACACAGATTAGGATAAATGAGCTGTCGACGATAAAACTGCCGCGTTTGTTTTCAACAACTTAAATAGTGTTCGTTTTTCAGCCTAACAGCTGACGATAATTAGTAATTGATTTGGTATGTAAGGCGTCTGTTCGCACTGTCGTTTACAGTGGGTAAAGAATTTCATTTTCGGAAATACGTCACTACTCCTTCTTTAAGCAGTCACTACGCTGTGTAAATCCAAGGGTCTTATGCTGTGTATGAAAAGCACCATCTGCAAAAAGAATGGAACCTTTTCAATTTAACTGTCTCTGCCTTCATTGTCACTATTGCAGAAATTATAGGCCCATCCTACTAAGCAGGCTTTAAGGACAGCTTGCATTTGATCGGATTTGAATTTTGCAAACCGCTTGGTCTCTACTGTGTTAGCCAGTCACGAATCATCGCCACGCGAGTGGCCTTAACCAAACTTATGTGAAGGAAAATTACTGCAATAAAAATATTTAATTGATTGTAGTTGACATAATGTCCTTTGCGCGGTAAATGAAGAAAATAATTGCTAAATCATTGTGCTGAATAGTTTTTAAAAGGATTGTGACAATGATTTTTTGAAGGTGCCTAAACGTCGTCTGATTTCATCGCTTATTTTTGTCGTAAATGCTTACATGTGCACCTATTTCAAAAAAGGTTGCTTCAGTGATGTATGTTTCATAGACCGCAGTGCATAATGCTCGTTAAATTTATGGCTGCTTTTCTCTAGCTAGTAGTCCTAAAGCAAGAGTACAGTATGTTGCCCAGTTTTCGTACGGGCCCAGTTTTCGTACAAAAAGAACTTTATTTGATTGTTTTCGTCGGTCATTTAAATCTTCGTCAACCGAAGAATTCCAAAAGTAAAAGGAACATTTCAGCTATAAATTACCGGTTTTGACAGGCTATTTGACGAAGAGGCAGGTCAGTGCGGCAATTTCTTTCGAGGTGAGTAAAAGTTTAGCAGGTAATATTTGCACTTTTCACTGCACAGTAAAGGTATTGTAGAGGAAGGAACTTCGTGATTTTTGGACATATGATAGATAAAAGATGAAGGTGAATGGAAAAATTTTCAACGCCAGCTAAAAGTTAACGGCTCCTGAATTTTAGCGGTGAGAATCTTCGCATACATTTCGACATACTGTGCCAGTTTTCGTACACTTAGCTGCGCCTTTCTCAAAACCTATTTTTAAATAAGTTAAAGAACTGAATTTTAAACTTAACTGTTCGAAAACTAATAAGTCGCAAGTGCAGCAAAGATT
>Ga0126336_10002331_pt1 | contig 10731 bp, 7 predicted proteins | sample SidCmetagenome_FD_92530 | JGI IMG/M metagenome (GOLD analysis project Ga0126336, IMG submission 92530) | Coral microbial communities from El Islote,Puerto Morelos, Mexico - Siderastrea C C metagenome | ecosystem: Host-associated > Invertebrates > Cnidaria > Coral | place: El Islote,Puerto...
AAACGGCAGGTTTAGCTGATCATTTGGCTTGGAAAAATTCAAGAACCCCCCCCCCCCCCTCCCCGCTCCCATAAGGTTAGGACCGAGGGTTAAATGGTCAGGCACACTGAAGTATTTCATCCAAAGTCTCAAACAAAAGTTAGAAAAACATGAATAAACAGTTGACTCTGGAACTTACAGGATTGAGAAATCCATCAAGCCCCATGTAGTAATACTGCCCATGTATCACAATTGTTAAGCAAGGAATAATTTATCCTTGGTGTCTATCATTGGAACCGGAACAGAGTTCTAAAATAAAATTAAAAATTTTTAAACCAACTTAGTCTTTAAAGTGACTGTAGTTATCCTCTGACTTTAGATATTCGACGGAAACAAAGATGGCAGTTCCATATCATGCTGTGAGCTTCCATATCCTATTGTCATTCGATATCTACGATTCAGACCAGTCTCCTGGCAAGAAAAGATCTGTTTAAGGGTCGGAGTATTCGGAAATGTCGGAATTTTCGTTGGTAAATATGTATTTATAACAATCTCTGCGTGTGGATGTGTGTGTGTGTGTGTGTAAATATATACATCCGTTTGTAAAAACCTTGTCGGGTGTAAAGTATAAACGATGATGGGCAATGCGACACAATGGAACTCTGGGAAGATGGCAGGGGCAACTTTGTTACTGGGTTTTGTTTCTTTCCAAGATAATTTAAAAAGTAAATTAAGGCACGCTGTGTTATTATCATGTGCACGTGTCTATAAGAATGGAGGCAAGTTTTCACGCTTCCCAGAGCACCATTAGGTCGCATCGTCAATGATTTATGCTTTTTACCCGACATCGTTTTTTCAATTAGGTGTATCATCAATCCCAATCATTTTCTTGGTTTTTTTGTTTACTTTATCAAGCTATCACTCTATATTTCTCTCCATCTATTACTGATCTGAATGAGCAGAGGTTTGCCTCGTTTCCCGACATAACTTGAAAAAATTACATTACGTAAGAACCGGTACTTTCTTTGCTGCATGAAAAAAAATCCCTTTGGAATTGACATCGATAGGTTAAGAAACCTTTCTGTTTTCAATTAATTCAGTATTAAGCTACCATAAAATTCTTGGTGCTAAAGGATAATAGAGTTATAAAGTGGTGTAGGATAATGTAGCATAGTCTTGGACATTGTCCGTCTGTCTGTCTATCTGTCTGCTTAACTCTCTCTGTGCGAATTTATCGTCTGCTTCACTTAAAATATGAGAGGCATTTTTTGCTTTCGATAACCTGTCATTCTTAATTCTCTTGCTTTCGCCTAAGTTGTTGTGTCAGATTAGCAAATTCACGATCGCGCAAAATACTGTAGTTTCTGCAACAACCTCAAATGGCGGTCCAACGGGCGTTGCTTGACAGCCAGACTTTCTGGTTCGTATTCTTCACAGTCTTTTTTTTTTTTTGAATTTGAGCCATAAACGGCAAAGAATTGCATCTAGCTTTTGGCGAGGGATATCTTCTAACTTTCTCGCTTCGTTACGCTGCACTTTCCACTCGTTGAAAACCTTCAGCCAAGATGATGTACTCTTGGAGGTGTTCAGGTTTGGGTTTTGCTTCTTAGGTTAACAAGCTCCTATTCTAGCAACGTAGGAAATCTCTCATTTGCGTTGGTATTACTGAAAAGATTATGAGATTATGAGAAATGGAAAAATTTGGCAAATCTTGACTAAGTTCCGCCATTGTGAATTAACAATGCGACAAGAAGTCCTGTTTACAGTGCTGACGCTATGCTTTGTGTTGATTGGCTGTTTTTTTTCATCTATTGTTTTTTCTCGGATTTGATTGGCTCAGACAAACTGTCCTACTTTTTCTTAAATTGGACAGCTTGTGTATTTTTAACTGAAAGTCTTAATTGAAACTATCCAAAATTAATCCTTAATTGGACAGTTCTCAGATTATAAAGGATAATAGATAGGCTGACAATTTTGGATTGATTGACCAGCTACATAATCAGATTCACTATTAAAATGGAGGTATTTTTCATCTTTTTTGGTGACCATTCTTTTTTGGTCATATATACTTCAAGTTCTCAAAGAAATAACAGCAAAATATACCACAACATAAGTACAACAGGAATTAAATGTCACTGATTTCGCACGGTAGTCAATAAAACTCAAAACGAGGCCGGAGAATTGGGTGCTCAGCAGCGTGAAGAGTACATCACGCCAACTGAAGTATTTTATTGGTTCATGAACCTTTTTTAAAATTGCTGTAACTAATTGTCGTTGAGAACATGAGCTATAGGAAACATGAATTTTGAGTTCTCACCGGACGTTGTTTCAAGCAATCAGCGATGAAATCTGTCGCCGATTCAATAAAACTATCACCTTACCGTCAGTTCTGCTCCCGTGTTTTTGATTTCTGCATCATCTTCTGCAAATATCCCTGTTTTTCCCCGATTCTTCGATCGGTGAGTTCGATATGCTTACGTTTACCGCCCATCCATTTTGGAAAACCACTCATTTCCAGTTCTTCTCATTCCCAGTTATTCCCAGTTCTACGCAACCAACAAGAAAACCCCCTAAAGCCGCCCTAAAGCTCCTGGGTAGGCCATCTTTTCAGCTTATGGTTACGAGCTTGTAAGAACATTGCACGACGGACTTCCATATACGGAAGGTCGTCGTGCAACGGATTAAAAGTTACAATTCAAATTAGGTTCTGTCGGGGAACTGGAAAGAGCTTTTTGCTCTAACCAGCTAAAGACGAATGAAAACAACAGCGATTGTCTTTTCGGCCTTACGATTGGCCAATGGCACAAATCTCCTAGCAACGGCCCAAGTGCTTCCTACGCAGGGGCTTTTGGGTGGCTTTAGGTGTTTTTCTAGTTGGCTGCGTAGAACTGGGAATGAGTGATTTTTCAAAATGGAGGGCGGTAAAAGTGAGCCTATTGAACTCACCGAAGAATTGGGGAGAAACAAGGATATTTGCAGAAGATGATGCAGAAATCAAAGACACGGGACAGCAGAACTGATGGTAAGGTGATAGTTTTATTGAATCGCTGTTTGCTTGAAACAACGTTCAGTGAGAACTCAAAATCCATGTTTGCTATAGCTCATGTTGAGAATCAGTAACATAAAGATTCAGTTTCAAATAAACTCCGGACCTCGAATAAACGCCTGAGGCGATTATTTAAAAATTAGCCGTGTGGACCTGGCGTTTATTTGAACCCGGCGTTTATTCAGGTCCCGGCCTTTAATCGAGAAAATACGGTATAGACAAAACACGTGAAGTGTAACCATACAGAACGGTAACCTGCCTATCCAACAACAACAACAACAACAACAATGATTAGTTGAAGAGAGAGAACTGAACATTCAATACTTGCTCTTTTTCAACAAATTCATTTTTTTTTTGGTTGGTTACTATCTCCTCAGATCGCGAATTAGGAAAGGTGACCATAACTGAGGGAGAAACCCGCACGCTCAACTGCAGCAAAGAGTCTTATGACGGCACATACCGAAGGTGGTTCCGCGAAGATGGAACAACTGTATTTAGCAATAGAAGGCTACTGACAGAGGACGCTCAGCTTCAGATAACAGATGCATCTATCGTTGATGCTGGGGTGTATATATGTGAGAATGCGCCTCAAATACGCCAAAAATTTACTGTTAGTATTCAAGGTAGGTCGATGTGAAATAATCCTGGTTCCATTTGTTGAAACACTTTCAGTCCCTCCGCTTTCACCTGTGCAATGTTGATTTAACAGAGGCCTGCAACATAAAACTTGTTTATAATTTACTTCGAGGAGTAAGACGAGCCTTATTTATGTAGCAGAAATGTTATCTTGAGCCAAGTACTCAAACAAATCGCTTCTAAGATTGTAAGTGATGCAGTCTAGAGATTTGCCTTCAGATCCACAGGTCTTTCAGGCATATACGTCTTGGTTAGCAATTGTGCCACTCTTTAATTTAAGATGATTGGCTGATCGCAACGGGAACAACTTACCGCTTCTGTGCGAGTTTCAAGCAAACCTAACTAACCAGTCTTTGGGAGAATGTTCTTTTTTTGTCAAAGCTCTGTGCGCCTTTCAATTATGGGGCATTTCAATTCCGAAAGAAACGGCGGCCTCATTACAAGAGCAATAGCTCGATAAATAATGTTTTCTTTTCCTTACTCTTTGCTGTACTACTGTTGACTTTTATGTTTCCTCTTTGTTATCAGCGTTCTTAAAGGTGAAAATGATTGTAAGAGTATTAAACTACGAATACTCGTCAGAACTAAAGAACAAAACATCCCCAGTTTACAAGTCTTTGGAGCGGAATTTTACAGCTGAGGTACGAAAATGGGTTGCTTATTTAAATGGCTTTAAATTTTGATTATTTAACGCGAAGATTCTGATTTATAAGAGGTGGCTTGTTCACAAGCCGCTCCGCTCGATCTTACAGACACTTAATAATGCGTCTTCGTCGTCGCCATTTTCGTCATCATCGTCAACACAGTCATCTTCAGCAGTAGCATCCACATTATCAGTATCAACATCATCTGTTGTGTCCCTCCTCCTTCCCTCCCTCCCTCCCTCTCAACCTCCCTCCCTCTAAACCTTCCTCCGTCCTTCCCCTCCTCTCTTTCACCCTTCCTCTTTCACCCGCCTGATTACTTACTTCTTTCTTTCATGCATGCAACTATTCATTCACCCATTGCTCTTTCAATGTATCAAGTATTCATACTGGCACTTTGTATGAATATTATTATTTACTTCGAATAAGTAATAAAGCAGAAATAGTATGGTCCATACTTTTATACATGTAAAATCACCAATTGCTGCAATTTTTACGTTATAGATAGACAAAGTATACAACAACACTCCAGGATACGTGCGTACGGAGGTCTTATACTTTATGTAAGTACTCCACCCGTCCTCGACCGCCCGACAATCCGCTGAGATCTAACAAAACGCTATTCTCTTGTGGTAAGCTTACACATCGATACTTCATGACGACTGTCAAACCGGGCCGCTCATTAGTATTATCGCTCACTCGTATAAGTACGTGTGTATAGCAAAGAGCTGCATTATTATCATAGCCATGCATAACCATAACAAAATTAGCAGTCCGATTTGAATGTGTAATAGGACTACATACTTGTCAATATTGGATATAATTAGATGATAAAGTTCGGAGGACTGTCAAATTGGTCGAGGCCGTAGGCCGAGTCCTATTTGGCAGTCAGAAGAATTTTTAAATACAATTATTTCCCAAATTGGATACTACGTAGCCTGATATTATACGTTTTAATTAAATCTCGCACGGGGCCTTCGAGCTCTCCGAAAAAACGTTACTGTGGTTAAGAATAGATATCTAAAAATGCTCTGAAAACCAGACGTTACGTATAAATAGCACGTTTCTTGAAGGGCATTAATGCGAAGTATAGTTACTACCACTAAGGGTTTTGTTCTTTGTCAGAGTTAAATTTAGATAATAATGCATTCTTTTGCCGCATGAGTTTCTAAATTTAACTCTGTCAAGAGAAAAAGAAAAACAGCAATAGCAAAGCGAGTAATGGCACGCACCGTCTAGTAACTAAGGCATAACGTGTACACCGAATGTCCTATTAATACCCTAATTAAATTGCTAGTTCAAAATCACATTCAAGCAACTGGCCAATTTTTTCCCAAATTGCCATTCCTCTTCTCAGTATTTAACTGGTTACAACCATAGTGATCTTTCTTTCCTGAAAACAAATTCATTTGGTATTTTGGAAAATTGGTCATTTAGGGGAGGTGGTCGCTCACGAGAGGTGCTCGCATCAATGAAAACTATAGCTATTTGCCATTACTTGACGGCTAAAGATACCTTTTTTACGGTTGACGGTTACATTGTAGACTCTTTTGCTGTTTGGCTTTTAACCCTTTTTTACCCTCACTTGAAGTGGGTTGGCAGTAGCTCTCAGACCAACGGCTATTATTTTAGAAAATGCGGCAAGTATAGTCAATATGTGGCTTTGCGTTAATGAAACTTACCTCTTTTTTTCTAGTATTTCAAAGACGTTGTCTGGCCCGGACTATAAAGCTTCAAATCTGCTTTTGACATTACTGGCTTCAAACTATGAGTTTATATTTCTTTTGTAGGCAAGGAAGTGTTAAGGTGGGTTTCCGTGTTATCATTGTCATTGTTGCTACTGATCCCAAGAACGCCACAACTATCTCAGATAGGATGGCAGAGACTGCCCACAGGCTTCTTGTTGAAGCGAAGGATGGATTTGTTAAGCAGCTTCAAGTCGACCCAAACGTTGTTGTCAAAAGTAAGGCACTTCCCTTTTCCAGTCTTTTAGGGCAACGAAAGTGCAAAGACAAAAATCCCAACGTCTTGATTGTCAACTTTAATAATCTGAATGATCACATTACGCTTTCGTTCACAAACCCAAACGTACGACGTTACTTGAACATATGAAAAAATTAAGCAGTGGATAATGGTTATTATTTGAAGGCCATTGCAATCCATAGATCTTTCAAGCCATTGAAGCCAAATGTCTTTCTTTCCCAATGTCTTTCTTTCCCAATGTACAAACAGATACCCACCAAACTTGTGTGTTATACATCATGGTAATTGCAAGGTATTGATTGGTGACTTTCTTTAACAACCTATCAGAGCATCAAAGCTTTGCCGAAGATCTTCCAAATTGTCAAACGCAGCAAAAACTAACACCACTCAATTGATTTCAAACAGAGGCAATGGCTAAAACTTACGAGGAATGGGTAAAGTCAGGTTAAGGCTTGAAAAAGTGATAACGAAGGACGTAATTAATGAACATTAACCTATTCAGACCGGGGGAAGGGAGGGCTTTTGAGACCAGCTTCAACTTTGAAGTTGTATAATTTCGTAACCGTATTTGCTATTACCACTGAATTTTGTATTTTTCCTAAAATTTAACTGGAAACATTTTGGCATGAATGTCTTGTGTCCAACAAACTTGACGTTGCCATGGCAACCACTTTGTGACAGGCATAAAAAAAGAGCGAGCTTGCTTCGATCCAAAGCGGCTCAGTGATTGGCTAGTTAGCGAGCACAATAGAATATTTTTTCACGGAATGATGTGGTACATGTGTCGTTGATAATTTCACATTGGCTTTGAAGTCGATTTCTTTGTTTAATTCATTAGCAAACCAACTATTAGGTCCCCTTTCTTCATATATCACATCATTTCGTGCAAAGTATCCTATTCTTCTCGCTAACAAGCCAAACATAGTGCCGCTTTCGATCGGTGCAGGGACTCTCTCTCTCTAAGAGGCCTCTGCGGAGGAGAGAGGTGCAGGGAGGCCTGTTCCTTAAGAACGAGAAGACCTCCAACCACAACAAAGGATCGTGTCAGTTAAACCTCTGGGTTCTACCGGCTATACCGAGTGTACCGGCTGTACTGAGTGTACCGAGTGTACCTAGTGTACCGGTTGTACCGAGTGTACCGAGTGTACCGAGTGTACCGACTGTATACCGAGTGTACCGGCTGTACCGAGTGTACCAAGTGTACCGGCTGTACTGAGTGTACCGAGTGTACCAACTATACTGAGTGTACCGAGTGTACTGAGTGTACCGAGTGCACCGGTTGTACCGAGTGTACCGGCTGTACCGGTTTTAAGTCAATGCAATATTTGATGGGGAGTGAATGCAGATCAGAAAAAAGAGGAGTGTGCTGCTTGAACTTTCTACTATAACGTAGTGAGTTGCGGCTACAGTAATGATGGCGTAGACCAAGGTCTTGTTTTCCTTTCGAATGACGTTTAGGACCTATTAATTCCCCATTTCAAAGCACCCTCTTATGTCATGTGTTCTTATTTGTTACTGTAGAGCACGATCCAAAGGAAAATATACCTATTAAGTCTTAGAAAAGTTTTGAGGTTTGCCTTAACACTTTCGCTGCGAAAGTCCAGTTTTGTCGACATTTAGAGGAGTAGACATTGAACCACATGTGACGCCATCATTTTTGACGTCACCAGATTGTTTTGATGAGCAGCTAACACAGCAAGGACAGATCCATCCACACGTGTGTTTATTTTCAACATCAACCAAATTCTGGCAGAGCTATTCCAGAAAAATGTGTCCAATTTTGGGTGCAAAATTGGTAGTAAAATAGGCCAGGTCACTTACAGTTGATCAATGTTCCACTTCCAGGTTTTTTGAAGGGCTGAGGCCAAAACTCTTCCAGTGGATAAGAAGGGGATAAAAAGTAGAAGGTCAGAAAGGGAGAGAAAAAGGGAAAGAAAAGAAGCGAGAAAAAAATTGGGAATGAATCAGCAAAACAAAAACAGACAAAAATCTTCAAATGCAAGAACGACTGACCACAAATTTGATAAAGCCCTCAAATGTAATAACGATTGATCACAATAAAACCTGTGCGAGACCATGAATTGCTTTGTATGTTGTAACCTAAATTTGCGTGCATGCGTGCAAGCAAAATATTGTACTGACAATTTACAACAAAAACTGGTTGAAAATCTAGTTTAATTTCAAAGAAATGTTTTTGTAGCAAAGTTAAGTGGCATTTGGCAACCTAGCACTCAAAAAGTAGCTTTAACGGTAAAAAATGCGTTTTTTTTTTTAAATAAGCAGTGAAAGGATTAAAAGATTGATGAATTTGGCATGACTCTGCTGAACCGGTAGACTATTCCAAACAATACTCGGGAGTGTTAAGTGCTTTAGCCACGGAACGTGTTTGTTCAAATTTTAATTATAAATTGTCTTTTAAATTATGGCTGGTTATATGTTCTGTAAAAAGATTCCTAATGCTATCTGGATTTAAGTTTTGGTAAGCTTGCAGTAGCGGATCCAGGGTTTTTGCGGGATGAGGGGGGCTGACCTGATATAACGATATCGGAACAATCAGAGACAAAATCGCCTCAGTGATAGTTTTGTTCCCTTTCATAATTTCCCCAAAGAGGGGGGTGGCTAGCAACTCAATCCACCCATCCCCCTGGATCCGCCCCTTGTTTGGTAGGCAATGCAAGGAAGTCTCCTTTTGTAAATCTAAGATAAAGAGTTCCATTTAGCCTTGCTCAGTACTTCATGCTTTGGGACAGATGGACTTATGTTATGGATCAATCTAGCAACACGGATATAAAATGGGAGTTGGAAGACCTACACGCCTCCTACTTCACGTCTTTGTTCACCGCGCCTTATCTTGGTCTTTTGACCAATTTTAATTTGATTCTTGTGTTTTTGTAGTGGGTTTAGTTTGGAGGATTTTTATATGGTGACTGAATTGAGCCGTTACAACTTAGGCGTCGCATTTTTTAAGACTTTGATCTCGAGGTCATAACTCATCTATTTTCTGATAACTGGTGGATTCTTGTGGCTCGCGCTCACTGTTTGTTATTCTCAGTTAAATTTGACCTCTGATCGTTTGTTAAGCGACTCGTCTCTATGCCGCTTTTGGCATTTTAGGTACGTTGAATCTGGCTCGTATAGGAACTTGATAGATAGCTTTTGCCAACATTTTCATGGCAAACATCAAAACAAAAATACTGAGCCAAAGCAGAAAAAACCTTCAGTATGGAAACGTTTCATCGAACAATAAAAATTTGCAGCTGAAATTTCAGACAAGGGAATCACATTCCTTGACACAGTTATTTATGAAGAAGAACGATTCCAAAGAGACGCTATCCTTGACTATCAAAGGCGAAGCTATTAGACTTCTACGAGCAAATTCCTCGGAAAAAAATTCCAGGAATCTCTCTATAATTTCAAAACACGCCTTCTCGAGCGTGGATACCCTAAAAACATAGTGGAGAGAATATTAGCTGAACTCTCCTTCGCCGGAAGACAGTCGGCTTTGAAACAAAAGAAAAAGACTCACGAGCAAATATAACCATTTGTCACGACATATTACCCAGGAGTTAAAAACCTAAAAAAATATATTGATGTACAAATGGAGTTTAATTCAAAATCAGCCATTGCTGAGGGCCCTTTTTAAAAAGCCTCCTATTATGTCACACAAGAGAGGCAAATCACTAAAAGACAAGCTCGTCAGAGCAAAGCTTTGTAGGCACAATAACTTACATGTCGCAAACAAAACTCCGCAGTTTGGAGTCTGTGCAAGCCTGTCACGATTGTTATACCTTAGAGTTCTCCCTCGAGAAAACCTGTGATGTGATTGGCTCGGTACACCCGGTACGGAAATGCTCAAAGCGGAGCAAAGCGGACCAATTACAGAGCCGCTTTGGAACGGTGCAGGTCAACAGTTAACAAATGCCGATTCTCGCTTTAATGGCTACTATTTTAATGTTTTCTAATCGAATTTGTATTCTTACATTAATTGTAGCAAAAATTCATTATTTTGGAATAACTGTTCACTAAAAAAAGGAATTTATTGCTAATTTGAAGAAAACGTGAAATTTAAAACTTGAAAATCCAAGATGGTGGACTTAACTGGTTAAAAAAAGGTGATTTCACGCCATAAATGTTAAGTTTATAACATTGTTAATTAATTAAATAAACTTTTTACAATCAACTGGGTTCATTTTCTTGTCTATTAAATGAAGCAGATGAATTTAAAGATGGCGGATCACTGAGTGAGGATGGTGTGAATCGTGGTATTGTTAAGTGTCTATACGACCGAGCCAAACACCTCACATCTAAACCATCAGCTAACTCTAAAGAAAAGAAACATTTATCATCGGTACTTGTTTCGAACGGATATCCTTCTTCGTTTGTACGAAAGCTCACAAAGACAACAAGACCAACAACCAACAAAGAACCTACGCAGGAATTTAA
>Ga0126336_10002332_pt1 | contig 10730 bp, 6 predicted proteins | sample SidCmetagenome_FD_92530 | JGI IMG/M metagenome (GOLD analysis project Ga0126336, IMG submission 92530) | Coral microbial communities from El Islote,Puerto Morelos, Mexico - Siderastrea C C metagenome | ecosystem: Host-associated > Invertebrates > Cnidaria > Coral | place: El Islote,Puerto...
CGTTGTGTAAAGCCATGTACCAGAGTGCTTTTTTGAGCCTTGAATTTAGCCTAAATTGGGTTGTCGGTAACGACCGTTGTTGGGTATAAATTTTAAAATTTCGTAAAAAATTCAAGTTTGCTTGCCATGAAACTTTGACACTGCTACCAAACAGACGAAATAAGATCTTTTAACTTCCCAGGTTAATCTTTTTTAGGACGCTTTCAATATTTGAACAGGAGCGTCCGGAAAAGTCCCGATTTTGGCGTTGATTTTGACTGCTGCGAAGGGCAAAATACAAAAATATTCACTAAAAAATAGATAAAAAAATCTAAACGGCCCGAAACTTATATTTTTAGAACTAGTTCACCAAAGCCTTTATTCTGGCAGATTTTGAGAAAATCGGATTTTTCCATCTTGCATACCCTTAGTCGTTTCTTACGGCAAACCGCTCTTAAATATTATTGGGGTTGAGTCCTCTGCAGCTACTCTCAAGCCTTGAGTGAGGGTGATTGTCCTTTGAAGTTTTTGTCCAGTCGACGGAAGTTCATTCTGCTAAAGGCCCGGCCAAACAAGTGCATAATCATTCAATTTAATCAACCAATCAATCGGACCTGAATTTCTTTTTTGTGCGGACAGTATTGCGTCCGCATCTTTTTCAGCATCTTTCAGACTTTGCTTTATTTTATTTATTTATTTTTTAGTTTGGTACGGCTTCCTGAGTCAAGAGTACATCGGGCAGTGGTTTTCTTCGGGGTGGGGAGGTTTATTAAGTGGGGTTGTGTAAGGAAGGGTCTGGTTTTCAGAAACCTTATTGGTCAGCGGTGTAGTGCCTAGGCAACCAAACCGCTGATCAAAGAATTCTTGGAAAGCTGGACGGTTCTATTTATGTTGATTCCTGAAAATGCTGACGGAGCTTACGCAGTGTAAGTACGATTTTGCGTTCGCCTGTTTCTCCTTCATGTTTACAATAAAAGTTAATAATAAATTAATTAAATAATGGTCTTCTTATTTTATTTTTGTTTGCTCGGTATCCTATTTTGATCTCCGAGATGTTCACAAATCAACGTTGGGGGATGTTTATTGACTTACTGTACGTACTTTACTTGTGCAAATCGCGAAATAAAGGAAATGCTCTTTGTTTATAAAACAGCTAAAACCCAGATAAACATGTTTTTTGTTGCTTGATTTTAAAAATGCTGGTCAACTGTGCTGTGTGAGCGTAGGATTGCGTGGTCTTTGTTTTATCATACGAGTGTATCGTCCCTGATGCGACTGTCTTGGCCCGTATTTAATAAAGTTTCAAAAACTTTGTATGTTCATCATTTATTGGAAAGGGGCTTCATTTCCGAAAGCACCAAATAGTTTACCAATCAAGATGAAACAAAGGTAGCTTTAATTTTTGGAAAGAGCAATAAACTCATTTACTTTATCATATCGAAAAATGAAGAAATTGAACTTAACGCGAACATATTAAAATGTCAAGATTGGCATAATGCCATTACGTGATGATTCGTGCCTTTTGTGAGGGACTTCGGTTTTCCGCTTACGTTCAGTAATCCGACTAATTTTAATTAAGAACGTGCTCTAACTATTTATGAAAAACAAAAATATGCTGTTCGGGAGCTCAACATTTTAACTAGCGACGAAAGAGCAAAAATGAATTACCTGCAGCACGTTCGCGTGAATGTCACCTTTTACTTACATGACTCCAGCCAAGAGTCACACAAAGCACTGACTCAGTGCAATGGTTTCCTTTAGTATGGTCGGAATTTATTTCATTTCAAATTTGTTCCATTAATTTTTATATGGGTAATTCATTTCGAACTTTATCTTTTATTACTGAGGTAATGCCTTTTTAACTAACTTGAATTGACTAAGAGGTACCCTTTCAAATTCATTTTAAAAGCGAGTTTCACTTTCCACTGATCGATCACTGAGTCGATTCATGATAAGCAAATGGCATCTCCCCAATCAAGTTTTAAAAACACTCATGTGCACATTGCAGTGACAGTCGGCTAAACACCGATTCAAAACATTTATTTATCAGTTTCAGTAGTCCGCACATGCCCGCAAAGTGAGGGCCGTTTATTTTTAAAAGTCTTGGTGATTGGTGCATTGCAGCTACTCTCCAGTCTTGAGTACCAGTTGCTCTTTTTTGAAAAAAAAAACAAATTCGATATCCTTCAATTTCGTCGGTCACTTGTTTTTCAATTAATTTCTAATGAGGGAGACATAAACAGTCTGATAAAGTCAGTTCCTGTTACTCACAGGTTCAACAGGTTAGTCAGGTTCGCAAACACTCCTTGAGGTAGAGATGTGATAGCATTTGAAGACAATTCCCTACGAAACGCAATAATTTATTTTCTGTAAGGTTAAAATGTTGGACTTGGTTTTCCGTTTCACAGTCATTTCCCCGCGTAGAAATGATTTCAGTCTCCTGGGCTTCCAAAAGGATTCTTATAATGCAGTAGAGCGATTGACAATTGAGTTTCGTTAAACTAAAACTAAAGTAATCACTCTGACCAATCACAGTAACCGCAAACAACGTTAATCACGTCATGGAGAAAATACATTATGAACAATTAACGAATCTGACTAGCCGAGAAATTTTCGCGAGTTTTCAAACTAATGACAACATATAATAACGAAAAATTACCAAAACGGACGCGAATTAGTTTTAACACTCAATTGAAAACTTTTCTTTTGTTAACTACAAAAAACTGCTATTCATATCAACAATTGTAACGAAAAAGCCCGAAAAGTTTAGGCTTGTACGGGAAACGCACCTATGACCCTACGATTACCGGTGAAGTGCCCTAACACTGCACCTGAGCTATGGAGCTATGTGGGAGCTGGTTATTTTGCGAAATCATAACATACCAGGGAATACAGATAGATGGGAGCCCGCTCTTTTGTTTAGTACACGTGTAACCCTTCATCTGAATATCATTTCTTAGATTCAGTTGCTTTTCGAAATTATTCTTACTACGTGACTTATGGAAATTAAAAAAAAAGCAAAGACAAAAACAAAACAAAAAATGTAAGATTCTTTAAGAATTTAGTTTGCTGCTGCATCCTTTACTTGACCAATTCGTTTTTTTTTTTCTCTTCGTGCTCCTAATATACCGTGCAAAATGGACAAAAGAAAGCCGCGAGTTTTGTTTGTACAGTGTAACCCCTTGAGTCGCTTGTCGAAATTTTTGTCGCTAACAACAGCCTTTTTTGGGATGCATTCTTTATCCAAATGACTCGCTTAAAGGAAAAATAAGCCAATCGCTGACAACTTTGGTCACTGATGCATAGTTTACTTAACCAATTTGTTTTTCTGTCTCTTCGATTCCTGGGAATAAGGTCGCTACTTTAGGTAGTAATTTTCTTGTTTTTATTAAATGTTGGCGTTGAGTCCTTTGCAGCTACTCTTCAGTCTTAAGCGAGGGTGGCTGTTCTTTAAAGTTTTCATCCAGTCGACGGAAGTTTAGTAATCTGCTAAGGGCCCAGCCAAACAAATGCAACAACATTCAATTCATTCAATTCAATCGGATCTGAATTTCGTTTTTAAAAGTTTTGGTGTTTGGTAAATTGCAGCCACTTTTCAGTCTTGAGTACCAGTGGCTCTGTTTTTTGAAAAGGATTTCATCCACTTGACCGGAGTTTACTCTGTTAAATGCCGGGCCAAACAAATTCAACGTTATTCAATTCGGTCGGGCCGTAAGGACACTTGTTTTCTAATTGTTTGCTAATGAGGGAGGCATATACACAGTTTGATAGATTCAAAGCTTATTACTCACAGGGTGTTCAGATTAGTCAGGTCAGCAAACACTCCGTGAGGTAGGGATGTGATGGCATTTGAAGTCAAGTCACTAAGAAACGGAATAATTTACTGTTCGTCGGTTAAAATGTTGGGCTTTGGTTTTCCGTTTCACGTTGTTATCGCGATCCAGTGGTCTCTTTTGATTGCGTTTGAGACAACGTTATTTTGCGATAATGTCGTCTCAAAATGCTGGCTTGTGATTGGTTCAATAACTGTCATGACAACGCGGACAAGGTCAAACGTCAAGACTTTTCTTTACAAAACCGCCGGTAAAATTTTCGTTTTTGCTCAGTAATATAGCTGGAAAAACCTTTGTTACAGTGTTATTTATCCCTACAAGCATCGTACTTTGACAGATTGTCGAAAATGTGAGTGCTAGTGCTTAAACATTGTGTATGTTTCTTTAAAACAGTTTGTTTTTCAGTTTTTGTCTCGCGATGCGCGCACGCTGTATTGCGTTGTCATTTGTGTTCCAGTTGTAGCCTGGAAAAGAAGTTGATTGTCACGCTGTTCTATTATTTTGTCCCCTTCGTTTGAAAAAAATTATGTTGATGCACGAAAAGTGTTTATTTTGTCTTATTAGACAATTTTGGGTTGAAAAGCGGCGAATTCAAAGATTTTGCTGCAAAGCCAAAACTCTTTTCGTCAGGAAGTATCGCGTGCGCAAATCTTCACGACGAGTAAGAGTTTATTTTGATCGACAAAAATCACTGCTCTGGCGAAAGCCGCAATGTCGTCTCAAAATCGCATTTAGTTTACAATATTCCCGCAAAGAAGTAACTGCAGGCTCATGGGCTTCCAAAAGGAATTTATAACGCAATAGAACGATTGGTAATTGAGTGTCGTAAAACTAAAACCACGGTAATCACTCTGGCCAATCGCAGCAAGCGCAAACAACGCCGATAAGATCACGGAGAAAATACATGTGATCAAGTAACGTACTTGACTAGCGGAAAAAAATCTGGAAGTTCCAATTTCTAGGTAATGACAGTGTATGATAAAGAAACACCAAAGCGGACGCGAAATAATTTCAATTAAAAACCTTTCTAATTTGAACTACAAAAAAACTACAATTCATATCAACATTTGTAACGAGAAAGCCTGAAAAGTTCAGGCTTGCGATTACCCATGGCATCATCCATGCCATGGGTAATCACCTGAGCTATCAATCTATGTGGGAGCTGGCTACCGTGCGAGATCATAACATACCAAAGAAGACAGATAGATGGGATCCGCCTCTTTTGTTTAGTGCACGTGTAACCCTTCATCTGCCATTTCAGTGAATACCATTTCTTAGATTCAGTTGCTTTTCGAAAATGTTCTCACTATTTGCCTTCAGTACGACCTGTACCTAAAGCAGATGACTTATTGAAAATTGAAAAGAAAAGTAATAGTAAGTCATTTGTTAGCAATTTAGGTTGCTTGTGCATTCTTAAATTGACCAATTTGTTTTTCTTGCTCTTTACAGGAATGAGGTGAGCTATGCGGGAGTATTGTTTGTACAGTGAGACCCGCCTTAACAAATTGACTGCATTTTTTTCATTGTCTATTTAACAAATAGATTCCATGATGCCGTGGGTCTGTTCAGTAATAGATCACAGATGACGTCAAAATGTGGTGAGAACAAAAAAGTGGCATGCGAGCCGTTAGGTGAGTGTGTAAAAATGATGCCAATGATGATGCCATCTATGCGTCTGTCCTCTAATACATTATAGCTAAGAACCAATAAAAATGTGCGTAGAATTCAGCATATTATATAAACTCTTAGGGATAATCAAAAAAACGTCATAAAATGTTCAAAACTCAAATGAACCAACGAGTCGCAGGCGAGTTGTTTCACTGCCAATGGCGTTATTTTTGCTATCTATAAGCAAGAGAGGATGAAGTAAGAGAGTGAATCCCCGTACCCCATGATAATTATTTGATATTTATTATTAGTTCGCACCTATGCTGTGAAGGTTATTTTTATCTGTTGCTCGCACGTCAACAATCTAAATTTACATGTCGTCGTTCTAACTGACCAATGAGGTGTTGTCCTTAAAATAACCACGCAGTATGACATGGAACCAAAAATAGATTTCAAATAATTTTCACCGGAAGAGGCCCATGTATGGGATTCGCTCTGTCCCTTCATCCTCTCTTGCTGTTAGAATATAGACCATGAAAAAATAGAGTCGATTTGTTTTTTACAATAACACTGAAAATTTCGAGCAAACAAGGCTTTCATAAGCCTTTCAGCATGAGTGTTTTCACGAAAACCGACGAGTAAATTTAACATTGACGGACGTTTTTAACACGCTTTGACGATTTTGTGTATTTTTAACAGACAGCAAAATATACCAGACTCTAAATTATTACTTGAAAAGTATCAAGCAAATCGCTCGCCAAAGGTTCTATCGGGCAAATTCATTGAATCGGGCATGGCTTCACAAATAAATTCAAAATACGCACAGCAAACTTTTTTTAAAGAAAGCTTAAGTTTCGGAAGCAAATTTGTATAAACTGACCTTTATTTCATTCGAAGAAGTGGTCAAATCCGCTAAATTACCTTTCTGAGTTCGTGGAAATTCATTCTCATTCCTTTGTAGAAAAGGTCGATCAGCAACTGATTCTCGCCGTTCAAAAATTTTCGCCGTCAGACTATTACAAATGATCTCTTCTTTTTGCCTCGCAGGTGGTTCCTGAGAAGTTCGCTCATTTAAAAGTCAAAATTTTCAGATTACTGATTGTTTCCTCAATGAATACTTTAAAAAAATCCAGAATTGTAGTTCTGTCACAAAAATTTTAAGAACCGACAGGGCACAACAGATTCGCAGTTATCCACGGCCCCAGACAGGATGCGTTACATAGGACATCAGTTTTTATGGTCTCTACTCTCGTTGACAATAAGCAATCAGCGAGCGAGAATTCCCACAGTTATTGTAAATTGTCTGATGAACAGCTCTCCATTTGACTCACTTTTCGAAATTTTTGCCCTTAAGAACAGCCTTTATTAAAATTGCATGCTTTACCCAGATGACTTGCTTAAATAAAAAATAAGCCAATCGTCAACGTCTTTGGTGGCTGATGCATACGTTACTTCAACAAATTTTTTCTGTCTCTTCGGGGAAATAAGGTCGCTACTTTAGCTAGTAATTTCTTTTGTTTTTAATAAATATTTGGGTTGAGTCCACTGCAGCTACTCTTCAGTCTTGAGTGGGGGTGGCTGTCCTTTGGAAATTCAATCTGCTAATAGCCCCGCCAAACAAATTCAATAACATTCAATTCAATCAATTCAATTGGACCTTAATTTCTTGTTTTTAAAAGTCTTGGTGTTTGGTGCATTGCAGCCACTCTCAAGTCTTGAGTACGAGTGGCTCTTTTTTGAAAAGGCTTTCATCAACTTGGCCCGAGTTTAAGACGCTAAAGGCCCGGCCAAACAAATTCAATGTCCTTCAGTTATGTTGGTCATTAAGGACACTTGTGTTTCAATTGTTTTTCTAATGAGGGAGGCATATAAACAGTCTGATAGAGTCAAATCTTATTACTCACAGAGACCGCAGTTCAGCCAGGTTGGCAAACACTCCGTGAGGTAGGGATGTGATAGCATTTGAGGACAAAAACCTACGAAACGCAATAATTTATTTTGTCGTATGTTAAAATGTTGGAATTGCATGGTTTTCCGTTTCACGGTCATTTCCTCGGACAGAAATGATTTCAACCTGATGTGCTTCCAGAACGAATCTTATAATGCAATAGAGCGATTGACAATTGAGGGTCGTAAAACTAAAACTAAAGTAATCACTCTGGCCAATCACAGTAACCACAAACAACGCCAATCACAGCACGGAGAAAAGACATGTGAACAAGTAACTAATCTGACTAGAGAGAAATTTCTCGACTTCAAACTAATGACAGCGTATAATAAAGAAAATCCAAAACGGACGCAAATTAGTTTTAACACATAGCTGAAAGACTTTCTAATGTTAACTACAAAAAACTGCCATTCATATCAACAATTGTAACGAAAAAACCTGACAAGTTCAGGCTTGCACGGGATTCGCACCCATGAGGCGAAAGGTGAGATCGAAGTTTAAATGTTTCACCTATCCAAAGCCAAAGATGCTCAGAACCAGGATTTTGCCGACATTTCTTGTGAAAACCAAAGACTTTCAGCTTCTGAAAATCATGTGGAAATGGAAAATCGAAATTAAAGGCTACAACGGCATAGGCTAGTTCGAGAAATCAACTGGAAAGAACTGAGTGAAGTCCACTATGATTATACTTTTAAAAAAATGTATGAATAGCTATATCTACATTAGAGTAACAGCCTGCAAGAACATTTTTGTGGTCACCGCCTATTCTCTGAAGCTTTTTCTCAGAAAATTTAGGGGTGAAAGAATACAATTTGAATGTTGTCTCGACATTATTTAGCCTTGTTTATTGATAATAATGATAACAAATGACTTTTGTGTGGAATATTGTTCATTTGCGCCCTTGTGGTGTCATTTGTTCCCTCAAAAAGGCATTTTATTCCCTTCTTGGCGTCGAGTCCTCTGCAGCTACTCTCCAGTCTTAAGCTAAGCTATTCTACTATTCTTTCGTGTGTTCAGGCACTAGCAAATCAAACATTGCTAAACTTCAACTTGTTCAGAACTTTGCTGCTAGACTGTTATCAGGAAAGAGAAAATATGAGCACATAACGCCCACACTCAAAGAGTAAAAGTTACGTCCGGTATCTTTTAGGCTTAGAGACGTTGTTCAGATGTTTAAGTGTATGAACAATCAGGCACCAAGTTACCTGGTGAACATGTTTCAAAAGAGATCTGGAATTGACAAGTATCACACAAGGACTAACAACATCATTAATCTCCCCGTGTGCTACACGGCGGTGACACAACAATAATTTACCTATAGAGGGACCATAATGTGGAACTCAGTCTCACCAGAGATCCGCAATTCGTCGCGCGTAGTCACATTTAAACGTAGTCTGAGAAATTTTTTTCTCGCTAGTTTTCTTAGTAAGTAATTAGCATTTGCATGCGATAGTTTTTTACCTTTTTTATATGACATTATATAATTCTTTAATTCTATTGTAGTTTTCTAGTATAGTTGTTGTCTGTCACATTTGTAAATTAGGACGGAAGATCCCTATTGGGAGACTTAACAAAGTTTATTGTTATTGTTATTGTTATTGTTATTGTTATTGTTATTGTTATTGTTATTGTTATTGTTATTGTTATTGTTATTGTTATTGTTATTGTTATTGTTATTGTTATTGTTATTGTTAAGTGAGAGTGGCTATCCTTGAAAGTTTTCATCCAGTCGACGGAAGTTTAATAATCTGCTAAAGGTCCGACCAAACAAATTCAACAACATTCAATTCAATCGGTCCTTAATATCTTGTCTTCAAAAGTCTCAGTTGTTATTTGGTGCATTGCAGCCACTCTCCACTCTTGAGTTCAAGTGGCTCTTTTTTGAAAAGGATTTCATCCACTTAAACGGAGTTTAATCTGCTAAAGGCCCGGCCAAACAAATTCAACAACAACATTTCATTCGTCTGGACCTTAACTACATTTGTTTTCAAATTCTTTCATAGGGGGAAATGGTCGGACATTTAAGCATATCAATGAGCCATTGCAGCGGACAATCCAGGCGTGAATGTTCGGTCAAAGCGGCATAACAATAGAGAAAATGCCGGGGTGATTTTGGCGCAGCAGACTGACTAAAATCGTTATTTCGGAACATAAAAATATGACTTCTTTAACATGATAGAGCGGATTCTTATAATTGAACAGGTAATCTATCATTCTATCCAAGTTTAAACTGTTTAAAGTGAAATAAACGAGAATAAGTTGTAGACTTTTAACTTTGAAAAGCGTTCTTATTGCGATATTTGCAGTTCGGGAAACGACCCTTGTCAAGAATAAATCCTCAGATGATAGAGCGGATTATTTAAAACAGATGTCTTACCTACACGTGGAACGCCTTTTCTCGGATTTTTGAGCAGAATAAGTTGTAGACTTTTGCGTTTGAAAATATGAGATTCAAATTTGGCGCGCGCTCAGAGTCAATTCATTGTCTTAGCAAACTCAATGGTTGCCATGAACAAACAATACGTATTAATGGTCCATTGTAAAATACCAGCCATCTTAATCTGCTAATATGTTAATGAACAGCTGACAAGGCAGAAAAAAACCAATCGCTCGCGAAACTTTAAGACATAAAGCAATTACGGCTTGCGGTCGCTACGTCAACAAAATTGTTTCCAAGATGTCTGAGTCCAAATAAGAGGGTGAGTTTCAAATTTGGTTCTCACCGACGGCGAAAGGCGCTGATCATCAATACCTTTAGCGACGATTTTACTCCCAAAAGTCTCGCTCGTGCACGTGTATGATGTTCTTTTAGAGTTATTATTACAAGATCATTATTACAATCGTCTTTGCGCGCAGAACGCTTTTATAATTAGTGATACAACAAATCGGACTCCTGCTACGCGGTCGTCCGATTATGTTAATCACTCGTATGATTACAGACCGAATTGAACTCTAATCAGCCCTATTACCAATTAATCATATCTATAAAAAAGTTCGAGAAAAAAATAGGAGTAAACGTACCGGAGAAGGAATAGACAACAGTTTTATTCGCGAGATACGTCAAAAACAACGTATTCAAGTGTAACTGATCCATTAGAGCGCTAGTCCAGTTCTGGCCCCTCTCTCTGTCACGCAACGCTCCGCTCTCGCAGAGAGAGGGTCCAGGGCCAATTGTCTGCGCATGCTCGTAATTTTAGCTAGTTTCCTAGCTAATCGCTACTGCGCAAGTACAACAAGAAAAGACGAATAAGAAAACAGAGAAGGGAAGGGAAGCGTTGGCGGACGATTTTTTTGTGCGGTCGGCAAAAAGAAAATAATATTTCCCGAACTCGATCGTGTTTGCTCCATGTTTGGTTAGTTGC
>Ga0126336_10002333_pt1 | contig 10730 bp, 2 predicted proteins | sample SidCmetagenome_FD_92530 | JGI IMG/M metagenome (GOLD analysis project Ga0126336, IMG submission 92530) | Coral microbial communities from El Islote,Puerto Morelos, Mexico - Siderastrea C C metagenome | ecosystem: Host-associated > Invertebrates > Cnidaria > Coral | place: El Islote,Puerto...
GTTATTTGTACTTTAAAGGGCTTGCTAAAGTGCAGTGCTCCAGTCACTTCTATAGAGGAGTTCCCCCAAAGGTTTTAGTGACCAGTGGTTCAATTGCCACCATTGAATCTCAAATTGAGTGGGTTTATTTTAAATTGAAATTGTCACAGAAATGGAAGCACTTTCTCAGGAGTCACTCAGAGAAACTAGTGAGCCAATGAGCACTTCTTTGGCAAACAAATTATTTAGAAATGGTGATGTGCACCCTCTTAAATGCAATTTGAGTGTTTTGGGCCTTTTCAGAAATAAATGTTTTAAGGCGACTTAAGGCGATTTAAGGCGACTTTGGGCGACTTAAGGTCCCAGAGTAGGCCTATTGAACAAGCCTTTCTATTTATGTTTTCTCGTTTATCTTTGAGAGGCAAAATTTGATTTCCAACTAGGAATGTCACGGTCGCCATTGAAGGGGTGTTTCTTTGAGTATTTATTTAGTAACAGTCCAATATATATCATTATAATAATATTTTCAGGTGACTTCCGGCTTTCATCAGCATAAAGAGAGATTTATGGGCAATTTGTTATTGATAAATGTCCTAATCACAGGTGACGTATTTTTTGTAGCTAGAATCGTTTTTTTTCTGGGGTCAAAACAAAATCACAGAAATGCCAAATGTACACAATTACACGACTTTCAAACTCAGAAAATTGCATTCAATAATGTGCTAGCTAAACTTAATATCAAAAGCCTCAGCTACTTGGATACAACGAGTATGAATTGCTAGGAAATTTATGTGAGCAAGCAATATGGACTAAACAGAACAAAATCTTTTAATTTACATTCGCGTACTTGCTGAAGTGAATCTCCGGTAAACCTCTCAACTCTCTGTCCTTTCCACACTTTCGCTTAATGCTCCTACGTACCAGCCAGTATGGAAGCAAAACACACTGGATTACTGTGACTTGTCATCAAAGAGTGCACCTGGTGAACTGTCTGACTTAAAACTTCTTCATGTGATTGAGTGATCGCCATAAATTAAAAGTACAGCGATGTGCTAGAGAATTCATCATGATCACACACCAACCAGTCGAAACTAGCTAGCGAGGTATCAGTCACAGGCCTTACACTGTTCAAATCATGAGGCAGTAGTTCCTGGGTTACCGAAATCCCTCCTTTTCGCCCGTCCTCTTAGTAGTTGCAATCCTACTGTAATCCATAAATGACCATAATCACCGACAATGGTAGTTGCTTCTTACGTCAAGACTTCAAGATCAAGAACCAGCCGAATCGCTTCTGAATTGACCGTTTTTTTTTCCGTTTTCATAGGCATCCATTTGTGTCACTTTTTGTTAAACCTATGAATTGCAACACTGTATTAAAAAGCACCAAAGGTCTGTTGTGAAAGAAAATTCATCTCTGTGGGTGGTGTCAACATCCTCCCGATCCTACCGTGTAGCACTAAATTTTTTCGGGAGCTAAATTTTGCGAACAGGTGATTTTTTGTGTGTTGCGGGAACTAATTTTTGCGATTGGGAAAAAAACCGGTGTTTCTTGCTGAGAATTAATTCAGTTTGCGATTTTGAGGAAGTCGCCTTCTATTTGGAATTATAACATTCTCTTTGTTGAGTACAAACCATCGAATGCAGGCCAGGTGAACGAAGATTTTCAGTCAAAGATTTTCAGTCAAAGAGATTCTAACTATGAAACATCACAAATCTTACCAAAATGTTAGAACTGGTGGCAAGCGACTGCAAACGTGATTTCCAAATAACGTAATTAAAATTACAATTGGAAATGCTGCTTTCCTCTTCTGTTCTCCCTTTCTCTTCGTTTTTTTCTTTCATTTAGTCAGACATAAACAGAAACCTGTTAGTTTATTATGCTGACATTCTAAACAGCGGCTGACTATAGTCATCAAGAATCGTGATTGAAAGTTCAGTACTTACATTGATTTACAACTGATGATGTGTTCATTTGCACAAGCTTATCAGGCTTACTTAACAGTATCTCTATATGCGTTTCGCATACACGAAGGAGGAGTAATATCAAATATGTGCTCCCCAATGTATAAAAAAAAACAGCAACAACGGGTTTCACCAGTTAATTGACGCCCACTTTGATAATTTGACAGTTAAGCAATTATTACTAGATCAAAGCTTGCGTATACACGATCAGCCGAAGGATGGTTCAAGCAGTCCTGGCGCTACACACAAGGTGCCGCTACGAAAAAAGGTTTCAAATACTGATTATCTAGCAATGGATCAAAGCAAAATAGCAAAAACGCCGACTGTATACTGAACAGCACACAAAATTGAATTCAATGATGAACTAAAGAGTCTTCTCATACCGCAAAATGTCTTTGTATTAATGGGAGGCATAGCTACTTGGATACAGCGTGAAGCTAGAGCATTAATTATATGATAAGCAAATCATAGAGACAAAATAAGACAAAATAATAAAAACTTAATATTTACGTACTTTCTCGAGTGAAAATGACAAAACTCTTCACACTTTGTCTTTTCCAAACTTTCCATTGTTCCAATGCACCAGCCAGAATGTAAACGAAACCCACTGCATTGCAATATTTAACCTTTAATTTGCTTGTGGTTCAGTGATCGCCAGGTGCAGCGATGCGTTACAGAACTCATCACACTCCATGCAAAACCAGTCATTCCAACACTGTATTGAGATAACAGACACAGGCCTTAAACTGTTCAAAGCATGAAAAAAATTCTACGCTACATCAGGTTAACCTAAAAGAAAATACCTCTTTTCGCAATCCTGCTGGAATTCATAAATCGCCGACGAATAGGCTAAGCTTGTTCAGTTTGTTACAACGTAACTTGAAGATAACGAACCAGCTTGATCGTGTTACAAGGAAAAAACCTGAACATCAACGTTTCGTTTCGTTGGGAAAAAGCATCCATTGGAAAGCCTTCTCTTAAAGCAGTACCTTCAGACACTTTCTGTTGAATCCTATACACTGCATTCTATGGATCAAAGGAAAAGCTCCACTGTGAAAAGTAAAACAATTAAAATTCATCGGTGTGCGTGACACCGTCCAACATTATCAGGTCCTTCTATTTCTCTGTTGCTAGAACACATATTTGATGGCATAGCTGTCATTTTTATTCAACCAATCGAAAACGCTGCCTATTTCGGCACTCATTCAAGTGAAATTTATTTGAATACCCAAATTTACATGTTTATAACATGGTGGGCAAAATTACTGAATGCTGATTGGTTGAGACGGCGGCCATTTTTCTTAATTTTCTTTTAGACGAGGGCAAAATAACTAATTCCTGATTGGCCAAGAGCCAAAATTACTCGCATTTGATTGGCTGAGCGCTAGAGCGCGCCATTTGCATTTTGTGGGCTTCTTGATACGAGTTCAAAACGAGGATCGCTTCAAAGTTTGATTTTTTGAACCGGGTTCGTTGGTAAAAAATGGTATAGAAATCGGGTGTTTGCTTGAAAAGAAATTCCAAAAGGTGAACCTTTATGTGTTACGGGAAACGGCAAATGGTCATTTGTTTTAAGAGTACTGACAACTTTAGAGCGACGTGGTCGATAATTCTTCTAGCGACAGGAAGCTTCGCAACTCAGGTGAATAAAATTTACTTAGTTAATTGAGCTTTAAGTGTGTTTTGTCAATGAACTAGAATTGTATTTATCTCTTAAGATGTACATAATGGTCAGTCTTTCTTGCTCTGTGCGCTGAGCAACACTTACATGTAAACTGCTTGTCTGGTGAATTAATTGTTTACGAGCTTGTACTTTTATTCTGAGGGCCCGCTGATTGTGTTTCAACGTGCATGGAAACCACTATATACGGTATAGCCAGATAAACCAACCAATTACATTAAACATCAGTAAATAGGGACTCAGCAATGCTTATCGGCAAAGATGCTTACCGAAGCACATGTAGATACATCTCAAATTAGCCAATGGTCTTTCTAAGCTCCGTAAATTTAGAATAATAACAGCAGTCAGGTCACCGGTGTATTGCGACAGCGTAAATTATTGGCCTGGTACCGGCAACGCAGGAACATCACCAAGCAAACAATAATTCGACAGTTAAACAAGCATTGCTAGATCACAGATTGCATTGATCAACCAAAGGAAGTTTTGAAATACTGTTCATCTAGCAATGGATCAAATCAAAATAGCAAAATTGCCGAATGTATGTTACTGAACAGCAGGCAAAATTGAAGTTAATGATTGCTAGCTAAAGAATCGTTTCGTACGACAAAATGCCTTACAATAATAAAAGGCTTAGTCTTGCAATAATAAAAGGCTTAGTTAACTAGATACAGGGTACATGCTACAGCACTTACGATAGACGATACAAAACAAAACGATTGAAATAGGCCAACCAATCACATCGCAATCACATGCTTATCGGCAAAATATGCTGAACGAAGCACATGTAAATACCTTAAATTAGCCAATGGTCATTCCACGTTCCGTAAATTTAGAATAATAATAACAGTGGTCACCGGAGAATTGCGAGAGACAAGTTATTGGCCTGGTATCGGCGACGCAGGAACATCACCGTATTCGGGCTACAGAAACGAAATGCCTTTTTCCAGTTTAACACGTTCAAAGGAGGTTAACAACAACTGTCTTATTTGCTGTTTCCTGCCTCAAGAGCTGGTGGAGGCAAGTTGTGGCTACAATATCTGCACAGAGTGTACTACGAAGCTTACCTTCAGGTAAGGATAATTCAGGTGAAAAGGATTACTTGGCGATCTGTCCAGTTCTGGTCTTTACTGCTTGTTTTTTACGAAGTTTGAATTCCTACTTTTATTTTTCTCTCGATTTCTAATTTGTTTATCAGTGTTTTTGCTAAATTGTACTAGGGTTTCATATCTCTACGGTGCAATTGTATAGCAATCAGTGTACTTATGACCCAAAAAAGCACAAAAGCACAAAAAAATTTAAATAGTACCCAGCAGCATTCAAGTAAACTCTGATCTTTATCATAAAATAACATATTTTTCACTTGATTTTGATTAAGCTATTCCAACTCGTTCCCAGGGTCTCTCTCTCCCCGCCCCTTTGGTTGAAGCTATTCCTTTTATTCTTTTGCTACATTTTAATTTATCCACTTTAAGTTTTTAATGTTACGGAAATTCTTGCGATAATTCTCAAAACGGCTATTTGACAAAACGCTCTAACGTACAGTTGTAAAGTTGCTCGAAACTCCAGCTTTTCCCTGTTGTTGCGTAGATAGGCATTTCACGGGCTCAGCGTAGTGACAAGCTTTGTATAAGCGATGCCAAATTTCGAATTTACACATTTTCAGGTGAAACAGGAAGGCAAAACGTCTGTATCAAATGCATCGTTGCGTTACGCATTGTGTATTTAAAGGTTTCAAATTTCGCTTTTGACGTATGCAAATTAACGTGCGTAGGGTAAAAATAAATCACCTCTTATATGGCTGAAGACATGACTATGTGCATTAAACTTCGAAACTGTGATAGTTTATATCAGTTTCATTTATGACTTTTTCTTTTTATGACGGGTTCTGTGTATTTTTCGTGTAGTTCCGTAAATAAACAAGCGCGGTATTCCAAAACTTTTTCTTGATTATTAGAAGGAAGTATTACAAACTTCCCCTTAGTAACTAAGTTGTAATCATTTTAGTGACGTTTGTTCCATTTCAATTTATAGTTTTGCCTACACTGTATTTCTGTCACGTTAAGGCTGTTACCATTAGAATTCATTTGAGAGGTGAAAAATTACAGCGCATACACACTGAACAAAAAACGTTTCTATTTGCCCCTGTTACCAGAAACTTAAAAGAACTAAATCTTTGGGCATCAGTAACTTTCAAAATACATGTCCACTATTGACTTCTTAGTTTTGACAATAGACATTAGTGAACCGGAACGTTCGGCCATCATCTTAACGGCAAAATATGCTTACCGAAGCACATGTACGTACAGCTTGAATTAGCTAATGAATTGGTCTTTACTGCTTGGTAAATGTTCACTACGACATTTGAAATTCCTACTTTTATTTTCCTGTCGATTTCTAATTAGTTATCAGTGTTTTTGGTAAATTATGTACTAGGATTTCATATTTATACAGTGCAGTTATATACAAATCAGTGTACTCATATGTCTTCTAACTTTGGGATTGATAGACTTAGTAAGCAATTTTCATTTGAAAACTCTGGACCCGTCGTAACCTTCATTAATTCTTAGCTGAAGCTCATATTTCGCAGATGAATAGCTATGGTTACAGGAGGCAACTTCACCTAAGTAAATACGAATTTTTCCTGGGGTAAGTGACGATTTTACATTAGGAAAAATTGCCCAGGTACAGCAGCTACTAATATTTTCGTTCGTTACGTTTATATTTCAGTTTATAACCACGGTAAAGTATTCCCAACTTGTTTGTCGCCTAAAAATTACCAAACTTTTCCCGACTGAACTAGGTAGTCACCATTCCACTTACTCTAGTATTGTACTGAATAGTATCATGTACACACATATATGCTAATAGCTAATAAAGATAACATAACTCATTTTCCTAGCCTTAAGGGCTGTTACTGGTAGAATAGAGCTAAGATTAGTTACAGGACATTAATTTCTATTTTCTCGTGTGTCGTGTGGCAAAATATGATTTCCAACTGAGAACTTCACTATCAAGTGGAGCATATCTTTAAGCACCAGTATCAGTCATATTATTACAATAAGATTTTCAGTTAGCTTCTACTTTCATCAACGTAAAGAGAGATTTGGAGGAAATTTGTCATTGATTAATGCTGTCCTAACAACCGGTGTCTTGCGTATCTTTTTAGGTGGAATTGTTATCTAACAAGGGTCCAAAAAGTCACAGCAGCGCCAAATGTACTCTTATACTACTGTCAAACTCAGAACTGAAACTGAATTCAATAATGTGCTAGCTAAACGTAATATTAAAAGCCCCAAATACTTGCATGCAGCGAGTTTGCTAGGCAATTTTTGTGGGAAAACAATATTAACAAAACAAACGCAATCTTTAAATTTGATATTCACGTACTTGTTGAAGTGAATCACGAAACCATTCGACTCTTTGTCCTTTTATTTCCAAACTTTCACTTTATGTGCCAACGTACCGGCCAGAATCATAGAAGTAAAACACGCTGTATTACACTTTTTATCAAAAAGTGAACTCGGTAAACTATCTGATTTAAAACGTTTTCGTGTGATTAAATGATCGCCACAAATTAAACTAAGGTTCAGCCACGGATGCGTTACAGAATCTACAACACACCAACCAGTCGAAACTAGCGAGATATCAGACACAGACCTTACCAATACCTCCCCTTTCGTCCGTCGTTTCAGTAGTTGCAATCCTACTTGCTGAAGTGAATCTCCGGTAAACCTTTCAACTCTTTGTCCTTACAAAACTTTCACTTAATGCTCCAGCAAATCGCCACAACAAAAAGTTGCAGCTAGCGACGCGTTAGAGAATCTACCTCACACCAACCAGTCGAAAGTACCGAGGAATCAGTCACAGGCCATTCCAACCATGAAGCAGTAATTCCTGGGTTACCATAACTGCTCCCTTTCGCCCGTCCTCTTGTTAGTAGTTGCAATCCCACTGCAATCCATAAATCAACGACAAAGGACTAGTAGCTTGCTACGTCGAAACTTGAGGATTACAGAAGTAAGCGAAATACCGAATGCATGGCTTCACAGAGAAAAATTTGCCTTCGACGTTTCTTCTCGTTTCTATAGGAATCCTCCTATGTCACTTTTTGGTCGATCCTATAAATTAGAACACTGTATTGTAGACATATAAGGGAAACGTAAAATAATAAAAATCCACCTCTGTGCGTGGCGCCGACAACCCGATACTCCAATATCGCTTTGCCGTGTGTATGCATATTTGATGGCAGCTCACAGATTCCAACTGTCAAACTATCATTTTTTGACCAATCAAAACAGCGTCCTATTTACAATCAAAGCCAATATTTGAGTAATTTCAAGTGATAACAAAATATATCAACCAATCGGATTAGACAATCAGGGAGCCGGGATTCCCCTGATTTATGATGTCATTGCATCGGTTTAGCTCAGTGTCGGTAGCCTCGAAAGAACAGTCACGAGCTCCTCCACTTATGTGTACTGTGGTGTGTCATCCGCCAGTAACAAATAAACGGCCCGCGCATTGCGGGCATGTGCGGACGTCTGAAATTATGTTTTGAATCAGTTTTTAGCCGACTGTTAAAGCAATGTACACATGAGTGTTTTTAAAACTTGATTGGAAGGATGCGATTTACTTATCGACTCAGTGATTGAGTAACAAAAGTGACGAAAGTGGACAGATTAATGATTCGCTAGGATGTGCTCATCATACGTGAGCTTTTGTAGGTTATTAAATATTACTATAACCTTTTCGTCTGATCGCCGTCTTTGTTCCTAACCCATTACCCACTGATAATTTGAGTAAATGGGCTTACTCGGATTGACCTTTATCCTTTATCTTTGTTCATTTTTGTCAGGCATTTTTAGAACAGGCGTGGCATGCCACTAGTGACTTATGTGTATATATATAACACTACAGCCATTGTTTCTCGGTGTTGTCTATCTTTTCCCCAGTATTGTGTATTGCCTATATTTTCTTCTTTTTTCCTTGCAATAATAGTGCTGCGTAAAATGAATAACCACCTATGAAAAATAAGAATGATGTAAATCTTACATGACAATAAATTCTGTTCAAGCAAAACAGATAAGAAACCAGAAACCATTGCAAATCAATGCTTTGTGTGACTCTTGGATACATTTTGTTAGTCCTGTCAAGATGATTGCGTGATTTTATTCAAGTGAACGTGCTGTAAATCTTTTTTGGCTGCTCACAAGTCACAAGACGTGCAGAAATGTGCAGTCACAGAACAAACTAGAAGTTTCGTGATGTTTTCCACGCCTGATCGGATCAGGTAATTAGATTTGTTGACAGGCGAAGCTACATTGTATCCTCTAGTCCTAACGCAAAATTATGGAAGGCCAACATCAGGACGTAGTTTGCCGAAAAATACGAAAGTATTTTATGTTTTGACGGTAAGCATCCCCCACGCCCCCAAAGTTAACCGCTGCCCTAAAAATGCTTTTGTCTCCGGAATAATAATTAAATATTAACTGGGACCGGAAACCGTACCAAACTCAAACAAACAAACAAAGTCTGAAAGACGATGACATTATGCGGACGCATACTGCGTACTGCGTCCGCACAAAAATCAGTCCTGAATATTTCCTTAGCTTTTATGCCTTGAAAGTATTTAGCGTGGAACAAAAACTGGGTTTCCAGTTTTCATAACTCAATAAACGCTTTCATGGAACTTTTAAATTATTTTAGAGAAAACAGAACACGGATTATTCATTGAAATGCAAATAGTTTGGTTACTGTCCATTGTTTACATTTCCTGTGGTTTCAATATCGAGAAACGGGACCAGAAAGAGCAGAAGCAAAAACTTACCACCATAATATTGTTCGGAATATGCGTAACGCAAATTTTTCTGCGAAATTTGTGGGTACAATGGGAACGTTTATGGTAGGGTACATTTAGTCATCCCTCAGCCTCAAGCAACTGAGGTTTCCACTTACTCGCTCTGAAAAGAAATTTTCGTCGAAATACACCATGTACTTACATTATTTATTTTTCTCAGTGTTTGATGAGAAGCGGAATTATTATTATCTGGTCTACATTTTCAAGAGGTATATCCGAGACAAGTTATGAATTTTGTATGGATGACTGGTGTAAATAACAGTAGGATCTTGTTACGGAACAACAGGCTTTGTAGGAGTTAGCCTGCGTGGCAGACGCAATATAACGCTGGCATATAACATTGCAAGGTTAAATTTTGTCTGCGACGCAGGCTATATAAGAGTCAATGGAGCATAGATTCTACGTACATACGAATTGATAAATTTAAAGAATCTGCAACTGCTCGGAAAAAAACACATTGTTAGCCCAGACCATCGACGACCAGCTGAACGCAGCTCTTAAAGACTAATAACCTATTCATTTTTTCGTAATAAATTACGCAATCACAACTTTAATATAACAAGAAATTCTGAAGAATTACGGGCGGCGCATAGTCTCCTACCCCCTCCCCCCTCCCCACTCCCCTTTTCTTAAGTAGTTCGTGATTTCCGGTGACCTATGGACAATTTGCACTTCCGGTATGTAAGGAATTAAATGTATGTATGCAACTTGAGAACTTCGTTTGTTTGTAACAAGTGACCTCTGTACGACTCTTTCAAATCGTTCCTAAACCGTGATATCGTTAAGCTACAACAAGCGGAAACGTTTTTTGCTCAAAAAGCTTTACTTCTCCTCTTTGGAGCTCAAACTTCATTTTGTTCAGTATTCTTGATTTCACGTAGGGGTTCAGACCAATTTTTTATCGTCAGAAAGCTGTGTTTCTAGAGACATCTGGAAGACATATTCACGTCAATGCTGAGATAGCTAACCGACTCGTGACGTTTATATTTTTGCGTTTATATTTTTGACTTAGAACACGGTCACACCCACTCAGCCAATCAGTATCCAGCATTTCGATGCTCTATATTCCATAAACTGTCTTAAATTATGTAAAGTGGCGGAGGATTTGAAGCATAGGGAAACTGCGGAGTAAAATTACAGAGAATTTCTGCATTCATTAGTGGTTCTATATAGAGCATACTAATGAGGCATTGTTTTCCTTTGTTTGGAAGCCTCATTAGTATGCTCCATATAGAGCATACTAATGACTAA
>Ga0126336_10002334_pt1 | contig 10729 bp, 2 predicted proteins | sample SidCmetagenome_FD_92530 | JGI IMG/M metagenome (GOLD analysis project Ga0126336, IMG submission 92530) | Coral microbial communities from El Islote,Puerto Morelos, Mexico - Siderastrea C C metagenome | ecosystem: Host-associated > Invertebrates > Cnidaria > Coral | place: El Islote,Puerto...
AAAATTCCTAAAAGACTCATCGTTGAGTAAATCATTCTTTTGTGAGGTAGTGCTTCCTGTGGTTAGGAAAGCCACAGGAAGACCAGGCCGCACCGCATTTTTAGCATCCCTTGCAGACATGAAAACTGTAATTAGAAAACGGAGATTCAAGCAGTTTGTTGTTCAAATGTATCTTACCTGGATTTTTCGTAGAATCAAATAATCCCATATAGTATTCTTGCTAATAATTCCCCTAAAAAAGGTACAAGAACAAACTTTAAGTATGTCTCATCTCCTTATAATTGAGGGCAATTAGCTTATAATGTAGACATGAAAACATAAGTGCAATCAGTAATTACACAGTCTGAACCAAGAGAATATATTAATATCCGTTCAGTGGTGTTTCGTTGCATCTCAGGTCTGTCTGATACACGTATTTAATATATACCAAACCAGTGGAAAGTGTTTTTCGCGCGCTCTGATTGGCTACTCAAACTCGGCATAGCATCTGCTATTCACCTTCCGGCATTTTTCGCGAGCAAGTTTTTCCTCATTTCTCAGAAAAAAGGAACTATTTGGTGCTGGCTATCCACTGGTTTGGTATATACTATAACAATTATTCACCTCAGTGTCGGTGAATAGTGGTAGATATTTCCCTCGCCACTCGCAGCTTGGCAAATATCCACCACTATTCACCTCCACTTAGGTGAATAATTGTTAAATATACAGCTGAGTTTCGGAATTGATTATCGTATGTTACTTCTAAAATGGATGGTATCAATTGTGCAAAATTTAGACTCACGAAATTAACCCGGCTTTAAGTCGTCAAAATGTTTACTTTTATGGCTTGCTTACCTCTTTAGATCACTTTCTTTTGATTTTAGCGCCATTTGAAAAATCCATTTCTTGAGCTTACTACCCGACACTCCAGAAGTGACCTGTTCACAACATAAAATGTCGTAATTAAGGTGGCTTCTTATAATTTTTATACCACGCGCGAGCTGTTTTCCATAATGGCGTGATGGCGCGAGCAAGAAAAAGAAGAAGAGGAACACGATTTTCAGAATTGTTTTTCTACTTTGCAAAATACGAATGGTTACTGAAAATTGTTTAACACAGCGAATACATGAGATATGGCATCTGCTGGAGACAGCTCAGAATTCGAGACAGCCAGGGAATTTCTGCAACTGATCGCTGTTTTTCGGAGGATTTTTTCGCACCGTTATTGTGTTTCGTATACTCTTCAATCAACCTTCGACCGATTTATCCATAATAACGTGCAAGAAAATCCTCCGGAACACAGGGAATTGTTATACAAATTCCCACTTAATCTTAAGTTTCTTTATGCATTTGGGCCCAGGGTTCGAGATAGTGGGGTCTAGTGTAATCTATAAACAAATCCGGGCTTTTTAAAAATAAATTAAGACAGAACTAGTGCCAAGTAAAGACATCATGTATCAAACTGTCTGATACAAGAATCCCACGAAGTGATATCTAACACGTGATTCAGCGTTAGAATTAACAGGGACGAGGAAAGAGGAGGAAAGAGGGGGAGGGGAGGGGAGATGGGGGAGGGGTAGGGGAGAGGGGGAGGGGAGAGGGGGATGGGAGAAGAGACCTATCCCCTAAAAAATGAGGATCACAAACACAGCAAGTGGAAAAAGAAAGGCCGTCACAAAAAAATGACTCTCACTCTTTTCTCAGGGTAAAAGAAACAGCCAGAATTGATCATAAAGAGCATTCTGATCAATGTGATACGAACAGTAAAATTATTACGCAACATATTTACTCGAATTTGTAAGAAACATTAAAATAATGACAAATGTCATCACGACCATCATCACCTATGATCTATGGTGGGTAGTTTTAGTATTTCCACAGCAAACATATACCTTGTCGTAGATTCTGTTCAGTAAACGTGGAACTGCAGTGAAAACCGTTGGCCTGTAAAAGAATAAACGATTATAGTTTAAGTTAAATGAACAGATTAAGCATAAAAGTTTCGCGCATGTAAATTTTTATCTTTTTCCTACAGTCACGACATAAAATTGAGAAGAGGGTGTTTTTTGGTGTTGCTAAAGTTATGCATTATTTGTTTCTTTTCTGTTCTGGGGCATGGTTCCTAAAAGTGTTTTGTAACGGAGGAAATAAGCATATGACAAAACACGTTTGTCTCATGCATGTGAACGCATGCTCCAGCTCCAAGTAGTGTACATCACTTCTTGCTCATAGACGTTTCGGGATGTAAGAAATTCTGCCGAAGAAAAGAATCTGGCAGAAAGTGTTATAACAAGTCCATGCTTTTGGTGACTCGGTGGTGTAAAAAAAAAATTTTGAATCATAGGCAAAGAACAAGGAGAAGTAAAAGCCACGAGGTTTTGGTTGAAAAGACAAAAGTGCTGGTACGTTGTTCAATTTCCCGAGCTAATACATCTACCTGTCGGCTGTTGATTAGTTACGTTTTGTTGGAGAATTGGCCAGAGAGAAATTTGGTGATGAAAAGTCATCCGCTCAATACTATCTGGAACTTGTATTTGAAGTTATTACTCGTTGTGTTCCTTGTTGAGATTAACCCAATGAAAGATATCGCTGACTCTACCTATTGATATTAATGTGCCAATCAAAAATTTCAGTGGCTGTTGAACCAAAGAGGTCTTTGGGATTAGTGGGTGGTACATTTGAATAACAAAAAGAATGCTTACAAACAGCTATCTTTTCCATTATTAGACGCTTTCATTTGTCGTGTTTGGTGTTTTGATTACACTAGACTACTAAACAAATGTTAAGTCGTTATATATAGGACTTAAGTTATTACCCCGCCGTCAGGGCGGGGTCTGATAAAACCCTTTTTTTTTTCTGCCGTGTTCTTCTTCGTTATTTTTACTTCACCGTCAGGACAGGGTCTAGTATACCCATTTTTTTTCTTTCGTGTGTTTTTTTCTTCGTTACCAGCCTCAGACTCCCGGTTTTTGCTCGGCCAAATAAATATTCGTCGCAAACTTCCGCTACACCACTTGGGCTCGTATCTTGAGTGACCGTAATATATTTTGCACCCTGAGGGGAGAGAAAACAACGGCAGGATCTACTGCCCCCGGGGCTATTCTTGTTGATTTTTTATTTTGCAGTATAAACTAGCGTAAATAGCCTCTATAGCAGTTGATAGCTACTGTATAAGATGTTGCTACATTCACATTTTTCTCGCTATGATATACTCACTTCAGTTCTTTGCAGTCTTCCAGAAGACGTTTGATATCGCCACTAAAGTAACCGATCCTTGCACCGCTGAGGAACATATTTAGCTGCAAAGAATTTAACCCTTTGAGCCCTGATAGAAAACTGCATATTCTCCTTACTGTTCTCATACATTTCTTATGGAACTAACAAGGAGAATTTTTCTAGAAATCAAGACATCTTATCCTTGGTGATCACTTTCTTTATTCTCATCACTTGAATGCCTTTGAACAAATATTGATAATGTAAAGAGAAATTTCATTTTCGTCTCTGTAAGGCCTTAAAGGGTTAAAAGGTTAAATGATGGTTGTGCTGGTAATAGAGGGGCACTAATGTATTGGTGTAGGCTAGGAGTGGTTGAAGGAATTGGAGATACCTATTTTATTCGTAATTAGAGAATAAAATGAACGTCTCTCAATAAAATATCCCACACAGTGTACTCATAGATTTGTTTACATGCCAATCTGTTTGGACGTTACATTTGCTTATCTGCTTTGCCTATTACTGCTGAATAAGCTAAATTTTGTTAGTATACAGGCTACCTTCCTCTCTTTCTAGGCAATTTTCCAGTGTAATCGAAATCTTCGGCAGTCTCAGATATGGAGTTCAGTGTTCGAAAAACTGGGAAACGATCGTGCGACGTTCGAACAATCACCAGAGGAAACTGAAAATCCTTTCCTGGCCATCAAGAGTAGAAAGGCTATTTAGACTTTTGAGTTCAAAATGACGTTTTCTACGCAAATGTTGTTTGACTTGCGTGACAGTCTATGCCTATGTCGTTTGACTTGCGTGACAGTACATGGACTTACTTACGTGATTTATTCGTTCATACATGTGAGCTAGCGGCAAATACGAGAGATGTACATCTTCGGGTGTAAGTTCAAACCCAGTCTGTAGAAATAAACAAAAAATGTCAAAAATATACTTAACAATAATCCCACTACACTAATAGTCGCACTAGCGAAGAGTTATATAGGCAACGCTGGATTATCTAAGGAATTTTTTTAACGTACGAAAAAAAAATTTCTTGTTTAACTGTGATAAGTCACAACTCTGCACGAGTAGTAGTCTAATACGCAGCCGTTCTTTGGGTCGTCATGCAACGCTCCTCCCCACAAACGATGATAGGGAGGAGCGTTGCGTGACGACCCTAAGAGCGGCTGCGTAGGGAGACTACACGAGCCCGAAGCAGCTACTTTCCACACAGCATGGTGTGTAGATGAGCTACCACTTATCACTCCAAGAATTTAAAACTGTGATTCTATAATTTGAGTCATGCAGTCTCTAACTAAAAATCCGTCTGACGGTCTTTCTGACAAACCTTGGTCCTGTTTTTGCACCATAAAAGGTTTCCACTTCCGCTTAAAGGCTAGTCTTGTTAATATTTCACCAAATGATTTTACGAGACATTCCCCTTAATGCACGATGTCGACTAACTTGTTTCTATTGCGATGAAAGCTTGCTTTTTCCTGGTGATGCAGTATGTGGGTTCCATGCTGGGTGTCCCAGCAACTGACCACTTTGGGAATCTTCTTGACTGCAGCTATAAGAACTGAAGCGAGTGTCTTCTGGTATACAGAAGGAAAAAGACCGGTGGAGTTTGCAAAGTGCCGTATACATACCTGACGATAAATGTAACGATATGCTGAGAGGTCAGCGACAAGATTGGCGTGTGTTAGAATTGCACCTTTTGGTTTCCCTGTTGTCATGACCAAAGAATAAAAAAAAAATTCCAACTTGAGTTACTATAAGACAATTTTAAACACTTACTTTGGGGCAGAAGCTCTGAAAGCATTTGCTTACCCACGCCCCTTTCTCCTAGTTCACCTACCCCTTAGCCCTAGTTTACGTACCCCTTAGCCCTAGTTCACATACCCCTTAGCCCTAGTTCACGTACCCCTTAGCCCTAGTTCACGTACCCCTTACTCCTTTTTCAGTGGGTCCTGTCTCTCTGCGCCGCTGCTATTACAAAATATGTGCGCAGATCCAGTGTATACTCATAAAATGGGTTAATATTCTTCTGGCATGCTTTCCGTCCGTGTACGTATGAAACCCTGGTCGAACCTTCTTTGATTTACATTAAACATGCTTTGAATAAGTTGGCCAGAAAGTGCAATATATAGTAGCTGCTGATGATGCGGCTGACGCGGGATTTTCTGTTACGCTAGCATATTCATGTATATATGTGCCTTCTAATTTATTTCTCTTATTCACATCCTACAAATGTTGGTTTCTGAACTCTTATTCAACGGCTTCTTTTTCTTGTGTCCGTCTTTAAAGCACATGCAAAAATTAAAGGCCAGCACACACTAGCATGCGTAACTGGTGGTATTGTGTACACGCAAAGGTGAGCCGCCATAAGTGGCGTAAGCCAAGACAACGAGCGGCGAAGCCGCGAGAAAATACTGCCTGCCAGATAAATTGGCTACAAGGTTTTTTGCCTGCCACCCACTCTTCAAATCGACTCTTTTCCATTCCCCTCTCGGCTTCTTTGCTCGTTCTCGCTACTCTGCCGCTAAACTTCGCCTTCGCGCACACTCACACAATTCCGCCAGTTACGCATGTTAGCACACACGCGGTGACTGGTCCGTGAGTCTAGTCCCGGGGACCAAGTTCCTTCGTGTGAGCTACCCATGCCACTTTCGTTAAAATGTGTAGTCGCAGGGACCAAAATGTGCTCACTTTATATACATTTGTACATGTCTTACCAGTCGTTCCACTTGTGTAACACACCGTACAAATATCCTCAGGTTTAGCTGGCTAAATTGGTTAAAGAATTGAAAAGAATAAACCAAAAAAAAAACAATTTATGTCACAAAACATAGCTAATAACTCAAGAAAAATTGCCATTTTACGTTTCGGCTGCAAAAAACATTACTGAGTAGAGAATGACAGTTCAGAGGTGAAAAGTGATGGCCGCCATCTTGGAATTTGCTCCAAATTGGAAATTATCAAAAGGCGACGAAAATTAAAAATTTTGACGCAAAAAATGTAAAATATGACATAATTGAACCGTTTGCTGCTTGTGACACTTTGCTTTTTCACCAGAAAAAAGATGAAAAGCACATATTTTTATTCCAAAGTGGCTTGACCACGTGCTACTTCTGACGTCTTATCTCGTAACCTATAGCAACCGATGCTCGCCAGACCTTGCTAAAACATGCCTGAGGAATATACATACACCCACTGAAAACGGCAGGTGCTGATACGGGTGTTGAGGGTTAATTTAACAGGTTATATGGTGATGTGAAAGCTTAATATGCCTCAAATTTAAAAACAAAGATCCTGGTTTTATTTCATATTCTGAGAGGCCAGTTTTAACAGATTGGTCCAGATGCTTTCATAAAAGCATCTGGACCAATCTCGTACCCAGAGTCCTCTGGCTTCTTGGTCAGTGGATGGTTGCCGGGAGCGGACTCTGGGGCAGGAATGCCGTGGTTAATGGTTTTTAGGTTTGTTACGGTGAACAGTCAGTGAACTGCCAATCAAGAAAAAAAAATCAAATTTTTCCATTACCCCAGCGTCTCTCCCGTCTCTCCAGTTTGAGCAAAGGAGAAAAGAAATAAAAAAAAAAACAACAACAACAAACAAACAAAAGAAAAACAGGACTTTTCCTACTTACTTTTCTTTCCACAAAACTTTTCTTGCCAATCTCCTGTAATGAAATAAGAACTGCTTTCAAGATCTTTGAAAAAACCTTTATACAAGAAATAATTTGGAACAAAGTGTCCTGACATGCGTCGTTGTTGGTGGTGTTAGTTGACGAGCCCACGTTTCCCGACCACCGGTCTTGTTGTACATTTTGACGTCACGGACAAGCGGCCAGGCTGCTAAGTACGATTCAAAATGGCGGCGCGCAGCGTTGAATTTTGGCCCTCTTTGGAGAGGGATTTCAGTGGGATCGGATGCACTTTAGAAGCTAAAACCACGGTCAGTAACTCAACTTAGTGTTATCTTTTCATTGGTGATTTCAAAAAATACACTGCTTCTGGAGTGACCTTCTCCTTTAACGTGACTTCGTGGAAGAAAAAAATTGGATTCTATTAAGTGTAACCATTGTAAGAACAATCATTGGACCACGTTCTTGTATAAAATCCAAGTCTCAAAATCCTATTTAGTTATTTGAACGCGCTCTCGACTTAAACCTTAAATTTGCCTTGTGTGATGAACGTTACAATGTGAAGTTTGAGCAGTGGCGGCAGTGGCGTAAAATATCAAAAAGAAAATGGCAAATAACGTCACATATCGTACTTGTTTCTGATCGATTTGAAAAAATGGTATCCAACCACCAAGGCTTACCTCCAAATCAGCCAATGAAATGAGTCTTAGCCCCAGTCCTTCAGCTCTGCTGCTCTCTTCCTGTGTGACCTGGGTACCGATTTTCACCAGGTTTTTCAGCCCCCTGCAAGAATGTGCATGCTCAAGAAGTAGAGAAACCTTGTCGTCGTTGCAAATAATAGTAGAGAGTTCAGCTGGAAAATAACAGAAGGACATAAACATCTTTTTGATACTGGCAAAAAGAATACGCGAAACAGGAATACAAATAAAAATAACTAATAAATAAATGCCACAGAGGATAAAGGGTAAGAGAGCTACTCTCTCATATAGGCCCTATCCCCATCGTAATCCCTCTTAAGTTATTTTTATTAACAAAATGGCAAGAAATTCAAATTTCAAATAACTTATTGAGTTTAAAACAATTACTCAAAAATTCGCACCAATATAGAACTCGTCATTCTGTAAAATTTCGCGATTTTCGGTTTTCCAATTTTGACATTTTTCGCCGGGAAAATGACGTCATAAAGTTTGCGCCAAATTTTGCTTTTAGTATTATGGGATATTTTTGGACGGTTTTTAAAAAAACTTGTTACAAGGACCTCAAAATTGAAAAGAGATATAACGTTTCCAAATTTGAATTTCCTGTATTTTGTGGGGATAGGGTCTATATCCTCTCTTGATAAATGCCATGATCTTGCCGGGAAAAAATCGGCGCACTAATGGGAATCGAATCCATGACCTTCCAGGTAACGGGTTTACCATGTTATTTATTTATTTGTTAGAAGTAAAGATTGTTAAGTATTTGTAATTTATCAGGGAGCGTTTGAACTCTCAAACCGATGTTGTGTGCCAGATAAAACTGAGAGGCAAGGGCGCTTTGTTCAAATCTAAAGAATTATTCCCAGACTATGAATTTACATCATTTGCCAACAGTTTATTCTTAAGATATACTCGTACAATAATCATTACTTGCACATTACTGCACCTGCGTGAATGGAAAGAACTTTTTCCAGTAACTCAATCATGTACATGCTCATCAATGATTTTACATGAAAGCTAGATTAACTTGTATTAAATAATGTGTTATTATCTGGCGGAAAAATAAGTCTCTCGATACATCGGCTGTGTTTTTCTGAGCGCTAACATGAGATCCTGAAGTTCTCGCTCTAAATGTTAACGTTGAGAAATGACCCAAAATTTTAACTGACAAACGAGAATTGAGCACCCTTATGATGAAGAAATACATCACGTGATGAATTCCATTTCTTACCATGGTTAATAATGTAGATGCATTCTTCAGGGCCATGTGTATCATACACGGGAACAGAAATCATCGAGAACATCTGACAACCTAAGTCAGCTAAGGCCCACTGAAATTTGAATAGCCAAAAAATCAATCAATCAATCAATCAATCAATCAATCAATCAATCAATCAATCAATCAATCAATCAATCAATCGATCGATCGATCGATCGATCGATCGATCAATCAATCAATCAATCGATCGATCGATCGATCTATCAGTCAGTCAGTCTATCAGTCTGCCAGCTTGTCAGTTTGTCAGTCTATCAGTCAGTCAGTTTGCCTGTCTATCTGTCTGTCTGTCTGTCTGTCTGTCTGTCAATTAGTCACCCAGTCAGTCAGTCAGTCAGTCAGTTAGTCAGTTAGTCATTTAATTAAAAGCAACAGGCTCAAGGCATTAATTAAAGAGATAAGGGTTAAACCAGTTTATCACTTAGGTTTAGGGATAATATGGAGCCCGTGGGATAACAGAGAAAGAATAATCTTTTTACCTTGTGTACGGGGACTTCCAAGGCTTTGAGAGTGTAGAAACAAATCCGTCACTTATAGTGATATCTTTTCTTTTATGGTTCTCTTTCAGAGACAGGTTTATAGGCTTTTACCAAAGTTGATGATTTATTAAAATAATGAATACAGCTACTGGTTATAAAGTTGAAACTTAAACTTGAAGAGATGAAAGCCTTAGTAATTCTTGGAATAAGGAAAATTGAGCGTAAAATTATAAAGATAAGGATTACCAAATCGCCTAAGCTTAACAGGGCATCACCTATTTCAAACGATATTGTGTCAATACTCAATTAAGAGTTTGGGACCTTGATTGGTCATTTTACCTCTAAACGGTTCGGTCCGTAAATACCGATGAAACTGTCTTGCGAGGGCTTACACCCAAGGGCGACCAGTCCTGCACCAACGTATGTCGCCCGTTCATGGACCTGGGTGGAGAAGGAGAGAAATACATACAATAAACTACAGGGGCCTTCAGGAACGTCAGGGCTACAATTCCCTGTTCTAGAAACTACAAGGAGGCTGGGCGCGAACTCGGTTCCGTTAGGGTTTTTGGGATGCGAGGAATTTTTACAATTGCTGGAAAATTGATAAGGTAAAAGTTAAGGTCGCGCAAGTGCCGTTAGCGGCCAACACGACGGGAGAGACACGAAAAGGACGCCGGGGAAGTCAGAGCAAAAACGAAGCTATTCACATTGATAAACAGAAATTAAGCCCGCGAGTTACGTTTTGAACAATTTCGAAATATTACGAGCCGTTTTATCCATCAAAACCCAGGTGCAATTTATCCTGTTTAGTGCTTTTTTTTTTACCTGGTTATATGTAAGCCACGTGTATTTCTTGATGTTTTTGTCGAATGTTCCTAAGCAGGGACCGTCACCTATAAATAAAGATGTGAATATTTGACAACGCGACATTTCATGATTGTTTTGGACATAAATGGAAACAAGAAATATAAAGAACAAGCGCAAAGCAATAACCGAGAGAGACACGTGTGGGGTGTGGCTAAAAAGACAAAAAGTCAAAAGTCCCGCACATGCGTGCTCTGGGTAAGCTTGTATCCACAAATGGGCATTATGGCCACGTAGGTAACGGGCATTACCCCTGATCTACAAAAAATAAAATAAAAAAAAAGGGTGAGCCTGAGTGTTAGCAGCCGTGGACAGCTGTTTCGACTTTATTAGGTAAGTAAGTAAGTAAGTAAGCAAGTAAGTAAAACTTTATTTAAACAAGGAAAATCATCAGTTAATTAAGCTTAATTAGTAAATAACTAAAACTAATTACAACTGCTTTACATGATCGCCGTGTGGAAATCCGATATATCAGCTATCTTCTTAATAATTTGCTTAAAATTATTAACAGATACAGCATTTTTTAGGCATTTGGGCAAGTTATTCCATAACATAGCCCCGCTGTAAGAGAAGCTTCATTTCA
>Ga0126336_10002335_pt1 | contig 10727 bp, 3 predicted proteins | sample SidCmetagenome_FD_92530 | JGI IMG/M metagenome (GOLD analysis project Ga0126336, IMG submission 92530) | Coral microbial communities from El Islote,Puerto Morelos, Mexico - Siderastrea C C metagenome | ecosystem: Host-associated > Invertebrates > Cnidaria > Coral | place: El Islote,Puerto...
TGCTAGCTTTTAGTGTTTTCATCATAGAACCATAGTTTTTCTCGTTCTGAAAATGGTAGTCGATGAAAATTTGTTGAATAATAAAACAATTATCCTGCTCAATCTTGCGGAATATCCCCTGATGTAGCCAACTCGGCCTACGGCCTCGTCGGCTAGGTATCAGGTGATATTCCGCGCGATTTCGCAGGATAATTGTTAACTATACTAGCCGGGATATATCCTATTCTTTAATGAATAAAGTTTAATTTTACGATGCAGTGTTTCATACCTTGACACCGAACTAAACCAATACGATACCTGTTATTAAAAAGACCTGCGCATTCAAGGGGTGGGGAATGAACAACCTAAACTATACTGCTGTTGCTATAAAAGTCTTCAGCATAAACATCGGATCTTCTACAGGTTTGCTTTTTAAGGAAAAAATTGTTTGAACCACAACTAAATTTGGTAAGTCACGCGTCAAGAGCATGAAGTTCAGAAAAACTCAAAAAGCTATGACCATTCCTCCAATAAAACTAATGCCAAGGTTTTAATGGACATATCGAAAAAGGCTACGATGTCATTTCATTTTAAACTGATGTTGACATGACTCAAGAACGTTCACTTCTATTTATTGTATAAATCTTAACCTTGCATATACACCTTTTTTCATGAAGATGTTAAATTTCAAGTTTATTTCTTTTCCTCTCCGAGCTGTACGGTTCGGCTGAGATAGGCACTGGTCATATTCGCGATGATCTGGAAGGAAAATCAAATTGAAACGTAGTTTTTAATGTGACAGTTGGAGAACTGTGTTATATCACCTCCTGTGGTTGAACTTAAGTCCGAACACTTGCCCCTTCTTTCACAACCATCTTCTAATACAGGTGTCTTCGTAAGTGAAGTTTCTACCTTAGCGTGACGTTCATCTTACTAGGGAAGGGTTTAGCTTAGAAAGGTGGCTACATTAGAAACGTGTCTTTCTTATAGGGGAGTTAATCTTGCCCCCAGGTGAGATTTGCGCTTGAAATCGCCACCAAGAACTCTTGCTTATGTCGCGTCACTCAAAAGAAACACGAAAGCTGCGGAAGGGAGTTTCGTTTCTGTGGCATATTTTTCATGCAAGCAAGCAGTGCCCTGCTGGTTCACATTTGATAAAGTACTAGGAATGTTAAGGAAACGAAAATGGATCAAGTAAGACACAAGGCTCTCGCGGGAATCTGATCGCGGGTATAGAGACTTGTTCCCAGATTTGTGGACTACACAGTAAAGAAACTTTAACGTAAGAAACTTAACGTGAGATTACTATAACGTTGACTGTAGATTGGTTTTCTTGGTTAACCACTAAAGACCAACAACTGAGAACTCGTCTCTTCCACCACACCAGCCTTCTTTAAACGTCCTATACAAAAGACACTGCATGTTGAGCTCAGCTCTGCCGGACTGCCAGACGAGTGTAATTAATAGAGATGTCTCCGTTACACAAGTGTCTGGTTAGAGATAAAACTATGTGTCTGTCTTAGAGAGGTGTCCATCTTAGATACGTGTCCCGGGGGGGGGGGGGTACTCCCTTATGTGGCTTTTACGGGCATATGCCGCTGGGCAGGGTATGGTTTTTGGCCTCTTCGTCCTAAACATGATATATATGATTTTATGTGTCTGTCCCAAACAGGGTGTGTGTTTTGTCAATTGTCCTAAACAGGGACCTAAAATGAAGGATGTTGCCCTAAACAGGGTAGGTATTTTTGGGTATTTTAGGCCCTTTGTTTGTCCTAAACAGGGTCATGGTTCAAACCCTCAGCGGCACCCCTTTACCCAAACATGGGTCAAGTGCCCCCCCCCCCTGGCATTTTTCAGTAATGCTCTACGTATCCAGTGAGTGAGTTGTAGAGATGAAGTTCTAATTTATACAGCCACAAGTCACATATTGGCAGTAAAAAAGGGAAGCATGAAGACTACAAGGATTAAACTTTAAGAATGATTTAGATTTTTTATACCTGTAGTAAATGTTTCCTGTGACTGTCAAATCAGTCTAATGGAATGTCATCTGTATACAAATCTTGTAGCTGAGCTGGCATCGACTCTAAACATTGAGCGATCTGCATCCCTAAACCACCCGGTATTATGTGGTTGAAGTCGAAAGGATCTTCACCGGTAGGATGCAACATTCTTCTTATTATAGCGTCCTCATTTTCGGGTGTCAAGTCATCTTGCCTCAACACGTACTTCCACGTTTCAATGATATCCTGGATTGCACAAAGCATACGGCGTCTGATGTTTGGTTCATTGCTGAGGCAAACTTTGACGGAGGCCGTGATCCAACCTATGTGAAACATCTTAAGGCACTCTTCGACGGGGAAGATATCGTTTCTCCCAATTTCTCGGAGATCTTCCACCAAGGACCTTTCTAAAGGGTCGAGTACGTCCGGAAGCCTACAATCAGTGTTGTTGAAAGCCATATCAATCAACTCCACACAGACAGAAAGGAAATTATCTTTCAGTTCTTGCGATCTTTGTGTGAATGGAAATGCAAATGCAGTTAGTTCGCTGCTTGGGAGGTAACCAAATTTTTTAGCTTGCCCATCATCTTTTGGGTCTTCAATTTGGGTCAGTTTATTAGCGAAGTGCACTGGACTTTCCATGATCTGCTTAACTTTCCCGGCCAAGGATTCTAGAATCTCAGGGTCTTCAATATAATCAAAGCAAAATAGGTTGAATGACCTCACAAAGAAGTGTTTCAAATCCTTCTTTTTGAGGGCCTTCAGGAGGTTGCTTAAGAGTTTCATCATGCATTCGGCTCTGTTGCTTTCGGTCCACATCTCGGTACCGGTTTCTTCAATCGTCTCCAAAAGAATGTTTTTCAGATGAAATGTCACCAGACTCTTTGGCTCAGGAGAAAGATAAGTTCGATGATATTTCTTCATGCAGCGGTAGCATTCTCGCTGGATTTCGTTCATCTCTTGGCTTAACAGGTATTCTGCATGAGAAAAAGAGATTCTGAAGTCGCAATCTGGATTGCCACCGTTCTTCGGAGACTTTACCACCAAGTGGAACCCCTCCTGAATAACCCTATCGACCATGTCGGGCGAAGGCCATTTACGCTCTCTCTTGATCCATTCCTGTGCAACTTTGGGCCATTCTAACGATCTGAAGGCAGGGTCATAATCAACTCCACCCATTAGTTGGTGGAGCTGCCCCTTGTCGCTTTCTTTGGAGAGATCTTTGTTGGTTTTAGTTGCTGTACAGAACACATGTTCAAACAAAGTCTTCGCCGTCTTCTTTTCCTGTCGTTTTTCAGGTGTAGCTTTTTTAAGTTCTCTCTTTTCATTTTCATTAGTACCGTCTGGATTACATGGTAGGTCTTTGCAGCTCAGCTCACATTCCTGTGTGAGGGATTGTTGTCGTGTTTTCGGTTCATTTTGGTTCTCCCAGAGGTCTCTATTCTTATCCCCTTCGCTCTTGTCGTGCACATATTCGCTTTCAAATGCCTGTTTAGCCTTCAATTTCTCGCGTACTTGGCAATAATTAATGGTTAAAGCTGGACTGGTTTCCTTGTTCTTCACGTGATAATTAAAAGGTTGGTGAATAGAGCAAGATTTCTCTTGAGACGATAGCACACTAAAACTCCCAGGAAACACCTCGGCTAAGATGTCCCCAAAAATTGCAGGATGGAAATTCTTCAAAGCCGAAGCGGCCACATACTCAGTATCTTCCACAAGGCAGGACTGTAACACGGGATGATCGGCGCCTTTGATTCTGACGTGCAGTGGATGCTGTGGTAAATATTCGATCAGCTCGTCGTGGATCATCAAATCAGCGTCTTTTGGAAAAATCATAATATCTACATCTCCAACTACACCAAGCTCATTTAAACTCTCAGCCGTGCTTCCATAGATTTCAAATGTGAAGCGGTTTCCACACCATTTTAAAATCATCGAAAAAGGCTGTAATAAAAAACGCAAGAAATTTCCTAATTGTTCCTTCTTTCTTTTAGCTTCTTGTCCTTCTTTCCCGAGAGACTTGAAGATAGAGTTTAGTTCTTGGACTTTTAAATCGTCCTTAGCACCATCCATTTTACAAAATGTTTGTTTTTGATCTGCTTTCTATGTCTTCTGACATTTAAAGTGGCATTTTCTCATTCTTAAATCGATGATTCGACAACACCCATAAAACAAAGAGAGAGCGCTGGAAACTGAAATGACAAATTCCTAAAAATGTCCCACCTCTACTGTGAGTGTAATTTTCTTTGATTACCTACTTACACGTACTTTTTTGTATTCTTTGACATTGCGTTTTTGTAAACTTTCTAAACCAAGGTCGACATCTAAAGATGTGTCACTCAGACAGTGAACTTCACTTTCAAGTCTCTAGGATCTAGGAGAGTGAGCACAAAATAAAAGGAAGCGAAAGTTCGTATGAATTTATCACTCACGAGGAACCCATCAAGTTCCAACTTCAATCTCCCCTTACGTCCTGCCTACCGTTTTTTTTTTTCACGATCAGTATTAAGAGAATTCTTTGTTGGTTCATTTCTCCTTTTGCAAAGTTTGCAACTGGCGGGATTACGCGGCAGCGGCACGGCCGCGAAGGGAATGGGGTGAAGCGGTTTGAAATCCCGCTTATGGAGGCTCCACCGCCAAAACTTTTCCTTTGCAGACAATACTGCTAGCTACGCAGGCTACAAAGTTTAGTGTTAGTCGGATGATAAATATTTAAAATATTGCATGATTAGTGAGTACACAAAAAATGGGAACTGGTAACTGGTTTTCAAAGATAAAATCGTTCAAGGGCCAACAAAAGGCAACAATGTGTGAAATTTCATCATGTTTGAGATGTCTGGGATGCAAAACGCAGACTTACAAGTTCTGCACTGCGGGAAAAAAATCCCCAAATTTCGCCATATTGATAGCAGATACAGGCTACCAGCGGCCTAGCAAGGCGCTTAAACCAATACAAGAGCTTTATGATACTTCATAATCAGAACTTGCCATAAATTTTAATCGATTTATTACATCACGGACTAGTCCCGGAAATCGCTTCCCTTAGTTACCTTTCCAAGGTCCCACAGAGCTGTCTCTATTGTTTTGACCTGTATTAAACGGTCACTTTTGTGCAAGAAAATGATTCGAAGACAGCAAATATAATAAGAAATGACAAACTTTTTTAGTTAATGAGAGCAAATTGTTTATTCCGGTAAAGTCATAATCTACAGAATGCAATGGAGCATCTAACAAAGGTGGTGCAAGTTCGTTTACAATAACCTCATTTTCAACACTGTACGTCGAATTCTTCTTTCATTAATTAGGTTCTCTTTTAACTACTAAGTTGCACGAAAAGTTATTGTTACTGCTCCTTGCACAACCGAGTAAGTGGTTTTGATGACTGAATTACACTGTTCTGTCTGATTTAAGGCAAAATATTTAACCAAACACCGGATAGTAAAAAGACCACATGTATACAGTACACATGAACAAGACAGTGTATTTTAAGTTTTATTTGTTCCCCCTTTTCATATCGTTACTGTCTAATATAGCCATGTAAGTGCTTCTTATGATGGAACTGTACATTATGTGATCAAATAAGAACCAAAATGCTCTTTTAAATATGTAATAGGTGGAGTTTTCTTGAACCAGGTTTGACTGTATAAAAGTAAAAAGAATCTTCAAAAATCGTACTGAGGACAAATGAAAAGCTTAGCGGAGAGGGATTCGATGCACCTCCCCGCCATTACAAGGCACCATGCACGTTGTGGGTAGTATGACTTGGTATTAGTTACGTCCGAGGGCTAAAATTAATAACAGACAATGACATGCGAGGCTTCGCTAGAGTCAAACTAGTGTTCAGTGGTTGCAGTCAACTATAGCTTCGCTCAGGTGGCAACGAAGGAGTAACTCATTCACTCGGAGCAGAACGAAATTTTACGCTTGGACCGACCTGTAAGTAATTTTCCAGGAATGGCCATGTTTCGGTTTCTGAGACTACATTAATGTCAAGTAGGCGTGATTGTTTCGCCAGAAAGGCAAAGGCTTCAGACTGAATACATCAGTTGACTTTGAATTTAATAAGGGCTAATTTATTAATCAGTAAAGCACGTTTGTGACGTCAGTAAAAACTAAGACATAAGAAGTAGGATAGATGGTTCCCACCTAAGGAAGACAGTCAACTTTACCTGCATTGAGATAGTGTTAGTAATAGAAATTTCTTCCTCATTTCTAATCTACGCTTTAATTTATTTTGCGTAGAGTTCATCCTTTAACGCAGCTTAGGCTTCTGAACTCCCATGAGGTAACAAGATATTTTTTTTTCAGTTTTAATATTTTTGTCGTTCATGTCGTGCATAACTCACAGGTCGAGGATTCGATATAAACTCTAAACATAATCTTCGAAACCGAAATATCAGACTCCTAGAAACTCACAGGCCGAGGGTTCGATATAAGCACTCTTAACATAATCTTCGAAACCGAAATATCAGATTCCTAGATAAATCCGACTTTGAATGCGTAGAACACGTTCTAAACCTGTTAACTACAATCAGTTTTCAAAAAAAAAAACCTGAAACTTTTACTTTCTGAGCACTTCTCTAAAAGTGGATGACATACTTTCTGATGCAGCGTGCGATAACAATTGGACAGAGCTTCTGACTTGCTAAGCTAAAAACAAGACAGCAGCCGCGAAAGGAACTAAACAACAACAACAACAAGACTCTTTCACGTGCACTCCGTCCGTGATTTCGTAATTTTGAATGCCGCACGTGTGGTCAGCTGGCACACATGCGCATTAAGTCGTATTAACAGTGTCATCACCTTTTCTTGTGGACATTTCATTGACAGTCCAAAAATAGTCTTGACAACCGAAACATCAAGTTCCTATAAATTTCAAGCTTTCAGTGCACTGATGGGATCTTAAACAGCTTGCGGATAAGCAACATTCGATTTTGTTATATATGGCTGCGATACGAGAAGATGCAAAACTCCAGGAATTAAATTTCATTCTCAAGTCTCTTCGAGAGCTATGGGATCCGGAAGCATTGAAGGAATACAACAAGTATGTCAAGTTCAATTCCGTAAAGAAAGTCTCAGATTTTTTAGATAAAACGTCGGAAAGTTCCTTAGTACTGGGGCTATATGGAAGCGCAGCTGAAGATTTACTGTGCATGGAGCCCGATGATTTTGGTGATTTAGACTTGGTGGTCACTCCAAAATCGGACAATTTGATAGTCCACGAAGAACTAATCGAATATTTACCAGACCATCCCCTGTATGTTAGAATTGTAGGAATTGGACATCCCCTATTGCGGTCCTGCCTTGTGAAGAACACGGAGTACGTGGCCACTTCAGCGATAAGGAATTTCCATCCTGGAATTTATGGCAGCTTACTGCGTCGAAATGAAGAAAATCACGTTACTAAAGCTCGTGCCCAGGTAATGTCAATTATCGGATCTCCTTTCCCTTCCACTCGCATCCATTTCAAGAACAACAAGAACAGTCCGGCTGTAACGGTTACCGTTGAAAGTGCCCAGCTGTTTGATAGAAGGCTTCTCCTAGAAGACGTGGACGCCTTGAAAGACCCTCAAAATTTGTTTCATTTGGACCCAGCTACATGGGAGTGGTTCTTCCATTACCTATATACATCCAAATTAAGTGACGTTGCGCTGGCAATCACCGAAATTGAAAATGAAATGCGTGGCTTTGTAGAAGATTTAGAAATGTCCTGCAATAAACATAATATTGGCGATAGTGCTCTAAGGTATGTAGATTTTTTTAAGAATGTTTGTTTGGATGACAATACCGCCGAAACTCGCGATTTAGAAAGGCTATCAATCAGTTTATGTGAATTAAGAAGAAGCCGATATTGTTCAGCAGAGGAAACTGTTGATACAAACGATCAGCAAAGTGTCGAAAGTGTCGCGCCAAAGAAAGAAAGCAAGAAGGAACACTTCCCGAAAGAGCTCAAGGTACCGTTGAAAGATGCGTCATCTGTCAATACACAAAACGGTAGGGGAAATCAAACATCTGCTGGAGACTCAGTGGAACCTCTTCCAAAGTCAATCAACGACGAGGGGCATACGGGAGAATCCTTAGGTCAATTAACATGTCAAAAAGTAAAGCCCAATCAAGAAACAAAAATACAAAAAGATGCAAATGACAGGTGTGAAGTCGAACAGAATGGAGAAGCTAACGAGAAGCAACATGAGTCAAAAGCAGAAGAACAACAATCAACAGAAAATAAAGGGATGGACACAGAAGATACACCAGATAAAGGCAGAGTTACACGTAGTGGCTGCTTTGACCATCAGTTCGGTAAAGTAACTGAAACAAAGGGGAATCCCTCAAAGGGAAAGCAATTCAATGACACGGAGAAAGTTCATTTTCAAAGTGAAGTAACAAGCGGAGTTGATTTTGTCCCTGCCTTAAGGTCACGAGGATGGCCAAAGGTTGCACGAGAATGGATCAAAAGAGAGCGTAAATGGCCTTCGCCTGACACGGTTGACAAGGTTATTCAGGAGGGGTTCCACTTGGTAGTAAAGTCCCCGAAGCAGGGAGGCAACCCAGATTGCGACTTCAGAATCTCTTTTTCACACGCAGAATACCTGTTAAGCCAAGAGATGAACGACATCCAGCGCGAGTGTTATCGATGCTTGAAGAGATATCATCGAGCTTATCTTTGTACCGAACCAAAGAGTTTGGTATCATTTCATCTGAAAAATATTCTTCTGCAAACGATTGAGGAAACCGGGGCCGAAATGTGGACCGAAAACAACAGAGCCGAGTGCATGATGAAGCTTCTCGGGAACCTTTTGGAAGCTCTCAGAGGGAGACACTTGCCACATTATTTTGTAAGATCATACAACCTGTTTTGCTTTGATTACATAGAAAATCCCGAGATTCTGGAAGCACTGACAGGAAAAGTTAATCAAATCATTGAAAATCCTATGCAATTTGCAAAGGTTTTCATCCAGAACGAATATGTTGAAGATACACGACGAGTGAAAAAGGAGGAAACCGTTCCAAACAGTATGCTAACTTCGTCTGTCAAAGATGCCAAAGCTGCAGATGAGCACGTATGTGGGCAACTGAAAGAGACTGTTTTAAAAGGCGATGATAAACAAAGGGAGGAGATGGAAGCGATTCATCAAGGAAACAGTGAAATTACAACTTATCGATACAAAGAGCTCAAAGATATTTTTCTCGCCATCAGCAAAGAGTTGACTGACATAGCTTTCGAAGAAGCTCGAAGTAACAGGCCAATGGAAACTCTCGACGCTGAGGAAATTTCCTTGGTAGAAGATCTCAGAGAAATTGGAAGGATTTACAACGTGAAAGCTGAAATGTTTCCTGAACTGTTTGACATTGCCTGGGACCTGGTCTACTTCAAGGTCTGGTTTAGTAATGAACCGAATGTGAGGAGCCGTGTGCTTCTTGGGATCCGGGGTGTAGTTGAAATGTACAAGTATTTGTTCAAGCAAGACGACTTCGCACACGGAAATGAAGCTGTCTTCAGAAGAATGCTTGACCCTACTGTCGAAAATCCTTTCGACTTGAGTCACATTCTGCCGGTTGGCGCCGGAAAGGAGTTAATTCGCAGGTTTTGCTACGTCGAGATCAGCTATTAAGATCCCGGCCAAAGGTTGATATTAATGACATACCATTAGAATGACATGACAGAAGTAATTTATCAAGAGAAAAAGACACTGTTTACATAAACTGCTAAAGAAATCAAGATTGTCACGTACATGATATAATTTGCTTTGTGTTGCACTATAAATACAAAAGTGTAAATATTTATTGTGACGCCTATATTACAAAGGTTCCCCTCAGGGAACTAGATGTGTAAGCTGTTTTGAATCGTTTCCATTGGCCACTGTAGTAACCAGCAAATGACTGGGAACGAGTTTCTTAAAATCAATCTATTGACTAAAATTAAGTTGGTCATCTCATAGAGGAAATGGAAATTGGCAATCTTCCCATGTTTTGATCCAATCGGTCGATTAGAAGCAATAAATGGCATCCAAGAAAAGGATATAGTTTACAGAGTTTGTACTGTAAGGGGGACACTAGCTTTTCAAAATAGAGACGTTCAGTATGGGATTTTCGCTATATTTATAATACTTGTAGTTTAGTGAATTTTCAACGAGAAAACCAGAGAGGAGAAAATTTTACGAAGCGTAAGACTCATGGACTTACCTTTTCATCATATCTACAGCGTACTTTCCGTGGGCAAAGGAAAAAACACCACGTCCAAAAGGTAAGGCATTATTGAAGATTAAAAAATTTAAATCGTGGCACAGTGTATTATCCTTTCGAATTAGTTTCTTTGTATTTGCTAATGATCGCGACCAAGTTATTCCCATAAGAATGCGTTTAATAAAAATGTTCGTGTTTCTGTAATTATCCATATATTGGTTGATTAAACCAATGGTTTACTTTCCTTTTGTTTCATTTTGTAATTATCCTTTGTGTGGACTAAGGATAGCAGAGTATGGCGAGATGAAAACGTCAAAGGCAATAAATATGGTGAGGCTAATGTGATACCCAAAGTGTTATTTCCAGTTATTGTTTCAGTTTCACACTCCGCTGTGGCCACCGGTTTTTCACACAGTTGTAATTTTATGGCTTAAAAATACGTTAACCCCCCCCCCCCCCCCCCCCAAAAAAAAAAAACAAACACCCAAAAAGAAAAAAAACAATCACACTTTTTTTTTTTTCTTCTCTATTTTATTTACTTTTTTTTGATATTTTTAAAAAAAA
>Ga0126336_10002336_pt1 | contig 10726 bp, 9 predicted proteins | sample SidCmetagenome_FD_92530 | JGI IMG/M metagenome (GOLD analysis project Ga0126336, IMG submission 92530) | Coral microbial communities from El Islote,Puerto Morelos, Mexico - Siderastrea C C metagenome | ecosystem: Host-associated > Invertebrates > Cnidaria > Coral | place: El Islote,Puerto...
ATCATGAATCCTAAAAATCCGGATTTAGATTTGATCTGATGTATCCACTCGGAGTGTGGATTCTTCAGATCACTAATCCCTGATTAATCCATTTTTGGATTTAGGTAAAGAAACGCAAAATCCATTTTTGGATACAAGAATCCGGATTTGGATTTTCCCAACGAAACGCGCCCTTAATAAGTATCATACTAAATGCTCTCTAAAGGGCGTGGACGACCTGGGACTAGTCCCAGTCTTTAACTGTCTGACAGTTAACAGGGTGCGAAACAATTCAAAATCGTAGCAAACGGAACATTTTACAGAAAAGTGAGCATTTTATGATGCCATACAATGAAATGTGGCCTGCTTTTGTTTCACTCTAGTGCTCAGTCTCTTGCGGTGAGGGCTTCAGGCAGAGAGACGTTAATTGCAGATCAAGAAATGGTCAGTTACGATCCGGATGTGACGTCAAAAACCAACCTGTAACTAAAGAAGTGTGCAACATTCGACCGTGCCCAACTTGGATTACAGGGAACTGGGACAAAGTAAGGACTATTAAATTACCCCATCGATTTTGTTTGTTTGTTTTTTTGTTTCATTAATTTTCCTATTTACTGTCTGTGTGGAAATGTGCATTAACACTGTCATATATGTTTTTATTTACAGTGTTCAGTGACTTGTGGCTCCGGAATCAAGCTCCGTTCAGTGGAATGCAGCGATAAAGACTTCAGTTGTGAAGCGAGAACAAAACCTCAAACCACAGCGCCATGCAACCTTGAGCCGTGTCCACAGTGGACAGCAAGTCGCTGGGGAGAGGTAAAAAATTGACCTCTATAGCATGTTTTATCGTTAGCGAAATAAGATAACGTCCGGTAAACGAGACACTAGTTTATCGTTCATTTTAATCGAACAATTTTTTAAACTTTCCTTACTCTCTCTGTCTCTCTAGTGCTCAGTTTCCTGTGGTGAAGGTGTCAAGCAGAGAGGGGTTTATTGCAGATTACCCAATGGCCAGTTGAGTCCCGGATGTAATGAAAAAAGAAAACCTGCAAGAAATGAAGCCTGTAACATCCGGCCCTGCCCTACGTGGATGACAGGAGACTGGAGCAAAGTAAGTAGTTAATTTAATGCCATACTGGTTTCTACATTAGTGTCAAATTTTTTCTTTAAGTGAACTTTACAATCACGGTATCCATTTTATTTACAGTGTTCAGTGACTTGTGGCTCCGGAGTCAAACAACGTTTGGTGGAATGCAGCGATAAAGACGTCAGTTGTGACACGAGAACAAAACCACAAACCACAGCGCCATGTAACCTTGAAACATGTCCACAGTGGACAGCAAGTCCTTGGGGCGAGGTAAAATTATCATTAGCTTAGGAACTTGCATCCTATTTCCGTAACAAAAGAAAGGTCAAATAAGCAAGGGGCCACATTCTTTTACCCCACCCAGGGGATTCTTGCAAAATGCTATAGAAACCGTACGATGGACAAGCAACCCATCTAGGGTAGGGGGGGGGGAGAGTTGTAATACTCGTAATTGCTTTGTTCTACAGAAACTGAGTTAACCTCAAGCCGTGTGGGATGCCTATGGCACAAGCGCCAGTTACTTTTACCCGCTTATTCCCTCACCACAACTCGACAACACTTAAATGTTCCTTTATTGAATACTTTTTTCAGTGTTCAGTGACTTGTGGTAATGGGTTCAAGAGACGTTCAGTGCGATGCAGTGGAGATAACACCAGATGTGACCATAGAAGCAGGCCAAAGAGTGTAGAGAGGTGTAATCCGGGACGGTGTCCAACATGGAAATCAGGGGCATGGAGCAAGGTAAAAACTATGTACCACTGCTAAACTTGCTACTTTGCATCAAATTCAATGAAAGCGTTCATCTCCTTAGGAAAACAACTGATCTTTTCGGTTTTCGTTACTAAAGCAAATGCAAACAAACAGCGGATTTTTAAGCAAAATGCACCATTTGGTCAGACCATGCAGTCTACGAGTAAGAGATTGAGTACGAGTGCAACTCTTGAATTTCACACCAGCTTCCTTCACAATTAAGATTTACTCAACTTATTTACTCCCTTTAGTGCTCGGTGACCTGTGGTAATGGGTTACGAGAACGTAAGGTGGAATGCGTCGGAATCAGCGATCAATGCAACCCAAGGACCAAACCTCAAACTACCATCAGATGTAATAATGTGTCGTGCCCCAAATGGAGGACAGGACAGTGGAGTCGGGTAAGAAAACTTGAATATGTTCAATAACAGTGTAGTGGGTCGTTCATTTACCCTCATCCAATATTTCCTGGTGAAAGAAACGGTTTTTCTCGGGGCCCCCCGTCACCCCCTCTAAACAATCGTGACGACTGCACAGGGAGCGGAGAATCCCTATATTGCACTCAACATGACACCCGATCTGCGCGTCTTTTTGCGTTGATCGTAGTATTCGTGCAGACGTTTTGATTGCAAAATAATTTATTTTTCTCCACCTTTTATTCCGTTAGTTTAGTTAAAGCATCCGACCGGTGTGTGTAAGGTCATGGCTTCGACTCCTGACTCAGATTCTTTTCCTCGTCCTAGATTTGTGACCAATCAAATAGTTAACTTACTGCACTCACAACGTAGCTACTTGCACAACGTAGAACGCGTTTTAAACGCTGTTTTAACCCTACTTTCCGACTTTCAGTGTTCAAAAACGTGTGGAAATGGAATAAAAACGCGTTCAGTGGATTGTTATGGCCACAACTCCCAATGTGATGTTCAAACCAGACCATCCAGCAGGACCGTATGTAATCTTGGACCGTGTGCGCAGTGGAAAGCGGGGGACTGGCAACAGGTAATGACCAACGTTTATTGCTTTGTTCTATGCTTTTGCTGTTGTTTTTGTTGTTGCTTTGCATGGTGGTGCTGGTAGTCGTGGTTTTGGCGGTTGTTCTTGAGGTGGTAGAGGTGTTGTTTCTGTTGTCCGACCTACTTTGACGTCGCCAGAAGTTTGAATACGATTTAACTTGTTTTTAGTGTTCAGTTACTTGTGGAAAAGGATGGAGAAGGCGCACAGTGGAATGTACTACAAGAAACTACCGATGCGATTACAGAAGCAAACCAGATGTGTACGCCATGTGTGATATGGGAAAATGCCCAGTGTGGAGAGTCGGCCTGTGGAGTAAGGTAAATGAAGTTCTCTGAATTAAGTAACTGTCTGAGGAACGACTTCGTAATTGTATACTCCCAAGATTCTGTAACTCAGCTAGTGGGTAGAGCACCGCCTGGTATACGGAGTCTTGGTTCGACTGGGGTCTCAATTTTTTTCTTTTAGACCCCTAATCGTTGCAAGCTTAACAGAGATATCTTTCATGATCAAGCCTAACATTCACCATCTTTCCGTTTCTATTATTCGTTATCGTTCCCCAGTGTTCAGTAACTTGTGGAAATGGAGTTAGAACACGCACCGTGGAATGCACAGGAGGCAAAGGCAAGTGTAGCAGTAGAACCCAACCTAAGGACACAACCAGATGTTATGCTGGTTCCTGCCCTGAGTGGAGAGTTGGAGCTTGGAGTCAGGTACGTATCATTAACTTGAAATGAAATGCAGAGGAATGCCTACTACCCTAAGAGATAGGGCAGCAAAAGTCCTGCATGCCGGTGCTCCTTAACTGTCTTATGTAAAAAGCACGCGCAAAAAAACATCTGGTACTCAGGGGGAGGCTCCGACATCCGGTATGCAATCGTTTACTGAAAAGGCATGTGAAAGAGAACAACTGTGTCTTCCCCATGAGTCTATAGTAAGAGCCACCCCGTCTTAATCTTGAGGCAAGAAAACGGCTAATACGTCATGATACTTGACCATGCAAAGTTCGGATAACACTTTTTTCTGGACTGTGGCTGATCAACTTCTGATATCGATAGCAAGCCTGTGAACTGTGAAATGTAAGAGATAACCGCGTTTTTTTCTGTTTACAATTCACAGTGTTCAGTCTCTTGTGGAACTGGGACAAAAACACGCGCCGTGAGGTGCAGTGCAGGACGAGGCAAATGTGACGCAAGAACCCAACCACAAGCCGCAACTAGCTGTACTCTTGGTCCCTGTCCAGAGTGGAAAGTTGGGGACTGGAGCAAGGTAAAACTCGTCCTTTGCAGTACTCTGCTGTGCTTACAGTTTTAATTAATCTATACTTCAAAAGTTATTCAATAAAGACAGTAAAGTTATACTCTTCCCAATGCTAGAAGCTGGTTGGTCAAATATCAGTTCGTTATCTGCCTACAATTATAGCATTCGGAAGGATATATTAAATTGTCGCAAGTTTTCAAGAGTTTATTATTTCTTGCCGTAACGAGTACATAAAGTTCTGGCCCGTCTGTCATAGCGTGCGTAGCGAGAGATAAAAAGGGGAGGGACTGGGGAAACTGCGAGTGTGAGACTCGCGACTAGGCTTCGCGCTTGCGAATAATTGCCTGCTCTCCTTCTTTTTTCGGGGCCTTCCACGTGAGCTAGTCCGTCACAGTTACTAAACAATGTGTATTGGCTGTTTCTTAGTGTTCGGCTACATGTGGTGATGGAATAAAACAACGTGAAGTTAAATGCAGTAGATCAGACGTCAAATGTGACACAAGAACCAAACCTGAAGTTACATCCCGGTGTAATCTTGGCTCGTGCCCCGAGTGGAAAGTTGGTCAGTGGGGACAGGTAGGTTAATCGTATAATCGACACAAGAAAATTTGGATGTATGATTTCTTCATGGTCGACAATTTACCTCATTAAATTACCTCGGTTGATAAATCCAAATTTTTCGTGCTTCACTTCCTCACCGCCTCCGGCACAGCTCGACGCAGCACCACAGTTTCTTTAGAAACTTACCTCTTCATTCAATTGATCTTATAACTAGTCACTGACTACTTGAAGCGTTTATTTCACAAACCGAACAAACACTGCTTAATAGGGTGCTTACAACATCTCAGAAACACATGTATGTGAGAGAGCTGTCTGAGAGTGCCTTTCCTTAGGATTCTAGAAATTTTCAGAATACATTTAATCCCTTTCCCAAAACGTTGAAAAAAGTCGTTATTGTTACTTAAGTTGTTTGGATTTTTTGCCCGGCCGCCGCGATATTTTGACGCTTGGTGAAGAAAACAACATATTTTTCGTTTTTTTTTTTTCGAAATGATTACCCAATCGGCGTAGGTCTCTTCAGAAGTGCTCTTACCGTTTCACATCTTACAAAAGTCCTCTTCTTGTTAACTTGCAGTGTTCAGTTAGCTGTGGAGATGGTGTTAGAAGGCGCGCTGTGTTGTGCAATGGAGGGACAAATAAATGTGATTCTAGATCCAAACCAGAAGCTGTTTCTCGATGCAGCGCTGGATCCTGTCCTGTCTGGAAAACAGGGGAATGGGGCAAGGTATGAGATCTCAGATACAAATCTGCATCTAGCGGAGACCCTCAGCGAAAGGTTACGTTATTTAGGTGTCAACGGTATCTAGCACAGAGTTACTAATTGGGACACCATCCAGATCGAGTAGGAATTTGGAAATGGTGTTTTTTGAGGAGGGGGAAAACCGGAGTACCTGGAGAAAAGCCTCTGGGAGAACCAATCAGCGAGAACCAACAACAAACTCAACCCACATAAGATGCCGAGTCCGGGAATCGAACATTGGTGGGAGGCGAGCACTCTCACCACTACGCCATCCCTTCTCAGATAAGGGAGTTGCACATATAGCAAAGAGAACAGAGATAACATTAATATAGTGAGTGGGGCAACTACGGTTAAAGAGGGGATGCTTATGCTACACTGAGCAAATTGTTTAAGTTAACTTTGTCTTAGCAATGCGTCCATGTTCTTTTTCAGTGTTCAGTCTCTTGTGGGAGTGGTGTGAAACAGCGTGAGGTCACGTGCAGCAGATCAGATGTCACGTGTGATGCGGAAAACAAACCGGCATCAACAGCAAAATGTGACCTTGGTATATGTCCCGTGTGGGAAGCAGGGGAGTGGGGTCAGGTGGGTGCTGTTCTTATCAGTATTGCATCGAATATCCTATGTGATGATGTGATGAACTTTATCAAGGGCATAACGTTGCCGTTTTATATCAATTGCTTCAATGCGAATAGACTGCGAGTAGTCTCTAATTTTGGCGATGGCCATTGGGAGCGGGCAAAATACACACGCGCGCGCTCGAAAATTAGAGGAGACGCAATGCGAAGGGAGCGCCGAAAATTAGAATCTTCGACGCTCGCCTCGCGTCGCGTCTCCTCGAAATTTTGCGCGCGTGCGTGTGCATTTTGCCCGCCCCACAATCGTCATCGCCAATATTAGAGACTACTCGCAGTCTACAATGCCAACGACGTTAGCACCTGTAAGAGTGTTATCCCTTTAAATTAAATTTCAACTTTTCTCGTTTCATAGTGTTCAGTGACTTGTGGAAATGGAGTTAAAAAGAGGATCGTCCAGTGCAGTGGGGGATCAAACAGATGTGACCCCACAACAAAGCCAGTAACCTCTGCCAGGTGTAACCCTGGCTCCTGCCCACAGTGGAGAGCTGCTCCATGGTCAAAGGTAAAATATCAAAGAGGTTTCCCTTAGCAGGCCTATCTAGAAAGCGGGAAGACTTTCTTTTCCTTATTGTCTCGTTTAGCGAGAAAAAGGCACGAATTAGTTTTAAACGTCTGCCCTTTTGAGCACTGAACAAAAGTATTTTGTTCCGTTTATTTCGAACTCCACATTCACGGTTCTAAATTAATGGCAACATTAGATTAAAGCGATATTAATTTTTTGACATGTGAAGCAATGGAGTAAAGGTGTCGTTATTTTAAGATATTTGTCTCTGTAACTCAAATTGCAGTGTTCTGCTTCTTGTGGGGAAGGCGTTAGGGAACGTTTAGTCGAGTGCGTTGGTGAGACTGGGAAGAGCTCTGCCTGTGACACTGGATCCAAGCCGGTCGAGCGAGAAAGCTGCAATCTGGGGCAGTGTCCACAGTGGAAGATAGGAGAATGGGCCGAGGTGTGTACAGTCATCTTTCTAGATACAGCGTTTTATGTATTGCAGCAATGGGATTAATGTTTGTGGAAACATGTCATACCCTAAAAAAAATAAGCCTCCATATTTTTGCAATTCTAGTTACCTCTTCTGTATTTCTCTCTATAGTGCGTGTTATGTTAGTGGCATTGTGGGCTGGGTTTTGATTTGGCAGTCATTTTCAACAAAATAAAAATGAAAATAAATGAAAATAAATAAAACGACAATCGTAAAACAACCGAAGAATATCAAACAGTTTTCTTAATGCCGGTACTTGTGTCCCGTCTCCGAGCAAAACTGGAAAAATCTCGTTTTAAAGTGGCCATTTTCTGATTTGTTTTAAAGTGTTCAGTAACTTGTGGTAGTGGATTCAAACAACGAAAGATTCAGTGTGTCAGTGGAGTGAACGCGTCATGTGACGAAAGAACCAAACCAGTTGCCACGGCAAAATGTGATCGTGGACTCTGTCCAAGGTGGAAAACGGGAAGGTGGACTCAGGTATGACATTGGTTTTGTCTAACATTATTGTCGTCTCTCTTAATTGGTTTTGGGGTGGCGAAATGGCGTTCTCATGGGTACCACTATATTTGAATAACGAACTTGAAGTAGGGTCAAATGTAGACGGCTCTTCACAAAATGGGACTACAAAAGACAAAAAAAAGAATGGGACTTACAGAAAAAGAGAAAAGAATGAGACTTACCTGAGAAAATGGAGATTTTCAAAAACGCTGTCCAAAGTCGACATTTTTTTAAACGAAGATTTATCGTTTAAGTGTGGAGGGCAAAAGCGGATCGCAAATACGGAGGCTTTTTATTCCGTTTGGCCTGCCATCGAAACGCAATAGTTTGAAAAAGGAGGTTGTCCACAACGATTACGTTATGAAATTGGTTAAGTCAAATAAAGTAGCGTTTTCCTTCGGAAAACGCGTACTCAAAAATTTCCGTTTTCAAATAAGAACGGTTAGAAACGGACACGCGTTAACGAGGCCTTAGTAATTCCATACTTATAACAATCTGAATTAAGTTTACTTACTGACAACCACATAAACATGTAAAAAGGATGTCTTACAAATGCCGTTCTCGTTGCAGTGTTCTCGTACCTGCGGACCAGGTATCAAGCGGCGAGCTGTTGGCTGTTTCTCAATGATCACTCGCCGCCTGGTTGACGAATCCGCCTGTGATGCCAAACTAAGACCCGCTGTCCAGGAAAATTGCATCCTCAAGGAATGTGTCCCAGAAGCCACTTGGCGTAAAGGCGAGTGGGGCAAGGTTAGCATACCATATTCATTGCTTCAGATTCTTGAAATATTTAGAGCGGTTTTCAATTGAGTATTAGACGTTATGCTCAAATGCATTGGTTTTTTTCTTCACTACGCTCTGTGATTGTTTGTTGTTGTTAGTGTCATCATTATTGTTCTTGTTGTCGTTGTTGTTTTGATGTTACTGTTGCCTGTGATTTGTTCTTGTTTCTTAATTGAATGTTTCACCCAATCACAGTGCTCAGTTTATTGTGGTATCGGTGAAAAGTCACGTGACGTATGGTGTAGTACCAAAGACGGAACAAGAGTCCCGGATGGATATTGCACTGATGAACGTAAACCAAGGACAAAGCGGTCCTGTAACAAGAAAAAACGTTGCGGTGACTGGGAGGTCGGCCTGTGGAGTGAGGTAAGCCTGTGGTACGAGAGAAACACCTTGCACAAGATTCTCATTGGGTTTCACAGTCAACCGTCAAATGGCTGAAAATTCAGCTCTATAAGCCCCAATACCACTATGCACGTCCTCCTCACTGTTTTTCATTTTTCTGTGTGGTACTAGGTTGTCATCAAGATATTTTGTCTTTGGTGATCATTTTCTTTATTCTCATCACCTGTATGTGTCATCATGTGGCGATCCAGCAACTGCCTGAACCGCGAGCAGTCGTTATTTTTCTTCTTCACGTCGCGTGGAGCATGCGATAGATGAATCGAGGATTACGCAAGCGGCGAGCGGAAAAGAAAAAGCCAGCCCGGAGACGTAATTTTCGCTTCCTTGCGGTGATAACTCGTTACTCGTGGCTCAAAAATCGTACCATTCTGGTTTTTCGCATTTCGTGCCCCACTATGTATGAAAACGTTAATGACTCCTCATAGTCAAGAGACCGCTTTTTTGCATCGGCCTTATCAACTACAGTTGATACTGCTCCAAGTCTTGCTCTGATTACGAAAGGCACGCGCGTTGTCCACGTACGTGAATCAAAATGGCGGCTGGTGATTTGAATCGCGTGCGTGAAGAAAATTATCGTGCGCTATACACGAACGCACGTATCATCCCTTATCTCTGCGCAGTAATCATTGTTTTCGAGCGACTTGGAGCAAGTCTATACCCTTACTTAGACCCCCTCGGACCACTTGGCTTGTTAACATCAACTTGAACTTATTGAGATTTACGTTGTCTTGTCAGTGTTCAACATCTTGTGGGAAGGGAACAAGAGACCGAACCGTCAGATGTTTTCACGCGCTGGAATACAAAGATGACATCTTCTGTGACAGTAACACGAGGCCATCAGATAAACAGCCATGCAACAAAAAAAGGTGTTTACCTAATATCTACCACTGGCAGACTTCAGTATGGACTGAGGTATGATGTGAAAACCTTTCCACTTTAGTCAATCATAGTATAGAGTGACATTTGGGGTTTTAGAATAAGCAAAACCTCACCGTGAGGGCGAGGGTCACTGCTGATGAATGCCGCATTAAAACTCTTTCCTTCACTGCTTGTTACATACAAATTGCCAGTCTTACGTCGAGTATCTCCCTATGATGTCCTCTCGATTCTCATTATTCTTATCAGTACTTGTTTGGTTAAAACTGCATTGCTACTGTAAGGAGAGATTGTATGTTGGTCACTTGTTAGTTCTCTTTGTTGATATGTGTAGCAAAGCTTAGACATAGTCACAGGCGCAGACATAGACAGGCATTGACATACACGCAGACACAGTCATAAACAGACATAGTCGTAGACACAGAGTCAGACGTCGACAGACATAGACATAGTCATTTTAGGCTACAACTTAGTAGTCAAACTGGTGACCTTAATACAGCAATTAACACAGAATGGCATTTCACTTTTCTCTTTTATTTTCTATTTTCAGTGTTCTAATTCATGTGGATACGGCCGGAAGTCACGTGACGTATGGTGTGTTGATTTGTCAAGAAGAAAAGTCAACGATGACCTATGTAACCCTTCTTCCAAACCAGAGAATGTTTCCTCCTGTTATGGGTCAAAATGTCCCCCTAAGTGGAAACACGGCGATTGGTCAGCGGTAAGTCGCACGGGTCGCAGTCGTTTGTCTGGTTTGTTTTCGTGTTTTGAGAGTCTGATGAGCCCCCACTACTAAGAGGGTTGATAGAAGAATTCTTGAGCCGTTTTCCACTCCAGCAATACTCGATGACATTTTGTTAAAAAAAAACTCATGCTACAACCAACGCCATTTTTGTCTACCAAACTATTTCACACCCCGTGAATAAAGGGTTTAGTTTCTAAAGAAACTGTGGTGCTGCGTCGGAAGGGAAGTGAAACACAAAATTTGGATTTATCGACTGAGTTAATAAGGTAAATTGGCCGCTGTAAAGAAATTGAAAGCTGACGTTTCACGCGCTAGCCCTTTGTCAAAGCGAGTCGAATCCAGATTTTTGTATTCTACACCTCTAGTGGGTTAAACTGTATTTCGATCTCTGAAGTCTGGTTCTTAGTCTTTTAA
>Ga0126336_10002337_pt1 | contig 10726 bp, 3 predicted proteins | sample SidCmetagenome_FD_92530 | JGI IMG/M metagenome (GOLD analysis project Ga0126336, IMG submission 92530) | Coral microbial communities from El Islote,Puerto Morelos, Mexico - Siderastrea C C metagenome | ecosystem: Host-associated > Invertebrates > Cnidaria > Coral | place: El Islote,Puerto...
ACTTTTATAGACTATTTATACCTCTACATACGGATCGTGAATCGTAAATGACGGTCTGTAAGCAACGATGACGGTCTGTGCGAAACGTTTTGAACCGCACTAAAGCTTAACATCGATAAAAAGACCAAATCATTTCCGTTATTGTTCTTGTTCTATTAGTATCAGCTTGTTGATATTTACATTGCATATCCACGATTGAATGACTCAATAAAACCATAGAAACAACATCGTATCAATGTTTAACTTGTAGAAATTGACAAAAATAGTTTCCGATAAAAATCGATAATAATCGATAACAATCGATAAACCCATTGTTATCGATTTCCATCAGAAATTGTTATCGATTATCGGCTTATCGATTGACTACGCCTGGCATTGTGCTACACGCAAAACACAAATTCAATATAATGTTTTGAAGAAAGCCTGGTATTTCCCAAGCGGTCGCTACAGTATTTAGGTTGGAAACTTTCTATACTTGAAATAAAGTAAGTAATATATCAAAAGGAAACGCAATGACTCGCGGCTGGGAACTAATGCATGGATACCAGTGTAGCTCAAATAAATTATAATCGGAGTCGTGAAAGCGCCACCACGTCCCATGTGTCCTCTAACATATATTTCTTCACATAAAAGTCAGTAGCATTAAAAATTGATCGATGTCGGGTTCTTGCTCGACCTACATACAAATCTGCAACGCAACTTATGTAGTAAAGACAACTATGAGCCTTCAGTTTTCTAAGAGGCATCGAGGAGAATTTGCAGGTTTACGCAATGTTGTAATAAATTCCCGCCGGATAATTCTCACATAAATGAAAATTCTCTTTTTACAGCCTGACCAGGAAAATCTACTAAAATCGCAATTGCATGCATCAGCCGGTTTTGATTGTCACAAAGGACCATACTGGCGGTCTAGCAAAGAAAATATACCATAAAACTGAAACGACAAACACACGCCGCACCACATCATTACAAATGACGTGACAAGACTGAATACTTCTCTGGTCCTGTTTTAGGTTTCGTTTCCTGGCGTATGGTGACAAGGTCGTGCGACCTAAACCCTTTGTGTTGCTGGCATTCGACAGAGCCAAAAGGAGGTTACCCGAAAAACAGACAAACTTACTTGAAACTCACGCACTTGCGCTGACTGCGCGCGTTCTTTCCTGTAATAATTTTTGCTTCACAGCGTGATCGCTTTTCTCATAATGTATGTCATGCTGTTAAATAACCGCAAGGACACATACCGATCGCACGTGTTGACATAATTCTCTACGTTGCTGACAGAAATGACTCGCGTAAAATAACGCGTTTAATGAATGCATGCTGCGAATTTTTTTCATGGCCTAGGTTCCTCATGTTTAACAGAGTGAAAAATCTGTTTACTAAAAATTTATAATTTTCAAAAATTCACACTTAAATGTTTCCAACTGGTTCTTGCTCGTCATAACAATAAAACAGCTCTAAAACAGCGAGTGAAAACCTTAATACGGATTAAAATAATCCACACCGACGTTAAGAATTTCTTTTCAAACTGCACATTTTTTACCAGCATGAAATGATACAAAAAGGGATTGTAGAAATTACAAAAGACAAAATAAATATTATAACTCTGCAAACCATGCTTACAGAAAGTCATGCATAGGCTTAATTTACACAAACGAGTAAAGAAAGTGAGCTTACATCTTGTAGTTATAACTTGTATTAAGGTGGCCCGATACTATTTATTCGCATGAGTGGCAACTGTCTTGAAATCAATTTTTGCTGTTCAACAGCATTCGATTGCTGCGATATTTTAGACGCTGGAAAAGAAATGCTTGAACTTTATCAAAAGCGTACTTTTATTGAGATCAATACGAATATACGAAAATTTTCAACAATCTGCTTGAACGTGGTTTTCGAAGAAAATGCGTATTATCGGGAAAATGAAAAGACGTTTTCCCTTCATATTACTCTGAACAGGTACTGGAACCTCAAAGATTTTAGGGACTAAGTTTCAGATAAATCGGCTCCACACAGCCTTTACTGCAAACGGTCATTAAATTGTTACCAGAGGCGAGGCAACACCTTCAGACGTCGAATGCAGAAAAATAAATCAATTGGCAGCATTTGTTGAACTGCTACAGGAGGTTAAATTGTCTACAGAATATGATCCACTTAATAACGAGGACAAAACTAGTTTCAATTTCTCGCAGATGTAAAAGAAAAAGCCATCTGGCTAACATCATAACACGGCAGCCATATCACTCCTTCTTATTCTGTTTTCGCGGGCATTTTCGCTTCTAATTACATCGCAGGAAACCTGACACGTGATTTTTTGCGCAGCGCATGCGTACTACATTTTTCGCCAGTGAAAGTCAACCATGCGTATCACGCCTCCAATTCCAAGATGGCGGCAATGGCGTCCTTGACAACGGATAAACAAAGGGTAAATTTTGAGCCTACTGACTAGATGAACAGCGGAAAATTTTCCAATATGGCGAAGAATTGAAAAATGCAGCGATTTGCTCAAAAATTGCTTTATTCGGCCGACTTTCTCAAGTGATTTCATCAACCTTTTCTGTTCTCTGATGGAAATGACTCCTATTAGTTCATTTCTCTTAAAATGTAGGTTGACATTTTGGGGAAATATTTGGCACAACGCTTCAACAACAGTGAATCGTTGGCTTGGAAAATGAATCCATTGTCTCCAGACAAATTTATTAATAATTTACTGAACTCAAGCTAGATCAGTCGATATCTTTTTTGAAAATGGAAATATCGCATTTTCTAAGCCAACGATTTTAGTTTTTGTGGCCATTAAGCGATAACTGTTTTAAAAATGAGAAATGTTATTACGTTCGTGAACTAAAGTGCAAAAAAACCGAATTCACAATACACCAGGGGTCCACCATGTAATTTGATAAGGTGATGACGTAGTGTGACACTGACTTCAAAACCGGTCAGTTCAGTGTACAAACTACAACTGCCAAAAAACTACGTACTACTTGGTACGGCACATGAGAGTTACGCCGTCTGAACCGAGCCCTTTGCACCCAGTGTGCTATAGTGGAGGGGGAAGTATTTACAAGAATGATCGCGTGTATTGTTTTGTCCTCAGAGTGTCTTAAAAATCGCAAATAAGCGAGGATGAGACTTATCAAGACATAGGTCAAGCACGCAATGCGTGCCTATGTTCTTTAAATCTGAAAGTCCTCTCAGCTTTCTTCCGATTTTTCCAGCAAATTTACGGAATGTTAATTTTGACAAAATTTAAGAAATTTCATTTTTATGGTTTCTTTGTTGATTGCCCTGAAAACGAAATAAGCCCGCCTCGCTGAGAATTTTACAGATTTAGTAACTACAATGTCTGTTCTAAGCTATCCATGTAGTTTCAATTCTAGAACTGATGTACTTTTGGAGATATTAAAAGAAATGTACTGCTTGTTGTACTCACGAATTAAAATGGCCGAGACACGTTGTAGTTAATTCGCCGTTTATTTTGTTTACGGTAAATGTAATGAAAAGCCATATACATGGAAGGAAACTAGAATAGTCACTGTGGTTTTACATTTGTCCCAAGTCTCGAGTTGTAATTTTTAATAGACTTGAGAAATAACGTTTTAAATTTTGCACATCTATTGCTAAAAGAAAAGAAACGTTTTTGGTATACGCATGGTAAATTGAATTTTTGTTTTTGTATTTGAGGATCGCTGTTTTTTTTCTTTTTTTTCAGGGATTGCGATAAGAGCGGTGACGGGGACGGGGACGGTGACGGGGCTTCTGGCGGATAGGGCAGGTAATGGATAATAAATACATATGTGAGTAAGTGACCTTTGCGAGTTTCCCTCTGAAACTAATGGATTCTAACACCTATCCGTAAATAATCATCTCTATTCTTCATACTCGATACTAAGTTGTGGCCTTAAACAAGCGTTGTGGGAAATTCATAGAACTCTTTTCACTTCAGAATCTAATGATTTCTTCGGTATATGTTTGGAGCAACCCAAAATCTTTGTAGCTTTCGATCACAGAAGAAGACCTCAATTTAAACCCTCTTTATGGAATTTTCTGGCATGTTGAATTTATCTCCATTGTGCACAATTCTTGCGAACTGACTTAACCAATGTACACACGGCATGTGTCGCATAACGCGGCTACTGTAGATTTTATGACTTTTGACAGTTGACGATTAACTCCATTGAGACCATGTGAGACCCTACTCCAAAGAGGCTGCCCTCTTTGGAGCACCCAAAGATCTTTGTAACATTTGATCACAAATGACTGGCTTTGGAAACACGCCTCAATAGAAGAGGACCTCAATTTAAACCCTCTTTATGGAATTTTCTGACATCCTAAATTTAGCTCCATCGTTCACACAATTCTTGCGAACTCACACACACGGCATTTTGTTGCATAACGCTCACATGATGACCGATTTTGTGTTGATACATCTCATCGAGATATCAGAAAACAGATTTCACTTGTCCACCCAGCGACACATTTTTGGTGCCTTTGTGAGTATTTGGGAATATGCTTTGCTTGATACAATATCGCCATAGTAAGATGGCTGGGTAATGAAATAGGTGAAATGTTGTTTGCTGCGTGGCAATTAACAGAATATTCAAGAGTTACTTCAATAATAGAAATAAAAAGTGCCCAAAAAGGATAATAATCCCTGACGTTTCGGGCCTAGCCCTTCTTCAGTGGGTGTCAAGTTGCAGTTAATGTTCGTTGGAGAGTGCGCCACGAAACCATATCTTTAAATAAAGTTCGAAGATGAGCGCGCGACAAACTCAAATAAAACGGAAGTCGGAGTTGAGTGCATGCGGCTGACCGGTTCCCAGTGTGAAAAAGGAGGTACATCTCCTGTCACTTTCGTTGCCTGTTTCCGTCACAGAGCATGTTGCCGCGGAATTGAGCGTCACGTAAAGAGTGGCCATTTGTGTTGAAGTGCCCTGCGACTGGAAAGCCCGGCTAGTTCTTCTTGATGCTGCAGAGGTACTCTTCGAGGCGCCTTAGAGTGCGTCCAGTTTCGCCGATGTAGAGAGTTGTTTGGCAAGTAAAAGGCTCCTTGATGTCAAAAGAGCATCTAGGACCCGTAAGGTGGTGTCAGGGGAAGTATGATCACAGGTGCGGCAGCGGGTGTGTGCTCACGGAGAAGTACCAACGAAAGGACCTGGTTACGAAACAGGCAGCGAAAGAGACAGGAGATGTGCCCGTGTTTTTTAAATTACTTAATTCTAAACAGACACCGGATGACTTCCTGCCGCGTTGCCAAATTTTCTATAGTTCTTACGCGAAGCGTTACTTAAACCCACTTTATGGAATTTTCGGACATCTTAAATTTAGTTCCATTGTTCAAAATTCTTGCGTTATGTGTTTGGAACAACCAAAAGTCTTTGTAACATTTGATCACAAACTGCTGGCTTTGGAAACACGCGCCTCAATTAAACCCTCTTTATGGAATTTCCTGACATCTTAAATTTAGCTCCATTGTTCAAAATCATTGCGAAGTAACAACTAATGTCGCACACGGCAATTTGTCGCATAACTCTCATAGGATGACACAATTTTGTGCTCACGTACCTCATAGAGACCTAAGGGGACATTATACTTGTTTACGCCTGTACACCCAGGAAACATTTCTGGCGCTTTTGTGGGTATTTGAGACTGTGCTACGTTAAGAATGATACCTTAAAGTAGACAGTGGATGTTTGGTAAAATACTCCCTGAATACTGCGATAGTAAGATGGCTGAGTAGTGTATATTAAATATGGGAGTACCTGGGCTTTGGGATTTTCCTTCAAGGCTTGTGCCCGTATGTGGACTCCCTCTCACCGATTTGGACTTCCTTCAGTAAGGCAATAATTGCCCTTCGTAACGGCATGTTTTTACAACAAGGCCATCAGTATTGTGGTACATTTTTTAGAGCAACGAATATATATACCGTACTTTCTCAGAGCAACGAATATATATACCGTATTTTCTCAATTAAACGCCGGGCGGGTGGCGTTTATTTGAAACTCGGCCTCGTAGACCCGGCGTTTATTCGAACCCGGCGTTTATTCGGGGCCCGGCGTTTATTTATTGAGTGCATTTTTCGACCTTTTTCAGCCATTCATTTTTTCATCATCAGTACTGAAGGTTTTCAACAAAAACGTTAAAAATATAAAACAGTGTCACCAACTTTGTCTTATCTTAGTGAATCATTGGGGTAAGTCATTTTGCAAAAAACGTCACTGACAGGAACGGTGATTAAGGCTTTTCTCAACGTTAATTTTTCTCCGTGAAACACGGAAAAAATGTATCGGCAACTGCTCGACAGCAAACGTACTGTGCAACCAATTGAGAACAAGGTGGTGTCGAGGTTCCTGCTCCACGAGTTCTGAGAAAGGCAAAATTATGGAACGATTCGAGAAACTGCTGGAAACCGCTGGAGAAAACCTCGAGATGATCCTGGCTTGATGACAAGCCCGCAGAAAAGTTACCATGATTAAAAGAAATGGACACGACACCTGGTGCGTCGCATGTTGCTCAGAAAAACAATTGTAAATGGTACTTTAGGATTGATTATCAGTGGACAAAATTCAAATAAAAAGGTAGAAAGGGAACTAGGATGCAGTTACGACATATAATCCTGGTTTAATACACTTGTCTCGAATAAACGCCGGGACCTCAAATAAACGCCGGTACCCCGAATAAACGCCGGGGACGTTTATTAAAAACTCGGCCCTGTAGTCCCGGCGTTTATTCGGGGTCCGGCGTTTAATCGAGAAAATACGGTATTATTTTTGCTTTCAAGCGCGACAGTTTTAAAATAGATTGGTTTCTGCGTATGACAGGATAATCTGCTGTTAAGCCGTTCACCGTATATTATAGGCCAAGAGAAATGGTTTATTGGCAAAAACTGTGAAGCAAAAAGTCATTTCGGTGGATTATATGTAAATAGTCAGGTTCTCTTTTCAAGTTACAGTGGTAGCATAAGGTTTTACAGGGGGTCCAAATCCGCGAAAGGGCCAAATTCGCAAGAAGATTTGTACCCCCTGGGGTCCATCTCCGCTAGCAGATTTGGACCGGGTTGTCCAATTCTGGGGCTCCAACGACAAGCTGAAATGAATTAAAAGAAGAAATGTTAAGGGAGGAGCATCACACAATTTGTCGCTCTGGAATTTTCGGAGGATGACAGTTTTGTGCTTCTCCAACTAAAGCGACCTTATACTCGATAACACTTGCACATCTAGTGCTAAAAGAAAAGTTTTTGGTATATGCATGGTAAATTGAATTTTTTCTTGTATTTGAAAATCACTGTTTTTTTTTTCAGAGATTAAAAACGTGGGGGCGAAGCCGATAAGGATGGCAGGTAATGGATAATAAGTAAATATGTGAGTAAGAGAACTTTACGAGTTGTCCTTCACGGCATCTGTTCTCCTCTTTTCCCTCTGAAACTAATGGCACCTAACACCGATTCTATTTAGCTATCACCTCGTTTTGGAAATAATAAAAAAATCTTCATACTCGAACTTTTTACAGAAGACATTTTTTGTGGTATTGGAGCTAAGCTGATTGTCATGTCGAAAACTTCCAACCTTTACGTGATGGCCTTAGACACGCATTTTGGAAATTTATGGAACTCTTTTACTTCAGAATTCACTGATTTCTTCGTTACGTGTTTAGAGCAACCCAAAATCTTCATAACTTTTGATCACAAAGTACTGGCTTTTGGAAACACGCCTCAGTAGAAGAAGACCTAATTTAAACCCTATTTATGGAATTTTCTGACATCTTAAATTTAGCTCCATTGTTCAAAATTCTTGCGTTATGTGTTTCGAACAGCCAAAAGTCTTTGTAACATTTGATCACAAATTGCTGGCTTTGGAAACACGCGCCTCAATTAAACCCTCTTTATGGAATTTTCAAAATCATTGCGAAGTAACAACTAATGTCGCACACGGCAATTTGTCGCATAACTCTCATGGGATGACACAATTTTGTGCTCACGCACCTCATAGAGACCTAAGGGGACATTATACTTGTTGGCGCCTGTACACCCAGGACACATTTTTGACTTTGTGTGTATTAGAGACTGTGCTACGTTAAGAATGATACCTTAAAGTAGACAGTGGATGTTTGATAAAATACTATCGCAGCTATACTGCGATAGTAAAATGGCTACCTAGTGTATATTAAATATGGGAGTAAGTGGGCTTTGGGAATTTACTTCATGGCCGGTGTCATAGTGGATTTAGAGCCCCCGCGGATTTGGAACCCCCTCGGCCCAAATCCACTAGTGAATATGGACTCCCTCTCGCGGAGTTGGACCTCCTTTAGTAAGGCAATAATTTCCCTTCGTAACGGCATGTTTTTAGAACAAGGCCATCAGTATTGTGGAACGTTTTTAGAACGAGGAATATAGTATCACATATTATTTTTGAAGGTTGTAAATATGGTTCGATTTTTTTTTATCTTATAGTTCTATTTATTACTGTTATTATTGCTATCAAGCGCGACAGTTTTTTAATAAATTAGTTTCTGCGTATGACAGGATAATCTGATGTTAAGCCGTTCACCGTAATTTATAAGTCAAGAAAATAGTTTAATGGCAAAGACTGTGAAGCAAAAAGTCATTTCGGTGGTTTATATGCAAGTAGTCAGGTTCTCTTTTCAAGTTCAAGTAGTAGCATGAGGTTTTACAGGGAGGTTTAAATCCGCGAAAGGGGTCCAAATCCGCCAGAAGATTTGTACCCCCTGAGGTCCATATCCCGGCTAGCGGATTTGGACCAGGGGTGCAATTCTGGGGGTCGGGTCCAAATCCGCTAGGGCACTGGCATCAAATTATGAATTCCTTTCATAATAGTTGTCACTGGAGTACTTCTCTGAAACTGATGTCTCCAAACAAAGGGCTTCAGTGGAGGAGTAGATTTGACGATTGATAGCTAACAATTAGATTTGTATGAATGACGGTTATATGTTAGTTGTTTTGACGGTTGACAGTTAAGTAGAAACACTTCCTTCGACAATTTTAAACTTAATGTCTAGGTTTTGGGGGAAGTTTTGTTTTCACAAGTTATTATTTCTTTTATAGCAAGTAAAAGTTTGCTTATGCAATTCTACTTCACCTATAATAATGTGCTCACTTATTAGCCACTCAACAACATTCTATGAGAGCTAGTGGAGCTGCTATTGTAAAACACCTGAAATCGTCAGTAGATTTGAGATCGCTTGACGACTAAAAAAAACTGCTTCCGTCGACGTTTGATGATAATAATTACCCTTTTTTCAAGGTTGTCTGCTAGATTTTTACGCTTTTTGACAGTTGGCAGTTATCCGGCTCCAACTGAGACCCTTCTAACACCGCATCGTAAATAATCACCTCTCCTTAGTTATCACCTCGTTTTGGAAAAAATACCAAAAAAAAAGGGCATTTCCATACTGGCTAAATTTTCCCTTTTCACTTGTTGTCTACAGTCCTACAATCACATTGAATGGAACAAACTAATTTATAGCTCACGATACTTGGACTAACGTGTTAAAAAATTTTTGCACCTTACCATTTGATTATATTGGTTTAGGGAAACAAAGAATTTCAGAGTGAATTTCTCTTTCATCTTGCATTCAGTTCCACTGATGTTCAGAACTCTTGTACTGTGAACTGGCTTAGCCGCATCACACACGTCGGTTTGTCGCATAACGCTCTGGAATGTTCAGAGGATGACACAGTTCTGTGCTTCTGCAGCTAAAGCGACCTTATACTCGCTAATACTTGCACATCTAGTGCTAAAAGAAAAGAAACGTTTTTGGTATATGAAAATGTGCTGTTTTTATTGTTTTTAGAACACCTTAAAGTACCTGTTTGATAGAATAGCGTGATTAATTCAGTATCCTTTTTTGAGTTATTTGCGCCCGATCCCGAGGGGGATAAAATGTAATGTATAATAAATCTTTAAGTGACCTTTGCGAGTTACCCTTCACAGCATCTGTTCTGATCAGTTCTCTGTGAAACTGATCCGGAAACCTAACACCGTACCATAAATAATCACCGCTATTTAGTTATCACCTCGTTCTGGAAAGAATAATTTTAAAAATTTATACACAAAATTCTTACTCAAGACTTTTTTGTGGTATTGAACTCACAATCAGACGGCTAAGCTGAGTGTCGTGTGGGTGCCTTCTAACCTTTAACTGGTGGCCTTAGCCAAGTATTTTTAAAATTTATAGAACTCTTGATCTCAATTTAAATCCTCTTTATGGAATTTCTGACATCTTTATGGAATTTTCTGACCTCTTGAATTTAGCTCCATTGTTCAAAATTCTTGCGAACTAAAATCAGATATGTCACACATAGCATTTTGTCGCATAACGCTCACAGGATGACACAACTGTGCTCATACACCTCATCGAGATCTAAGGGGACATTATACTTGGTTTTGCTTGTACGCCCTTTTGCTTGTGGCCAATCTCACTCAACCTCTCCCCGGCTGAGGGCAATTTTGTCGTCGAAACGCGGCTCGCAAAGATTCATGTGTGCACTTCAAATGAAAACGCTTACCAGGAAAGGCGAGTTTCGTATTTAAGAGGGATTTTCGACGGCTTAAAATAGGATCTAAAATCCATGAGAAAGAACAGAGGTATGCAAAAGACCCAAGAATACACCTTTGAAGTTTTAGGGCGATTCGTTTATTGTGATGGAATTTATCGAACCTCAAGTGAGGTGCAGTGTGAAACTGTTTCCTGCCTTTAATTAATTCTTAAC
>Ga0126336_10002338_pt1 | contig 10725 bp, 2 predicted proteins | sample SidCmetagenome_FD_92530 | JGI IMG/M metagenome (GOLD analysis project Ga0126336, IMG submission 92530) | Coral microbial communities from El Islote,Puerto Morelos, Mexico - Siderastrea C C metagenome | ecosystem: Host-associated > Invertebrates > Cnidaria > Coral | place: El Islote,Puerto...
ACTCCACAAGCTTCCAGTTGATCTGGATTCCAATCTTAGTGCTTTGCTTTAATGGCCAATTAGAACCGTTCCGACCTATACCCTAGGCCTTATTTATCACTTCTATCGGAGTCACACAAGATATCTCATCTGGTTGTGCCTTGAAAAATACGTTAGGTTCGAGAAATGTACATACTGAAGCTGTGTTGACTAGCTCCGGTTTGTAAGGCCGATGCCAGGTTCTTTGATGAAATGAACACACTAGGTTGCGCGCAAGAAAATCACTTGACATGTGACGCAAGACAAACATGTACATACGCTACGTTGTATAGTTTGCTATCTGACATAAATATTTATAAAGGTGCCTCGGTCAAAACAATTCTCAAACTCTTTCATTCTCATTTAACTCCAATACTCTTATATAATTGTGAGATTTTATTTGGGGTTGCTTTTTAAAATCTTTTGGGAGTAACTATAGCAAATTTGTCTCAAAGATCTTTGATGAGCGAATCCTACCTGAGACTATGCATAACAAGATGTGTAAAATGGTTTTAGGAGTTCATTCCAAAGCTAGTAACCTGGCAGTGAAGGGAGAACTTGGTCGCTACCCCCTTCATATTATTATTTACACTAGAATCTTTGAATCTTTAAATAATTCTAGACTACTCAGTCTCCCAAATAACAAAATCTTAAATAGTGCCTTAGAGACCAATATACACCTTGATGACATGGGCAAGCATTCGTGGTTCACCACTATTAAGCATCTATTATGTTTTACTAAACTAGATGAGTCTAGGGTTGGCTTATCCAATCTAGACAGCTTTAAAATCTCTTTTTTGGTTAAGTCGTTTAAGAAGAATCTTCAAGATCAATTCAAAGTTTATTGGTTAGAAGTCGTTAACAAGGATATATTTAATCCCTCAAATGATAATAAATTAAATCTTTATTTAAAAAATAAAAATTGAATTTAGGTTTGAACCTTACCTTAAGATAATAAAAAATGTTAAACAAAAAGTGGCAGTAGCCAAGATGCGCATTTCCAGCCACTCGCTTCCTATTGAAACTGGGCGTTACAGGAAGATACCAAGAGATGAGAGAATTTATCCTTTCTGTGAGTCGTCTATTGCCGACGAGTTTCATTACTTAATAAAATGTAATCATTCATCATTTTCTCATTTTAGGGCTGTCTTCCTGGAGCGCCTTTTTACATGAAATAGTTGCTTTATTAATCTTTCTAGTATGTCACTATTTATATTTATTATGACGATGTGCGATGAAAATATTACCACTCTAAGCGCACACTATATTGCAAACATTTTAAATTGTTATAAGGCTAGGTACGATCAGAAATGAGTTCTGATTATATTTCACTACTATATAAAGCTTGGTTTTTAGAATAATTCTTTTTTTTGTTTGTTTTCTCCTTTTGTTTTGTTGGTTTGTTGTATTTTTTTTTTAATGCTGAAATCTTCAAGTGAAGATAAAGTGAAAAAGTGTAGGTATGACTAAAACCTTTCGGCAAAGAGGTCCTGAAGAAATCCCTTTTCCCAGCCCAAATTTTTTTTTTTGCCCAAATCCCAGTTCCCAGTCCAATTTTTACCACAAATCCCATTCCTAGTGCCACAAATCCCAATGCATCTTAAAATTGGTCAAAATGAAAACAATTAACCAAATACCTTTATTTTTTGTTCTTAAGTAAGCAAGATAAATAAAAAAAAATCAATATAAGTTTTTCACCTGCAACAACTTCACCTGCTGGACTGCAGAGACTCGGACATTCGTTGAGTAAATAGGATAAAAGAAGGGTATTACCACCGTATGCCAAGCATACGAAGCCTTTTATGACAAAAATCCTCCCCTCACCACAACGTATTTGAGAGAAATGCCCAGTCTAATCTTGAAGAAAATTCTTTCAAATTCAACGGAAAAGACTATCTACAGACTCATGGAACTGCCATGAGAACAAAAATGGCGGTAGCTTTTGCTAATATTTTCATGACCAAAATAGAAAGTGAAAATACAAAGACAGAGCTGCAAAAAACCGCTAGTGTGGAAAAGATATATTGATGACGTGCTCTCCCTGTGTAACACAAGCAAAGGGGAAAAAGAACAATTCCTTGAAAAGGTGAATACATATCACCCAACTATCAAATTTATGGCTGAAATCTCAGAAACAGAGATTACATTCTTAGACACAAAAATGTACAAACATGACAGATTTCAGAAGGAATCTATCCTATATGTAAACGCATTACAAAATAACCTACGGAGACCTTTCAATGCACGAATTTCTACTCGTGTCATCCACCAGGCGTCAAGAAAGGCGTTAAGGCTTCATAGAAAAACTCCTCGAAAGCACTATTTGAGGAAAAATTCACGCCTGAATGATAGAGGGTACCCAGCTAGTGTTATTAAAAGACAATCTCAGAAGTAAAATTCTCCGACAGGAAATCAGCACTAACAGAAAAACAAAGCTGCACGTGAGAAAATACTACTCTTTGTTATGCAATACCACCCGGCATTGCCTAGCCTAAAGCATATACTGATGGGGAAATGGCACTTTAATTAGTAAAGAATCAGCCACATCTGAATTAAAGGAACTCTTTGAGGAGCCTCCCCTCGTATAATATCAAAAGGGAAAGTTCGAGCTAAGCTATGAAGGCCTTTTTAGAAATATCATTCACGAACTGCGGGAGTCGCGCAGGCCCCCCAATGTTGCTGTTCAATTTTATCCTTGGTTCAATTTTTATTTTCCTTTGTTTTCAACTCATTATCAACATTACCATACACATAAACAAAGGATAATAAGAATTGAACCAAGGATAAAATTGCCACAACATCAACACTTTTTAACCCGTATCCGCCATTTTAAAGAAGCTAATCGAACTCATGGTTTGACCTGTTAGGCGCATCAAGTCATATTAATAGAGGAAACGTCTACCGCTGTGCAACCAAATCGCTGATTTCAGTAAATGCAGTTTAAAATCAACGCTAAAATCAGGTCGCAACTACATTGGTTTGACACCTGTTGATTTGCAAACATTTTTAGGTATTCTTATGCCCAGTTCAGACGTCGTGCTTCTGCCGTGCTGAACTTAATGGCAATTAGGTTCGACAGTAGTACGCCAGAAGCACGACTCTGATTCAGACGTCGTGCGAGTCGCACTGAATTCAGGATTTACTGAAGCGACGTCATAATGAGTCAGCAGTATGCAAAAACTATTGTAGTATGGCGTATTCGAAACTACAGGAAAAATCTCCTACTCGTAAAACTCTATCAAAACTCTATGTAGCAGATATATTCCTTCTCTTTTTCCATTATACAAGCAAGACGGATGTTAATTGCGAGTTTGTTTCGAAACTACACCGGCTATTTTCCAAGGAAGTCATTGCCGATCGATCATGTCGTCGGCTTCACCGGTTAACATGGTTCGAACAAGTATGGAACACTTGCTCTGACGCGAGGTTCATGAAACATTCCGTGTGTCCTCTTCTTTCCAGGACGATCTTCTTTCAGCCTTCAGTCTTCTTCTTTGCACGACTGGTTTTTGAAGACTTGCTGATTCAGCGTCGGTAGCGTCTTGTTCTTCGTGTTCTCTGTCATGTCTGTAATCTCCATAGCCAGCTAGTAGAATGTTAATGTTTAGGTGCTTCTTCATTAGATGATAAATGATCATCCAGCTTCGAAATCGCGTACATTTCGTCCAAATGTCTTCCTCAAACCGCTATATAGGACAACAACACTCAATGCGCATACTCAGTAAAGGAAAATTGTCCTCGTAACTCCTCTCGGGACCCCAATTCCGCGAAAATATATTTGTATAATTTATGAATTTAGTTCGGCTCGGCGGGAGCACGACTTTTGAGTCGCTGCCGTGCCAGAGTCGTGTAGCACGGCAGAGCTTGTCGAACTTAATTCAAAAATTTGATTCAGACGCCGTGCTTCTGCCGAGCTTTTGTCGAACTTAATTCTTGAATTAAGTTAGGCACAGCAGAAGCACGACGTCTGAACTGGGCATTAAGGACTACTTTGTTATATTTTTAGCGGAGCCCGCGCGCTAGCGCGTCAGCGGAGCTCCATTGCTAAGGAAATTTGGTAACCTATCTGAAGCCAAGAAATTTTGGTAGTGACGTAATAGTCACGTTACCGTCCGTACGTCCGCACCAAAGTGTCACCAATATGAAGTGGCATACACTGGATGTAACCCTGTGCTGAATCCCGTGTTTTTGGCGCGAAATCGCATGTTATTGACCCGCGTTGTAGCAAAGCAAGCAAAGACAACTAAAGTCAAAAACAAATTTGTTAATGGAAAATGAAAGTTCAAAAGAATACTAAGTTGTCTTTTTGGTGGAAGGCGAAAAGTTTAATTTAGGCGAAAGAAATTAGGCGATAAAGTTCAGGCGAAAAGTTCAAATTTGCATTGTCGGTTCTGTTGCGAACTCGGTCGGTACACCGCTTGAGTTCGCAGCTTTTAGCAGCGATTTCGACACCAAATATAGCAGAGCTAGCGCTTTTTGGTTTTTTCTGTCCACAACCATAGTTTTTACAGCGGTTCGAACACATTTTGCCGGGAAAAACACCAGCAGTTTCATGTTGATAGGCAGCTTGTCACGAAGAAAGAAATAAGTAGTAAAATGAACATTTGAAGATAACAATAAACGCTCATGGCCTAATCCGGGACTATTCGCCGGCTTATGACGCCGTCGAGCCTTTTCGGCTCTCAGCGTGGACATGAATTTTTTTTCTAATTTAACGACTTGAATGAGAGTATTTTCACAAAAAAAAAAACAAACAAACAAACAAAACAAAACAGGGGGTTGGAGGCTCCGCCTTTAGGCTTGGCTAAATCTATATATTATGCATTAAGATAGGACATCTTTATAGGACATCTTTCCCATTCCCATAATACGCTACTTTTTTCCCAGTCCCAGTCACCAAATCCTAGCCCCAATGTCTCAAATCTCATTTTCCCAGTGCTAAAATAGGCAAATCCCAGCTCACATTTTACCCCTTCAGGATCCTCGGCAAAGTCTGTTCACACGCAGTCAGATCGAGTCAATAAAGCTAAAATTGACTTATTTCTTTCTTTCGAAAAAATATTCAGTATTTTTAGTTGTGTGACTGTCAGTGAGAAAGCTCAGAGCATACGAGACCTCTTGGAATTTTTGACAACTCTCAAAGCGAAGCTGTCTTGGCGAAAAACCGATAATGATATGTTATTACAGAAAACACATATCTCGCGCCTACGCCCCCACCGGCAGGCCACTCTCGTGATTGGACACAGTACACTGATAAGATTAACATCAGCAACAATTACAAACAATTGCCCAAATATTGTTTTTCACACGGTTGTCAAGTTTGCGGTTGTCTAATGTAAGCGTGTAAGTCATGTCTGTCTTTCCGGCCATTAAAATCATGCATCACTGATATGCCTAAAAGCCTGTTTACACATGTTTTCGCAAGTGTAAAGTAGCGGCGATTTCATTGCGATTTCTATGCGATTCGAGTAGGATGTTTGTGCAATTTCCCAAAAATCGCCTCCAAGTTGCGTCAAGTTTCCAACATGGGGTGTTGGTAAAACCCGTGACGGTCAGATACCCGTGAGGGTTAAAATTTACAAGGTACGTGGTGGTCGCATCTGTGACGTATCCGTGATGGGTAGGTGACGGCTACTTGACAGTTTGATATGGCATGACTTGCAAGACTTGGCTTGACTAGATATAAGGGTCTGAGTTACGACTTACTGCGGATCCGGGAGTATTGAGTTGAGTTGACGACTAACTACGGATCTGTGACGGTCTGATAGGGGGTTTTGAGTGATATTTCTTATATCCGTGACGACTAACTACGGATCCGTGACGGTCTGATAGGGGGGTTTGAGTGATATTTCTTATATCTGTGACCACTTACTACGGATCCGTGACGGTCTGCTAGGAGGGTTTGAGTGATATTTCTTATATCCGTGGCGAAAATCGCACAGAAATCGCACTGAAAACGCCGCTAGTTTACCTTAGGCGCGACAAAAATTGCACAAAAAAATCGCATGTGTAAACGTGCCCCAAGTCTAAGCAAACTCAAAATAACCTCGCCGGACCAAAAGAGACAGAAAGCGACATTTTCCCTCTATGCGCCTGATAAGTGCGTTCGTCGAATTAGCTCTTTATGTTACTCTTTAAATAAAAGCTACACCGCTGTAGTTTTCTTACGGTTCCAGCGTTGTTTACATTTTATATCTTCGTAGTACACAACTTCCGGCATTACTCTCTCAGAATTGTTTTTATGATTTTTAGAGTGTTTATGCTAAGAGACAATGAGAAAACTAAAATTTTTAAGGATGATCACAAATTAAAATTTGAACTTAACAATAAATACTGAGGTGGACACCGTCAACTCGAAGTGCTTTTAGGTTATGGCGGTCTAACTGGTATTCGGGGGCGCCTTTAGAACGGCGAGTAAAATACCTGAAATGCCATTTTTTGTTTTCTCGGATTGTTTGAGGGCCCTTTCAAGAGTTATTATTGCAAGCTAAGGCAAGTTGATCTATAAAGGTTAGCCGCAAGAATGTTAGGAGCGGAATCTTATCCCCCGAATTTCCATCCTGCTTTTGGATTTCCCTATAGAAAATGTCAGTTGACCTTATTTCACTCTCACATCTTACCAAAAAAACTCTAGTTTTTCCGACGCACAGGGCGCAAACGTAGCCTATGCAGCTAATTTTCGAGGGAAAAAAAACAAAAAACAAAAAAAAAACCTAACTTCTACTAAAATGAATAAAAAGCACTAATTCCGCTAAAATGTTCAAAGTCTCATAAATACTAAATGCCTCAAATAAATACAAGCCTAGAAACTTAAAATAATTCCTTTTAAAATTATCACGTTAAAATCTAGAAGATATCTTTTACCGCACTTAAAAAAATTATTATATTATTATTATTATTGTTATTATTATTATTATTATTATTATTATTATTATTTATACACGGGAAATCATCAGTACAAATATGCTAAAAAACTATTATAAAAAATATCCTAATATTTTACGCTACAAAAATCAACTGATTTACATGATTGCCGTGTGGGAGCCTAAAGAAGAAAAGTAAGCTTTCGCCTTCTTTTTGAAAGCCCCCAGGGAGTTACATTCTCTAAGCGTCTGTGGCAGAGAATTCCATAAAACAGCACCACTATAAGAGAAGCTGCGCTTCAGGTACTCTGTTCTAGGTTTAGGCAATATGAGTTTGTTTGTCAAGTTTCTTAAGCCATAATGAGTATTAAAAATTTCTTAAAATCACACTTCTATGGGCGCCCTTACCAGTTTAAATGGCAATTTGAACACTCAAGCCCTCCGTATTTAGATAACAAAACAAATTTCTTACTTCAAACAAACTGACCGGTTGCAAATTTGCAACGTCGTTTCAACTCAAGCAAAAGGTATCCACAGTAAAATTTCCCTCCGTTTTACTCTAGGCAAACGCTACCATCGTTAGTTCTAGTCAAACAAGGCCTAGCATTATCTATCATTATTTACAAAACTAAGTTCTGGTAAAGCATGACTCAGTCGATATGTACAACCGATATCTGAATATGCAAATGACACGATCGAGAAGGAACTGTTGCCTCCTTATATTTACTTTTAAATAACAACAGTCACTCCAAGTAAAGCAGGTATTCAAGTCTTCCAAGTTTTAAAGACCACAAGAAAGGCAGATGTTATAGAAAGCCCCACAACAACGTGCAAAAACCTTGGCTTGGAAAAACACAGTGCACTTTGCTTAAAGACTGTAGGTGTCCTATCTGAAAATAGACATTTTGTGAACTACAACATTCTTGTTATGATTAGCCGGGGACTGTATGTGGCTGCCCGCTGCTCTATTTTCCTCTAATTTATCCTTTCCTTTTCATGTAGTTTAAACGTGAGGCCTTACTTCTTCATCATACCTGGTGGCTTTGAACGTTGTACTGTCGCTTTTAACCCTGTTCTGTCTTGGGCTGACTAGTTTTGTATGCTACAAAGTCATTATAAAGAAAGAAGAATGCAAGGAATGTGATCATTCTCAACCTACTGGTATGTCTTAGACAAAGTTTTGTATTTGTTATTTAAGTTGCCTGAGTAATTTAACTAATCGATCTCTTTAAGTGGATTAAAATTTACCTCACGTTTCAGTATCCCTTGTTTCAGTATCCCTATCTAGGCCTTAAGTTAATTTTTTTTATCACTTCCGTGGGAGTCACACAAGATATCTCACCTGCTTGTGTCTTGAAAAATGTGTTAGGTTCAATAAATGTACATATTGGAGCTGTTTTGGCTAGCTCAGGGTTTATACGGCCAGGTGCTTTGGTCAAATGAACACGCACTACACACTCGGTTGCGCGCGGAAAAAATCACTTGACATGTGACGTAAGACAAACATATACATATGCTATTAAAACCTTTCGGCAAAGTCTGCTCACACGCAGTCAGTTCGAGTCAATAAAGCTAAAATTGACTGATTTCTTTTGCGTAACTCATTGTGAAAGCTCAGAGCATACGAGACCTTTTGGAATTTTTGACAAATCTCAACGCGAAGCCAGGTGCGAAGCTGTCTTGGCAATAAACCGATAATGATATACTATTATTACAGAAAACACATACCTTATGCCTGTGCCCCCACGTAGGCGCTCTCGTGATTAGACAATCTGATTAGATTAACATCAGCAACAGTTACAAGCAATTTCACTAATACTGTTTTTTCACACGGTTGTCAAGTTTGCGGTTGTCTAATGTAAGCGTGTAAGTCATGTCTGTCTTTCCCGACCATTAGAATCATGCACCGCTGACATCTCTAAAAGCCCGCTTATGATGCGTTTTATGTCGAGCTCTCCAGTGCAACTTTTGTCGCAAGTGTAAACTAGCGGCGATTTCATCGCGAGCTTGAGCGCGACAAAAGTTGCACAGAAAAATCGCATGACTGTGTAAACGGGTCGTTAATACGTCCACCGTGCCACAAATCTAAGCAAACTCAAAATAACCTCTCCGGACCAAAAGAGACATTTCTCAGCCTCAGTTAGGTGACTTGTCAGCGTCTTCACTAGAACTGCATTGTTAACAGTTTCCCTCTATCCGCCTGATAAGCGCGTTTGTCGAATTAGCTCTTTATAGTTACTCTTCAAATAAAAGCTACACTCTAGTTTTCTTACGGTCTCAGCGTCGTTTACATTTTATCTCTTCTAAGTTTTAATCCGAGCAAAAATTCCATGACATCTTTGTAGTACCCAATTACTCTCTCAGAATTGTTTTCACGATTTTTAGAAAGTTTGCGCTAAGAGAAAATGTCGATTGAGAAAACTAAGATATTTTAAGGATGATCAAAAATTAAAATTTGAAGTTAACAATAAATACTGAGGTGGACGCCAAAACAGTTTGCTATCAACTCAAAGTGCTTCTGTGCTATGGCGGTCTAACCGGTATAATTGGCGGTCTAACCGGTATTGGCGGGCTTACCGATATTGGCGGTCTAACCAGTCAGGAGTGCTCAACAGAGCCAATATACAAAATATCCGCTCCCCAGGCTTTTCGCTGCTGGCTAAAAAAATTTATGTTCTGGCAAGGCCCTTGCTGTTAGGGGTCTTTCAAACGGTTGCTTGATCGCGTAGTTTTTATTTAGGAAAAATCCTGACTGGTATTAAACGTGTGTTTTTTTCAGTGAGAGCGGTCGAGTTTTGCATTGTCTCCTGGGAAATATGTCAACAGGCTACACATGGCTGGTAAACACACCTCGCGCGCTCCCCGGGGGTAAAAATACCTAACTGGGCGCGACGACAGGCGACGCGACGACAGGCTTACAATCCTCTGTTTGTGTGGTGAGGTGTGCATTAATAAGAGACGGTTTCGGAGAATGGTAGGCCTATGGCGCGACATGTTGCGAATTGATTTGTTGCGTTACGTCTTTCAACTTTGTTATTTGACAGCTGTCAATCGATTTGGAAGCACAGGAGGAGTTTCCCCCATCTCACCCGCGAATTCAAGGTCGGCACTAACCGTCTCTGGAGAACTCAAAGTTGCGCTGTTTCAGTGTATTTGTTCTGAGGGCTTTTGGTGTAGTTCTATTGTTCTATCGCAGTGTTCGCGTTTCTAATTTTATTTTTTAAGGAAAGGTAAGATTCTTTTCCTTTATCGCCAATTTACGTGGATAAGTTTCAATTACTGTTCCGAATTCGCGATCTGACTGTATGATTGACTTCTTCTCTGGTGCTGTGCGCCCGCCATTTCTTCAGGTCAAACCAAGTGCTCATTCTACCGTACGAAGAGAAGTCTACATCAAAGGCAGGAGTCATCACATCTCGCTAAAAGTCGATAATTTATTGCAGAGCAAACATTTACATGGTTGTAACTTCTTTCATGCTGTTCTGAAACCGTATGTCTGGATATACTGTAGTTTCAGGGTATGTTCTCATTCGAATCCTTTCAAAATTGGTTCGCATTGCACCCTATACATTTCGTTTCGACGATATCTTTTAAACACAGGCAGATGTTAAACGTTCGGATAAGCTATCTGAATTTTAGAGGTGTTATACGGAGGGAGCAATAAACGGGTTATTTACTCTTTGTGTAATAAATTACCGGCTAAAACTTCAAGGCTCTCCAGGTGGGATTTCACTCAGGATTTTGATACAAATCACAGTGCAAGAATCAGACATGTACGGCGTAAGAACATAAAAAAGTATTTCTGGTGAAAAGGGTGCGCTAAAGGCACAGTAGAACCGCTCGA
>Ga0126336_10002339_pt1 | contig 10725 bp, 8 predicted proteins | sample SidCmetagenome_FD_92530 | JGI IMG/M metagenome (GOLD analysis project Ga0126336, IMG submission 92530) | Coral microbial communities from El Islote,Puerto Morelos, Mexico - Siderastrea C C metagenome | ecosystem: Host-associated > Invertebrates > Cnidaria > Coral | place: El Islote,Puerto...
GTGATATTTTATTTCACATGTGTGTGTACACGCGTCGTGTTACCATGAATGTTGTAAAATCATGAAAATTCAATACAAACTGATAAAATGCATAAAAAGTAACGTAATTCAAGAAACTACAAGGAATGGCAAGGAGCTGCAAGCTGTTGTTACATTAATCGCCAAGAACTTACCACCACACCAGCTGGAGTGGTTCTCTGGGTACACTAAACAGTGATACCCACTGACGAGATCGCCTGCCCACCGCGCAGCAAGGTCTGCGCACGGCTAATAGAAATCGTGCAAGGAAGATGAAGATATGTGCAAACATACAGCTTCCCCGCTGTCAAGTGGTCTTGCCTGAGCCGCAAAAGGAGTTTAAAAAAGGCAGAAAGCGTTGTTGCATTCAATGTTGGCTTGCACGATAAACTACGCCAATGTAGTTATTTTTATCTTACCTCAAGCGATGCTATTTCCGCAGTGCCAATTTCCTTTTCTTTTTCCACGCCAAGAGATCGTGACTTTTTGTTGATGGCTGGTGGTCTTCAAGTGCACATGCTGTTTAGGGTTTAATTTCTAAAGGGAGGGTTGTAAGGTTTAAAACTGACGCTAGTGTCAGATAAGAGGAATGTGTAACGGTGGTGCCTTCGATTACAGCTAAGCATTTCTACATCACTAACTTGAGTTCGAGTTAATAGTCGCTTAATGCGAGGTGTGGCTGGGGGATGCAAGGGGGCACGCTACACGGTTTTCAAGTGGTCGCAAGATCGCAGAGAAGGTGAGGGCCCCAAAACGGGAAAATGTCAAGAATACTGGCAGAGCTAGAAGAGACGAACAAATTATTGACATAAGGGAAGAGAAAAAGTTGCAGTAGCGAAATTGTGCGTAAATTTACTGTACGATGTCGTAAAAATGACTCAACTTTACTTTGTAAGTCTTATATTGCTTTTTCATGATAAGAACTTGTAAATACCACACTCACAAATCAATCAACCGTTCTGTCGTTTGTTTGTTCTGTCACAAAAGATGGATTAGGATAATTGCCCTGCCCATCCTATTAACAAGAGTACGGTTTCGACACACGGAAAAGAGGTTCAATCAGGTTTATCTTGTGTATGGATTATGGTTATTAGTACACGTCAAATGAGCACAGCTACGGATTTAGAATACACTGACCCACTAAAGCGGATAAGGCTGTGGTTCTCTGTATAAACTAAAATATCCGGTCCGTTCCCGAGGTGATTGCGTTCAGTCCACCATTAAATTTTCCCATCGACCGATGATACACCCGGCAACTTCAATGAATGAAAATCAATCATTGATCACAAGTCAGCACAATCCATATTAACCATTAAAAATTAGACGGTGGATATGGCGGGATTTCATCAATGAATGAAAATCAATACACACCAAGAGTTACACCAATTTACATGAATCAAATTAAGGGAAGTAAAAACTTTGGTTTCAAGGGATTAAGAATAAGGTTTTCCAATTGCACAAGCACTGAAAAGTTCAACTTTCTATATTTAGTCAAAAGCTACCACCAGTGTCCCTGGTGAGAGTTTTTGTTTGCAAAAACGAGAGGGAGACGTGGAAGCGCTTACAAGGTTAGCAATGATCGGAGGGGGCATTCGGCCCTCCCGTCTTCTGCACCGGCTATACAGTGAGGGATAGGCAATCTTTTTGCAGTTTACTGGGGGTAGGAACATCTGATTCGCCTGCAGTCGTCCTGTGAAACCGACACATACTGCGACAGCGTGTGGGCAAAAGCATGATTCATCCGTTTGGTAAGACCACTACACTGAGGGTGGGAAGCGGTAGTGTTGACCTCCTCGGTGTTTACCAAGCCACAGACTTCCCCATCGAGTTTCGAGAGGAAATTTGTACCACAATAGTAGGGTGAGTAGGCTCCATGAAGGGAGATGACTTCTTTCACAGAGAGGTCTGCAACGAAATGACGTAAGCCAACGAGTAAGGTATTCTGTGAAGAACTATGCATGTACCGACTATTGGACATTGGCACGGGAAAAGTGCCCAAAGGGTCAATCTCAAGGAAGTGAAACGGACCCTCTAGTGGTATGGGTAGCAAGGGTGCTTCAGCTCTGTTTTTCCTCAAGGGACGCATGAGGCTACCCATCGAGCAACATCAGCTAAAAAGACACCGCCAATAATAACGTTCGCGGAGTTCTTCGTAAGTTTTGTGGGTGCTTAAATGTCCACCTATATATGGCTCACCATGAGCTGCAAGTACAAGTTCATGACGTAAAGCTAAGTCTTCCTTCTCCTGGAGTCCACATGTGGCATACATATGGACTCCATATGGGCTCTTGGCTTGATCAAGATAGAAATGATCAGCGGTGTGCAAAATGGAGCGCTTTTCCTGGTCAGTAGAGGACGGAATACCATCCTCCAAGTAAGTAATAATGGCAGCAAAGGAGAAGTCTTTTTGTTGCAGCTGACAGATTCCTGCTGTCTTGTCGCTGGGTTTTCCTGAAGGGCCGCAATGAGAGGTTCATATGATCTTCCAGATAGGGCGTCAGCGTTCCCATTTATCACGCCAGGGGGTGTTTGATTTCAAAATCAAGTTGTCGGAGGAGAGGACTCCAACGGGCAAGGCTGCCGGTTGTTTTTATCTCCTAAGGAGCCATTTTAGGGTGTGGAGGTCTGTGTAAACAACAAATCGTTTCCCGTATAGTTAGTATTTAACCTCCTCACTGACACCTGAAGCTTCCCTCTCATTGACAGAGTAGTTCTCGCCAGAACTTAGAACGAGCCCTGGGTAGCAAATGACAACGTCCTTACCACTCTGTTTGCGGCCCATCATCATGCCAATTCCTGTTTCACTCTCATCATCAGGCCAATTGCTGTATCGCTCTCATCAGTGTAAAACTGAAACTGAAGAGAAAAATCAAGGTAGGCGGGAATGGGAGCTTCTGTGTGGGCTATTTTCAGCTGTTCAAAGGCAGGCTGGACTCGTTCTGCGGACACAGCATGGCCTAAATGATTAAACTTGGGGAAAGCAAAACGGCATTTTCTTGGTTTTAGCGTAATGTTGGCAGCACGGAAGCGTTGAAGTACTTGTTCTAAACGCTCCATTTGTTGTTAGAAAGCGCGTGCGAAAAGTATGATGTCATGAAGGTAAATACGACAACTTTCGTAGGCTAACCCAAGAAAGATGCATTCCACAACTCACTTAGATACGCGGGCTCATTAATCACTCTAAAGGAGAGTACCTTAATTTTTTAAAGGCCTTGGTGAGTGATGAAGGCAGTCTTTTTATTTAGAAGCTTTGTTCACCTCTCACTGCCAATACCCCGACATCAAATCCATGGTGGTGAAATTATGTGTACCTCTCATGGCGTCAAGAGTAGAGTCAATTCTTGGCAAGGGATTGTTTCAGCTTCTCTGGTCGATAAAAAAAACGCCATCCTCTTCGGCTTTTCTAGACAGCCAGAGAACTCCAACCACTGCTAGATTCTCGAATAAGTGCGTCTCTTCAGCATGTCATTGGCGTTTGCGTCTACAGTTGCCCTCTTCAATTCTGATATGCAGAAAGGCCTGAGACGGTTCGGTGAAGAGTCGCCCGTCTTAATGGTTTTTTTATTACGCCTGTTCCCCCGAGTTTATCGGGTGATAAAGCAAAGACATCTCTGTATCGTTGGAGCAAGGATTGAAGTTCCTCCTGTGGGCTTTCTTAAATGCTGGCTATACCATCCATACGACTGAAAGCACCAAGTGTTGTGCCCTTTTATATATTCACAGATTATGAGGTAGGGCTGAGAATGCAGAAAGGCACATCACCGGCGGAAGTAGCCTTGACTAAAGCTGACACCCCTAGAGTTAGTACTAGTTAGGTAGCTGAGGACTGTGATCTGTGTTGATTAGTTGTTCCAGTTGAGCTGGGAGTAACGTTTCAGATCTAGGAGCGACAATATGAGTGACTTAAGCGTGTTCGACTTGGATGACGGGCTCCGAGGTCCAGGAGTCTCCATGAGGTAGCTTAAAACTTTTCTATTTCTGAGGTCAATGAGGGCGCCTTTGTGTTCAAAGAAGTCTCGGCCGAAAACATCTCCAAACCCCACATCTTTGATGCCGTACATTCGAACGTCATATGATTGCCTTGCGAGGTCTAGAGGACAAATGGCCTGCCCAATAATAGGCAGTTTTTCTCCACTGAAAGTGTTATCGCAGTCACAGGCGCAGAGTGAAATCTGTAAATACTTGGAGACAGAAAATAGACAGCGGAGTTTATTTCAATGATGGAGACACCAACATCCGCAAACAACGTAACAGTGATACCTGCTATTTTGACGTGTAAGGAAATATCTTTGGAGTTCAAGGAACAACCAATGACGTCAGTGTTTTTAGAGCAAGCAGAGAACTGTTGCTTGGAAGTTTCCGCTGGAAGGCCAGTGTCGCTTTTGAGAGTATCCTTATGATTGATAAGGTTCGAGACTCGTTAATTGTGGTCTCCAAGGCTGACGTTTTGTCTGCAAAAGGCTCGCTCGAGACAGCAATCTCTGGATGAACGTGCGCAGTAATACTGGATGTTACGTTTGTTGTACCTTGCTGTCTACCATTGGTCATTCAAGAGGGTTATAATCAAGGTTGCGCAAGGGATCCCGGAGCAGTGTGGTGGGTTGTTGGGTCGTCTGTGGTCATACAACTGGAGCTGGGTCGTTCGATTAAGTGACAGGCGAGCTGTCGTCCTGGTAGGGGGAGCTGTGGTGGCTAAATTGAGCAACTACAGCATTTCTAGTTCCCTCAGATCCAATAACTACAATGATGGAATGGATTGCGTCATTGATACGTTGCACTATTCCGCCCAGCGGAATATAGCTTTAACTTTTGGTCGTAGATTAAAACGAGTCGTGCGGTCCCGTTCTGAGGTCGATTACAGGTTTGTTAAAAATGTGCAAACAACAAAGCTCTTTCTTAAACGCAGCAACAAAGCTTCCTATGTGAAAGGGGAAATGGCGCGATAAATCAGAGTTGTCATAGGCCAAACAAAGTTCTTAAGATGAGGTACTAAACGGCGTTCAAAGTGCGTGGATAAACACGTAGCGTCAAACCCTCGCGCGTTAGATTAGGCTTCAAACAAGCGATTCTCGAATGATAACACAAGATAATCAGAAAAAATGCTTCCTTTTCCGAGGGATTACCTTGAAAGACGGCTGAAGTCCTCTGTCGTGGCTGTTGTTTCGCCGTCTTCTCCACCAGTGTAACAAGAAGGTTTTGCCTTATACCATTGGTTTAACTGACGCTTGAGGGCTGACCAAACATTACTGTTCACGACTGGATTTCTGGAAATCGACACGTAGCAGAAAAGCTAGGAACAGGGTCGTGCTAAACCGTGAACGGTGAGAACTCGGAAGAGCTAACTCGCTTCACAACCAGCACTCGTTACAAATTGCCAGTGTTACAAGGTCTAGCTTAATTGCTCCGCAGCGAAAGTAGACCGCAGCCAGAACGAACACACCCAGCAACTTTCTTTCTGGTGGAGGTAACCTCGTGGACATTTCGCAGCTATTTAGATGCTCAATAATAATCTTGGCTCTAAAACAAACGCAGATGTTCACTAAATTCTAAAGAATACGCAGAGAAAGCACCAAGACACGTGCAAACATGGTAACTCGCAGAGGTCCCAGTGGTTAATTCTTGATTTGTGAGCAAAAACGTAAATCTGTTTCAATTTCAACGTAAGATAACTTTGTTGTCAATTTTGGCTACTAAAAGCACATGTGCATTGTTCAAGTTTAGCAGATGTTCTATTGAAATGCAAATTATTACTCAGACGACAATAAATAAACACGTGTTCTATTGTTTGCGCTTTAGGACAGCTGCCTGCTATTTTGCATTTCAAAAGCGCACATGTGAGGTTTGAACGATACCTAGAGAAATCTGTGGTTCAATACACCATAGCAAAGTTCTTTAATTGAAACGTGGCTGTGCGGAATCCTAACAAACGAGTTTCAGTGCTTCGCAATTACAGTTACTAAACTTATGACAAAAGTGCAGGCACGTCATGCAATAATAAGCATTGTTCTCTGGATTTCACGAGATTGAAGTCTATTGATATGCAAATGTACATGACAAGTTCGCAACACTCTAAGTTTTAGACTATATTTTTGGTCTTAAGGGGGTAGAGGCGATTTCTTACTGTTATAATATAGAGCTTCTACCATTAAGTTAGATTTACAACGATAATTTCCTTTCCATACACTCTTAAAAACATTTGTTCTTGCTCTTCTAATTTTATTACAGGATTAATTAAACCATTAATAATGTAACGTAATTTTCTCAAGCAGTTCCATTTCATCATCATCTCTCCACAACAACAGAATTCGGAGCATCGTCATCACTTTCAACGTAATTTGCTTGCAAGTGAAGTTAGTTCATACTTGGTTATTTGTGCCGTTTCTCAAATTAAACGGTGGCCCCTGAACAAATGTCCTTAAAAAGACGTTTGCGATTACATGAAGAGAGTTTTAGCCCTGGCGGACTGAAATTTCCAGCCCGGTGTCAAACGGGCTGGAAAACTCATGTAATCGCACTCAAATTTCAGCCGAAGCTACAACATGAACTTGGGCATGCGCACCGCTTGAGTTGTGAATGTACTTTCTTGCAAACTTTTCCCGCCCAATTTTAAACATTGTGCCCGGGCTGAAATTCGCCATGTATTCGCAAGAACATTTCAGCTAGGTGGGCGCATTGAGATTTCAGCCCGGAATGAAATTCGCCATGTGATCGGCCCTTAACACGCAGTTAGCTAGTGCGAGATGTGCATTTTGAAAAAAGTGACTGCGAGGCTAGGTGTCAGCTTTCGACCACGCGCAATAGCAAGCACCGTATTCAATTTTGTTTCATTTTAGTAAACAAATGAGGCAACGTACGAAAACAATCTGTCGAGAAAATGGATAATGGCAGTAGTGGAAGTGCTATTTGCGAATCTCGCGCCAAGACAGTTAGGGTTGAAATTCAACGAAATCATTTAACGCCAATAATTCATAAATAGTCAGCAAGTAGTTTCGAGCAACTTCTGTTGGAACTCTTAGGAACACAAACGCTCAAACTACACTTAAAGAAAGGCTAGAAAATTTAACTATCCTGTATATAAACTTGCCAATCAAGCCAATGTTGCGTTTCAGTTGGTTGCACACGGACACCGTTTTCCTTGACAGGTTTATTTGATCACATGCATAGGTTTTATCCGGGTGTTCCTCGTTATATTTCCGTCTAAAGTAAACCAGTGGATCTAGGGGAGCCCTCCTTCGCCGTCCTTCGAAGATATAATTTCGTTTCATCTCCAAACCCCAGCCCCAACAGGGTTTTTCTGAAACAAGTTAGTTTAACCGCAATACCCAAGAAAATTGTCAACGTGTTCCCAACTCTTTAAGAAGCGACTTTCACTGATGCTGCACCAAGGATAGAAACTTGACCCATTCTATATGAACAGCCTATGGGGGTTCGTCATTACATTGGACTGGGTATCTCGTTAGGCGTTTGGCAACAGGACAACAGGAGTCCACTGAGTTCTCTCCGAAAAGACTGATGATTTGGATCTTGCAGACGACTTGCACCTGAGCCACGCCTCGTGAGAGATAAAGTCCAGTATTCCAGTTTAAATGCTACAAAAGCGGGTCTTGAGATCGCTGCTTCGAAAACAAAAAGAGGAGGATCAAGACCCTAGCTGCTCATACTAGGAGCAGCATGCCTCACGGGGATGGATAGTGCTGGAGCAGGTGCTTTAGTTAAAGTACCTTGGTAGCGTAATTGACACGACTAAGTTTGGCACGACTAAGCTGTGACTGTACGTTCAAGGAAAGGACAGGTTGCAATAAAGCCCATCTGGATGGAGGTCATGATTTATCTGCCAAGGGACAAAGTTACGCATTTTCAACACAAATGTGAAATCTTTACCACTGCATTGCTCGAAAACCTTTGAGCGCCTGACGAAGAGCATTATCAACAAACTTGAGGTATTCATCAATTAAGGCTTCCGTTACATTCTGGGCATGTGTGGTGGCCGAGAAGAATCCCCATTGAACATCTTTGGAAACAGACATGGCAAGAAAGAGATGAAGCCAGCATCAGAAGGCGGAAGTGGAAGTACCGTATTTTCTCGATTAAACGCCGGGGGCGTTTATTTAAATCTCGGTCTCGTAGACCCGGCGTTTATTCGAACCCGGCGTTTATTCGGGGCCCGGCGTTTATTTATTAAGTCATTTTTCAGTATTGGAAGTTTATCGAACCAAGAACCAAATTTAAAAAAAAACGTTTAAAAAATATGAAGCAATGTCATCAACTTTGTCTCATCTAAGTGAATCTGGTAAGTTATTTATTAAAAGAAAACATCACTGACAGAAACAGTGATTGAACTCTTCTCAACGTTACGTTTCTCCGTGCGTAAAACACGGAGGAAGTGTATTCGGTAACTGCTCCACTGCAAACGTACCGTGCAAGCAATTTAGAACAAGGTGGTGGCGAGGTTCCTTCTTCATCAGTTCTGAGAAAAGCAAAATTATGGAACGATTCAATTGCAAGGAGCTGCTGGAGAAACGCTGGAGAGACCCTCGAGATGATCCTTGCTTGATGTACAAGCCGCAAAAAAGTTGCCATGATTTAAGGAGATTGACACGATACCTGATGCGTTGTTTGTTTCATCTGTTTTAGTGAGAAGTAATTTATAAAGGTAGTTTGGTTTGAATATTAGTGTATCAATTCAAATATGATGGCAGAAAGAGAACTAGTATGCAGTTGCGACATATAATCCTGATATAATATACCCATCTCGAATAAACGCCGGGACTTCAAATAAACGCCGGGACCCCGAATAAACGCCGGGGGCGTTTATTTTAAACTCGGCCCTGTAGACCCAGCGTTTATTTGAACCCCGCGTTTATTCGGGGTCCGGCGTTTAATCGAGAAAATACGGTAGATTCGACACACCCCAAGGTGTATCCAACACCAGCATCGCCAACATCACTAGACAAGTCCTGAAGTGGAATCCTTAGGGTGCGAGTAGAAGGGGACACCCAAGAAAATCATGGAAGAGCTGCAAGAGATGGCTGACTGTGAAATGACGCGACGCGATGCAACGAGGACCACTACAAACCGTGTTAGATGCACAGCAGCAATGAAGACCCTATACTCAGTCCTCGAAGGATGGAGAGAAGTAAGTCAAAGTTCCCTTTCTTCCTTTCTAGCACCGACGAAGTTCTTTATCCGCTACTGTAAACGATTAACAGTTTACGTTTTTTCAGTGATAGCAACACGGCCTTTTGCCATGAGCAAGTTTCTCTTGACAAGTCTCATTGTTCCAGTTTAACAGAATGACACGTCGAAAAGAATGCGCTAGTAAAGGACGTGAAAATTTTGCCCTTGGCAAATTATGTTCAAACTGGTCTAATCGCCTGCTATGCATTCATTGTGGCGTCACAATCCAACTATCTGAGGACGGTCCATTGTGATCTGCACTGTGGTCTCGTCTGTTTTTGACAAGATTTGTTTTGTCGTTTGTACGACAAAATTATGTAAGTTTCCTTCTCACGTTTCACAGTTTTCCTCACACTTCCTTTTGTGCTTTCCCTAGAATTTGGAGTCTCCCTTACCAACAACCGGATAGCAGTTTTTTTCCTGTAGATTTTGCCGCCGCTAAAAGGACCTTAAAAAGCTGTTTGCTATACAAGCTGCTTGAGCATAAAAATTGACGACCGATAAGGCGACCTGAGTAAAAGACCGTACCTAAGGTCGCTACAACAATTAAGGAATAGATAGAAAACAGGCAATTCCATGACGTGTTGAGGAGCTGAGGAAGCATGAAAAGAATCTTGGGAGAAAGAGAAATTGTTGTTGAGCAGGTGCTGTAGACGACTGTTTCCATAAGTTCAATTTAGCCTATTGAATTACGAATGAAATGTTTTCCATTTCCTTTAGAAAAAAACCCATGGAAAATCTTCCTTATTTCTATAGACTGGTATAAACACGGATTTCATCCAATCATCGCGTATTTGCTCAGGATTACTTTCTAATCAAAGATAAAACCGGCAGGGATGTTGTGACAAAGGTATTTTGGTTACCACTTTTGTAAATAGCCAGCCATCCGCAACAACGCGCGATAATCAAGCAAAAATTTCTTTTACAAGACGACGCACATTTACTGATTAGGTGATTTCCACTACGGTGACTCATTTAGTCTACAGAATGTGGGCACTGTTCGTCCTTTCAGACTTCACAGGCCTCGATTTTGATTTGACCTGTTTATGATGCCTATCATTAATAATTCATTTTGGCCTCGATTTTGATTTGACCTGTTTAAGATGCCGGTCATTAATAATTCATTTTGGCCTCTAGAGAGTCCTTTTGTGAACCAATGGAAACAGAGGAAGGAATATTGTTTATTCCAGGGCTGTAAATTCTAAATTCTGCATTATCCATGTTAATTCAACCATGGCGCTGCAAACCTACGTTTCCGATCACATAACCCAAAGATAGGCCTTGAGCAGCTCATAAGCTCCAGGCATAACTAATCGATGACATCAATGACATCAATGAAATCAATGAGTATTCAATAGGTAATCGATAGGTAATCAGTTGATCAGTCATTGATTATTGCCGATGATTAATGAGTAATCGATGACTAATCGATAGGCCACAAAATTTTGGGTCATCGATTAGACATCGATTGCATCGATTAGTCATTGATTGCATTGATTAGTCATTGATTTCATTCATTACTCATCGATA
>Ga0126336_10002340_pt1 | contig 10725 bp, 5 predicted proteins | sample SidCmetagenome_FD_92530 | JGI IMG/M metagenome (GOLD analysis project Ga0126336, IMG submission 92530) | Coral microbial communities from El Islote,Puerto Morelos, Mexico - Siderastrea C C metagenome | ecosystem: Host-associated > Invertebrates > Cnidaria > Coral | place: El Islote,Puerto...
ATGACTGGGAGAGTTGCAGACTACCTCTCACAAAAACTGGGAGAATTTATTAACATTGCATCATCAGAATACTAAAAGAATTAGATCTCTGGAAAATTACAATGTGAGCAATGATTTGTTTGAGTTGCAATCTTGAGTCAAGCTGTCATGAAATCACAATCTTGTTCAAATTTAGGCAATTTTTTTCTGCCTTGGTGAAACCTCCATAATGCATTAATTTTTCACTGTGAGTGTATGTGTGCCATGCTGTTGACAGAAATGTCAGTTACGCAAAAATTACCTGGTGTTGTTTGGCTGTTTATGCCTTCTGAGGATTTCTCTTTGTTGGGTTTGTCTTTTGGTTTCTTTTGCACAACAGCATATAATGGTTGTGAGGTCTCCTCTGTATCTTCTGTTGAACAAAAAAAAAATAAAATAAAATAACAACAATCTAAACTAATGACTATACAGAGTGTGATCACATGTACTAAACTCTTTGCAAAAGTGACGAAAGAGTTACACAAGTTGTAGAGTTTCTTCCTGGACATCTGTTAACAATAGCCCTTTAAGCCCCAATAGTGACAAGCATCTAATTTCTCCTAACAATATCACAACTTGATCAAACACACAGGTCAAGAGAATAAAGGGAATGATCACCAAAGATAAAATCTTGATCTGACAAAATCTTGACATTTAAGCAAGTTCGCCCAACTAGTACCATAAGAAATATAAAATTCACCATCTTTCTTTATTTATCACCTATGGGGCACTTCGACATTGCTGATCCTAGCAGTATGCAGGACGCGTGTCACCACAAACTCAGTAAATATGACCTACGCTCGCCACAAGTCTCCCAGTAGCTCAGTGGTTAGAGCGTCTGACCGGTGTACGGAAGGTCATGGGTTTGATTCCTGTCGGGGACTCCGATTTTTTCTTTGTCCCATGCTCGCGACATGATGAATATTCGACCTTTTCTTATGTGGAGAAAGTTACGGAGATCATGCATGTTGATATTGGAGCTTAAAGGTTAGGAGCAAGTAAGTTCACACCCTTCAAACTACACTTGAGTCCACAAGCTTAGGATAGGAGGCTGATTTGTCATATTTTTAGAAGAAGTGAAGAACACAACTTAAAAGAGAAATTACAACACAATATTCTACAGACAGTGATCACACAAACCTTTTTCATTATCCTCCTTTTCTTCCTCTTTTGGCTGTTCTTTTTCCACTGGCCTATTCAGCCCAGGTCCTGCATAAGGTTTTGGCTTAGGTGGAGGCAATCTCCCATCCACAGAAGATGTCTTTCTCTCAGTAGAATTTTTCCGCGAAGATCCCTCTTCCAACTCCACATCGTCGCAAGCCAATATCATACTCTGCAGTTCACCCGTGATTGCTTCATACATGCTTGAATCCTTTCGGGCACCAGGAATTGCAGGGACAACATCTCCCAACTCGACAAATGGCCTCTGCACTGGGCCATCTTGCCTTAAAGCTGGGATATTGTCAGATTCCTTAGAATCTGTGTCTTTCGGCTTTTTCTGTACAATGGCATACAAATCATTTTGTGGTCCAACAACAGAATGCATAGTGTCACTCTCTGATTCCACATTCCTCTGGTTTGCAGGTACTACCTTAATATTTGATCTGTCGAAGCCACCGTCGACAACTTTGACTTCCTCATATGCTATGGGCGGCGGTCTGCCACCACTGCCACTTCTTTCTTTTTCATGCTCATTGGCATCCTTAGGTTCTTTAGACGATTTTCTTGCCTCGACAGGAGCAGCAATTCCCACATCCTCTGCCACGATCAAAGGTCGAAACTCGTCCCCTGCATAGGTGTAAGAGCTGTGGTCACCATTAACAGTAAGCTCAGTATCAGCTTCGGGATGCCGCGTTGCTATGCCCCCCTCATCTGTGACCAAAAGTGGTGTAAATTCAACTTCAGCATATGAATAACCTGTACTTTTGCTTGGCATTAATATCGTTTTTTGCTCATCTTTGCCTGATGGACTAAGAAGATCACCTGTCGACACATCACTGTCATCAAGCGATCCTGTCTCGTAGCCAAAATCACCGTCAGTGTTCAATCGATCAACACTGCCATGCTCTGAGTCACTGTCGCTAGCATCATAACTGTTCTCCTTCTTAATTTCATTTTTCTTCTTGCCACTGGGAACTTCCTTGTCCGCCTTTTGAGAGGAAGGTTTAGTGAGAGCTGCTGTTCTTGAGCGTGGTACTGGAGTTACTGCTTGACCAGTTGATCTTTTCTTAGCCACAGAGACATCTACACAGGAAGAAAATAACCAATTAACAATAATTCCATGAGTGCAAGTTGAATATGTTACACTGAACCTCAATCACCTTTCCTAGCCAGGGGTGATTAAAATTTGTATGTACATGTACTCAAAAGCAAAGGGGAGTGACTATTCAAGAGAGACAATTATTCATAAAGACAAGAAAAATTTACAAACTGGGCTTTGCTTTTGCAAATTTACCTCAAAAGTGAGGCAATTATTTGGGGGAGGGCCTGGGTGGGGGTGATAATTGAGAAATGGCTACTAAGTGAGGAAAATATGGTACATGTATATCAAAAAGCATCATCGAAGCAAGCAATACATCAAACAAAGTTAGCCAAAGAGAAAGAGAGGTTTTGTGATCCTGTTTGGGGTTTGAAAATACATACTGTATACCATCAAAACAATGACTTATTGGGGAAAATTTAATTGTGTGTAATCACATACAGTTTGCTGCCAAAGACCTTCAGGACAATTAACCAGTATGTTTGTATGTATGCAGGAGGTAAATTTATATGAGGGCTTAGTACACTGAATACAAGCTGGATAAAAATAATCCATTAACTACTGCAAAAGGAAGTTGAAGTGTAGATGGTACCCTCAATCACCTGTGGCAGAACTAGAGGTTTGTTTACCTTGCTGGGTAGCTGGACAGTTCTGCAAAAAGGGAAAGAAAAACATTGCAAGATGTCGATAAAATCATCTTAGTTAAAGGCACAAGAAACTATTAATAGTATTAGGGGAAAATAGATTGTTGCAAATGCACCAAAAATCCTTTCTTGTCATTTAAGAAATTTTGAAAAGAAAGAAAAGAAGGATACCACAGGAGGCTAAAAAAACAGAAGGTCAACACTCAGTAGTGGCCAAGACTAAGACTGACAAAGAAATCTGAAAATTTTAAACATTTGCTTAAAAATTTCTAATGGTGTGGTTTTACTGTTACTTTACAAAAGAACACTGACCTGAAGCAAGTTTTGGCCAATTGATTTTTTAACCATTATGAATTTTGCAACAAATTACAAAATAGAAACACTTTTATTATAAATGTTATTCAGAAAATATTGTATGGTAGTGTCAAATTATAAAGCAAGCAAAAGACTTTGCATGGTTGTGATGCTTTCATTTACGTCGATGTATAGAGTCGGAAAGGTTTAAACTTATCCTCCAAAATAAGAACAAAATAATCAGTAAGACAGAAGGCCAAAAGAAATTTAAATTATTGATTAATAGTTCCCTCCCCCTAAGATGAAAATTATCTGCTGAAACAAACTGAATGTGACACACTTCAACTGAAGGGATGGCAATACAACCCTAAATATGACAAATCATGAATTCAACAAGCTTTGTTTGAAGTGTACTTACTCTAAACCACATCTTCAATATCAAAAGGACATAAAAAGTTTGAAGCAATGACACTCATGCACTTAAAACTACAACTCCACTAACACGAAACATCATGATATTACAAAACATGTTTGCTTCAACAAAACTTACTGAAATCATTACTGATAAAGCCATGAATTAAAGGAATAAGGTTGCAATCTGTAACCAGCAATCATCATTATAGCCATTGGTCATTGTGTTTAATGTCAATGTTACTACCATGTTTTGTTCAGCTTTCAGCCAGCCACATGTATTTGTCATCATGTATGAATCAGTGAAATTATGATTAAAACACCAAGGAAAATAGGTTTCAGTCTGTAGAATTCATAAACTGGCAAGTTATTCTGATGAAAAGTTCAGCTTACAATTGAGGTTTCTAAACCTCAATGTCATGGATGGATGGTTTTACCTTTTCGTGGACTGAGACTTTGCAGTTTTCACAGTAAAGTGCCTCACATGTGGCACAACAAACAACTGGTTCCTTAGACTCACAAACAGTACACACTGCCTCTTTCATGATTAACTTCACTTGCCAAACCATCAAACAAAGCCATTTTGACTTCAAAGTCCACTTAGGATAACATTTTTACTCCACTAAGTGGCTAAAAAAACACTTCCTCTTAATCAATGAGGGGGTTAATATTAGCATATATTTGCATTTTCACTTCAAAGTCACTTTTATTTTAAATGCAGATTTGGATGGGGCAGTGATAAATTATTCATGCTACCTGCTAAGAACACTAAATAGGGGTCCATGTGTTAGCAAAAATAATGAAGCTGAAAACCTCTACATTCTTGTCATAAGAAAAGCATTTGTAGATGAAAGATTTTGCTTCTGAAACTACCTATGCAACCAAAGAGCAGACTAATTATTTTTCAAACAAAACGTATTGTGTTTCTTTAAGGATTATTCAAATGAACTTCACAAATTAGAATTCATGAATTCAAAATGCATTGTTTTCAAAATAACAAGTTTTTCACACTTAAGTGAGACAGTGATACACATAACAAGGAATTTTCTATAACACATTCAAAGCATTTGCTTAGGTGATGAATTGAGCAAAAGGAAAATGATTGTTTGAACACAAAGAAGTAACCTGTCATGAAGAATAATCTGTCATTTTTTGAAGCCAGTTCAGGAAGGAAACAATTTAATGGCCCACAGGGAACACAGCAGCGTATTCTAACTTTAGAAAATGCAACCTGCCAAGCACAAGACAGCCTCGTGGGTTAAGGTAATTACACTTAAACAAAAAAAAAATCTGCATCCTTCACGTTTGGCCTGCTTTTAAACTACAACAGAAACTTGAACTCACTAACATGCAAATTATATTGTTGACGAATTTACAACATATTTTACTTAAAAGATTGACTTTTGATATATTTGCTATTGGATAACTAAATATTTCATACAGAAATGTTTTCAAGGCAATTTTGGATCAGAATGGGTCTACAAATAAGAAGGCAATAAATTAATAATGCTGCTTATAAGTCTAAAAACGTGATCTGCTTTAAGCCATTTGTGTGCATGAATTCAAAACTTACAACAACCCTTACCAAAAAAAAATGTGTTGACATTTCAAAAGCCAAGCAATGTTTTTTTTTTTACGATGAATGGATAAATAACTTCACATTGCATTATACTATTTTCATGATAGAGGAAAACTGGAGCAGTTGTCCCCGTCAACAATTGCAGATTAGAGTGCATTGAGCCTACGATACCTCACGCCTAATAGTTGCTACAGAAATATTTTTGTGTTTGAGTTAGCAATAACATCATCAATTACAATATTCTGTTCATCGACAGCTTGCAAAGAATTGACTAGTATGTGTTCTACAAAAGAGCGCGTGTAAGTTAAAAGAATGCTCCAGCCAATTCTTGTTTTCAAAAACATTGTAATAAATAATTTTCTCATTGCTAAAGCATAGTTCTTCCCGAATCAACGGGTTTGAATCCCATCCAGGCTTTCTTGTTGTGACTGCTTTAACGTCACATAGATATATAACTGCGATGGTCTATCATCTACAGTAAAAATCTTTCACTGACATGCCATAGTTCATATAATATGATATTTCACATATTTCACTTCCAATTTGGTTCTAACTTTGGAGCTGTTGGATAAATTTTATTTTCATTTTTTTATTTTCATTCAGATGAAAGCCATAAAGTGCTAGCTAGCTCTCTAAAGTAAGTTGCCAGTCTTGTCTCGTTTCTCCTGAGACGCAAGTCTCATCTCTCAATATGAGAGTAGCCTGTGTACAGGTGCCCGCGCGCTCTCCTCAACAAAAACTCGGTTTTCTTCTTGAGGAGAGCGGACGGCTGTACACAGGCAATATGAGAGTTGTACCTCTGGATAGGAAACTTGCGTCTCGCTATCGTCACTGAAGCGGCAATTTTGGAACATATTACAAACAAATTTTCTCAAAGAAACCGATTAATTTCTTGTGACACCTGCCAGTAAAATCAACGGTAAAATTAGTGACACCGGTATTTTTTTTATTTCAAACTTTGTCAGTGTTGTTGTCCACAAAATGCTGGATCAACACCTAGCTAACAGGGAAAAGCCTGTGGTTAATTAGAAAACAACATGCACTGCAATTCTTTTCTCAAAATATGACATATATGATTGAGCTGCCAACCTTCCATCTAAAGATCCGAAATCCGGGGACTTTTTCTAAGCTGATCGATATTCCAAATTAAAGTATATATCCTGGAGATTTGCTGTCTCCTGTGGGAGACTGGGAGCTCCAATCTGTATCCAGGAGACTAATGGATAATCTGGAAGAGTTGGCAGGCAAGCTTTACAACTGCAACACACTCCTTTACATACCTACAAGTATATGTTAACTCCTGGGATTTAGTTAATCATGAACAGATTGAGCAATTGAATGCCTATAATCAAACATGTGTTTCTTATGTAAGCATTATGTTTCAAAGTAGCCCTTTAGTCATTTCCCAGGGAGACCACTTGAAATACCTGATTGTTTAATATTCCTTTTTTTTGCCTTCAATTGTCATTACACTTGTCATAACCATTTCAAAATGCAACATTTAGAGCAACTACAAATCCACTGGCGATACACACTAAATATGACTGGAGTGTAGTCTCACATCTCTCATTTGTACCTTTCATATTTTCAGAATATGCCTACTATCATTGTCTCGGTTCATACCACAATCTCAATTCTACAGCAAATTATGTTTTCTTGGACGACCTCCCTCCTGAAACCCACATTTACTGTATTTACTCAATTAAACGCCGTGGTTTTTATTAAATTTTTAGCGTTTCTGATGCGGCGTTTATTCAAGGGCGACATTTATTTCAAAATCATATTTTTTTCTATATCACTGACAACAATTACAGTAAATTGTTTGTAGATATTATGTAAAACAGAATCATGTTCGAAGTTCTAATGTCCAATTTTTGCTGAATCATAGCTGTCTGGCTTGTGATTTTTGTGCAACATTCAGAGATCAATTACCGACTCATACCGTACAAGTGTTATTTTTTCTAATAATCCTCGAATAAATGCCGCATTCTTCTGATTGGGTGTGGTGTTTATTCGAGGGTGGCATCTATTGGCAATTTTGCTTCCATCTGCGGCATTTAATCAAGTAAATACAGTATACATGACAGGCACTTTCTCCCTTGCGTTTGAGATAGTGAGTCTACTGTACATACTGACAAACCAATTGCTACCTTGGTAGTTGATGCTGTGGTTGTTGTGGAATGTTTGCTTCTTGCTGCAGGTTTCGGTGGGTTTGATCGATGTGAAATTGGAGCTCGACCAGAGGATTTGCTCCCAGAGACCTCACTTGTCGTAGATTTTGATGGTGTTGCAGATTTCTGTCAAATATAAAGTACACAATCATGTAATTTACATCGGTACAAGATACAAGCCACATGATCATGAAGCAGTACAAACTGTGACCACTTTTTTCAACTACTTGGAGAATCCATTACATTCATGAATTCATCCACAATCATTTTCTGGATTTTATGCTCACCCATCAATCGATCTATTTATGAAATTATGGGCGCGTTCTTTTGGGACTATTCCGGAATAGGAATACTTGCAATATATGGTATTTATGTTCTTTTGGGAGCAACTCCATTCTCGGAATGAACGGAATATCATTTCGTTCATTCTGCTCCCCAAAGCAGAATGAACACAATGAAAGGAATGTGGTTAACTCAGAATAGCCAGAATATGCATTCTTTTGGGAAATTTTGGCAGGAAATATACGCGGCTGCCCACGCATGTACAGACACAGTAGTTCTCAGGTCACCTCTGCCATGGGTATTCCGTTTTCAGAAGGAGCGTTCTTTTCAAAATTGAAATTCTGTGTATTCTGTTATTCCTAAACCGGCAAATGTGCAGTGTTTTTTGCCCAATTTTTTCCATGGAGTTTTTGGTCAAGCTCGATGTTACCTCGACTGTTTGTGTTGCGTTGTGTTGTGTTGCGTTTTGTTGTTTGCTTCGTATTGCGTTGTGTTGTGTTGTGATGTTGTGATGTTGTGATCTGTCTCTTACTTGTTACTCTACTTACTCTAGTTTGTTGGCCTAAACTTTCTCAGTTTTCCTGTTCCTCCTTGTACGACTCGACGCAACAACTAGACGGACATACAATGGTTCTACGAACTCAACCAACTCGGCGACTTAATAAGCAAAACTTCCACTGTGTATTCTCCACAGGCAAACACTGTTTTCTCCATGGAGGTTTCGTAATCACAACTACTTTTTATGTGCCTTCAGTTGTCCTGGTTAAGTTAGCCAAAATTTCATCTCTTTCACTAACGAGCGCATTTTGGTGACCATTTCATGTGCTAAAAAGAATCGCTAACCTTAAAGGGGCACTGTCACCAATTTTTAGGATTGCTACAAAAAGCTAAAAGAGATATTGCAACCAGAGGAAACCCAAAATACTGGTTCAGTGTAGTTCAAAATTACTCTAACAGTTCTCTGAAACTTCAATGAAACTGTAACTGCGTCCGTTTGGCAGCAGATCACTGGGATGAAAACAGATTGCTACTTGAAAGCATTACATTGTAGGCTAAAGTTTCTGGCAAAATCGCCAGAAACTGACTATGGTTCTTCCTTTGAGAAAATCATTTGATTCCTTTCTGATAATGTTCTAGGAGCATTTTGTGTACAAGAAAAGGTATATGAAATATTTTTCAGAACATTCTTCTACGGAAAACCGGACTTGGAAATCACCGTGACAGAGCCCCTCTAAATATGGTGCAAGTTTTAACAAGGCACCCCTTTACCCATAAAATTAACAAATACTGTATAATTCAATTGCAAAAAATTGGTCTAACTTTTGAATAAAGCCAAAGGAGTTTACAGGGTTGAAAGTTTAATCTTTCAGAAGAGTATACTGATGAGTTGGCTCATAGATGAATATAAAATGGTGAAAGAGTTAAGATCGTCTAAAACAATTGCTAGTAGAGTTGGTGGAGTTTGTTGAGTTGGTCATTTGCCGAGTTGGTCGTTTGCCAAGTTTACAGTGTGCGGTGAAGTCCGTTGGTCGAGTTTGTCTGGTTGGTTTGCGTGGTGGGGCTCGTACTGTCTTACAGTATGTAAGGATTGTTGATCGATTTTTTAGTAAGACTTGTTGTGTTTGTCGAGTTGTGTCGAGGTCTGGAACATTTCCTCTGCCAGTGAGTGAAGTTCATTGAGTTTATCTAGTTGATAAGGGTCGTTGCATTTATCAAGTTGTGTTGAGGCATGGAGATTTTGTCTGCCAGTGAGTGAGGTTTGTTGAGTATGTCGAGTTGTGTGGTTCTTACTGTCTTAGAGAAAGTGAGCATTACTGAGTTTGAGGCGTTGCGTCGAGTTGCGTCGAGGTGTGAAGTTTTGGTCTGCCTCAGCACATGACAGTAAGTCGACTTTGTCGAGTTGGTAGCGTTGTGGGTTCGTAATGTCTTAAAATGAGTGAGGATTGTTAAGTTTGTCTGTTTGGCAAGGGTTGTGGAGTTTGTCGAGTTGGTCACGTGGTGGGGTTCGTACTGTCGTAAAGTAAGTGAAAGATGTTGAGTTTATCTATTTGGTAAGGGTGGTTGGGTTTGTCTAGTTCTCTGGTGTAGAGATTGCCTGCCAGTGAGTGAGGTTGGTTGAGTTTGTCTACTAATGTACAACTTTAACATAGACGGAATACTACTGGAAGTGCTGAACTTGTCACCAACGCAACACAGCACAAGGCAACACAACAAAATGCCATGCAACACAACAGATACAACACAACAGCGACACAACGGTTTGCAACACAACGCAATGCAACAGAACAGACAGAACACTACGGATCACAACGCAACGCAACATAATGGATTACAACACAACGCAATGAAACACAACGGACCACAACACAACAGACACAACACAACTCACCTCAACACAGCAAAACAGGAAATAAAAACCGCGCACATATGCTAAACAAACCAGTCGAGGTAACGTCGAGCTCGACCAAAAACTACACAGAAAAAAAACGGTCAAAAAACGCTGCAGGTATATAAACCAGAATAACAATAGCCAGAAGAGTCCCAAAAGAACGCACCCTACAAGTTTGTAATAGGTTCTTTCATAAATATTATTCAATGAAACCACTGACAAAAACTCAAAGAAAGCAGTTGAAATTATGGCATACATCAGGAAACAATCAGAAATACTTGCTAAAAGCACAGACGTCAGGGCATTTTAAAAGGGTACTCACCAAACCTGTCAAAGTCTTAAATAACAATGTTGATTGTTTTCCTTATAATTCATATAAATCTTTGACTTCTAAGTTCAGCTACTTGTCTTTCCCAAAGAAACAAGGATGTCTTTGAATTAAAGCTAAAAAGCCACAATAAATCAGTACTACCACTTCTGAGCTGCTCAAAGACGAGCTCACATGTATACCAAGGTCACCTTTGCAAATGTGTGATTGTAGAAAATACCCATAACCAGTGCTTTCAATAAGCACCGACAGCCGACGAAAAGCGTCGGCTATTTCGCTCAGAAAAGTCGGCTACTTTTTGCCCTAAATTAAAGTAATTAAAGGAAGATTGTTTCAAACCCCTAGTTGA
>Ga0126336_10002341_pt1 | contig 10720 bp, 5 predicted proteins | sample SidCmetagenome_FD_92530 | JGI IMG/M metagenome (GOLD analysis project Ga0126336, IMG submission 92530) | Coral microbial communities from El Islote,Puerto Morelos, Mexico - Siderastrea C C metagenome | ecosystem: Host-associated > Invertebrates > Cnidaria > Coral | place: El Islote,Puerto...
AACTCTTTTTTTTTTTTTTTTTTTTTTTTTTTTTTCTTTCCCCCCCCCCCCTTGTTGTTGAATAAATTTATTTAAGAAAACCCCTTAAAAAAAAAAAAAAAAAAAAAAAAAAAACGATTATTAAGCACTTTCGCCTACTGTCCACACCGTTGGTTTTCAAGTTAGTCAATAATAAATTAATCATGCATGCACGAGTGCGTTTTCAAAGTCATGCATTTTCACCCCTCCACACTGAAAACGATGCGTTCACAGAAGTCATCGCTTTCACCAGCGTTTTAGATGGCTTTAGTATGGATGTGAAAGTAGGCGAAAAGGAAAGCGAAAGATGTGGGGGGAAATTGTGCCCATTTAAAGGAAAAGGCATCAGTCTGAACGGGGAATAAGGCGTAGAGTACGAGAAACATTTTTACAGTTTAGACTGACAGCACCTCACGGGATAACCTGCGATCAGGCGTTATTTTTCTCGCGGCGGTGTAGTCAACGGAAAGAAAGCCTGATCGCAGGTTACTCACGGGAGTACTTCATCCCTTTTAGACTGAAATAGCTATGAGCAGGAGCCATAATCGGGGACGGAGACCGTAACTAAATACCATTTTCAGTAGTGGCGTTGGTCCCATCGAAAAGGACAAATGTGCTATTTTTAGAAAAAATTGCGCCATCTCGCGTGACACGCGCGCGTGTATGTTGCGAGGACTCCGCGCAAAGAAAAACAAACAAAATGGCGTCGGAAATTACCTTCTTTGAAGATGAAGGAATTCAGTTTCTGTCATCGGGGTCACTTTCAAATTTGAGGCAAACCCTTGGGGAGCACTTTCTGAATAGTGACTCTGAAAACGAGGATTATACAAGTGATTCTGGTGGAGGCAGTCAGAATATTTTACTTAAATCCTGTGTCGAAAATGTGTCGGACATGTCGCACAAGGATTTCCCCGTTAGAGGGATGAAACGTTTTGCGGGCAAAAAAGGCCTCGAACTACGAAAAAACAGTTGAAGGCGAACCAGGCAGGAAAAAGGAAAAGAAATTCCGAAATCTATTTCCCCTGAGGAGTACAGAGATTGAAGGGCAGCCCTACAGACTTAATAAATGAATGTCCAAGCACGGCGTGAAGAAAAGTTACGCACTGCTAGATTATTTTCACTTTTTCCACTGCAAAAGAAAATAGTAACATAAATTCAAACTACCGAATCGGGAAAGAAAACGTTTGCCGAGGTTTCTCAGCGTATGTTTTCGTCCCCGATCATGGCTCCTGCTATGAGTTTCAGTTCAGCTCAACTGACCTAGCTAGAAAAGCTCTTTTAAAGAACAAAGAGAGTCTCTTTTTAAGCTGAGGTTCACGTGTTGCATTTTTGCCATGCCAAATTCAATTTTATCAGCCCTATCAAAAGAAATTCCACTGTTGAATTAGACTTCGAAGCACAAGTGCGCAGATAAGATCTGCACTACCTCTTATGGTAGAATAATACACAGGTAGCCCAAGCTCACCTTTCGAGGGTTTTGATCACAGTAACGTAACCTTCTTAGCCGTCTTTGGTTTCTGCTCGATATCGTGAAGTGACTGTGACATGGTAGAAATGCAGCATTTTAATTCTTAAATGTTTTAATGTCATTTTTAACTCCATTAGTTTTAAACATTGGTCGCTTTTATTTATTAGTGGACAAAAGATGGATCTTTGAAACCTGCGTAATGACTTTTGAACATAGCAATTGAAAGATAGTATACTTGATATTTTTAAATGTTCAGAACAAATATAATTTATGGTACAAGGTTCAGTCTTATTTTATTTTCTTTCTTTGCGTTAAAGAAGCTGGCCACTTTAATGTTAATTGCGATTTATTACGTTGAGTGCTTTCTGTAACGGCAGAGTCAATTCCTATTTTATAGCACCAAATGACTGTGAAAATGTATTTTTCACACTATTCGGAGATGATGTTAACAGACAGAAATAAGAGAGACCTTGATGCTATAACTATTGCCGATACCAATGCTGGTAACTTACACCCCTAAGACAGACAACAAGCATCCGTGTCTTTTGATATGGAAGTCCCCCCAGGTTAATTGGTAACAGGAGTTTCTTCTATGAATAGGTCCTTTGCTGATGTTTGTAAAAAAAAGTTGTAGGATGGCAAGGTTTCCTATTCATGGACTATTTCCATACCACTTCTCTTAACTTGTCAAACTCAAAATGGACCGCTGCAGCAATGGTATTAAAGTTACTTTACCACCATCTGCAAAGGGTGTGGAAGTAAATATACCCACCTCGAATCAAAAAAGGGTCTTTTTGTCAGTGGCAACAACTCAGCAAGCAAAAATAAACCTTTCGTCGCGATAGTCTGTATTTATTATGCATTAGGCACAGTTAGCTTACAATTCTGAGCCAAATTCACAAAAGCTCCCAATTAAACATCACTGTTTTACTGAAAAAGGAGTTTCAGACATCACTCCGCTCTTTTTAATTTTGCATGCACACTGTTCTTTACAGCTGTCTCATTGTTTGGCTGCTGAAGTTTCCTGTCGTGTGTATTTCACTCTTTTTTTCATTCATAAATAGCCCTTTTCACAGTTAACTTTTCTCGTTTGCATTACAAGGGACTTGAACGTGGATGTCATCAAAGCCCTTGTAAATGCAAATAAGAAAAGTCAACTGCAAAAAGGGCTATTGCTTCCTTCCTTCATTCATCCATATTTTTCCAGATCTTTGCAGCTCAGCGGATGTTTTGTATTGTCGCACCGCTGACCAGTGTAGTCAACGTCACAGGACAGGGGCGTTGAACCTCACAGTGATTGGGTCACAAATCTCCTCACAAGTCCCTACCCGGAGAAATGGATTGGTTTGGCAACATTTGTCAACAAAGCGGTCTAGCACAGCTCTGGTCTAGTCCTTGACTAGAGCTTCGTCGTTCTCGGATTCAAAATAGACAAAATTAAGCGTCGCGTATAAAAAAGGGGGTCTGTATCAGCAAGTTTAAATCACCATTGGAATGTGAAAATGTTAAGGTTGTTGCAGGAAATTTAAATTCAATTGCCGTTAAAAACAGAAAAATTCCAAATTTTGAAACACCTGCCTGTCCAAATATGGTTACTAATACTGCTTGAAAATATCTTTTTCCACAAACATTGACATTTCACACCAATTGGTTTAGAAAGGGACGCTTAGCTATCGTCATTTCATGTACTAAGTCGAACGCGAGGTTTTTGATTTACAATTGGTAACAATTACAATTAGCTTCCACTGTAGCCAGTAAAAAAAATTAACGATGCAAAAACTAAAAGTTGATGTTTCTGATAGTTATTGGACATTGAACATAAGCAACCTGAAATACAATCCTACCATGAACGCAAATTATTTGAAATTGCAGTTTAATTACGTTTTTTATGCGGCGAAAGTAAAGTTGGTAAATTGAATTTAAAATTATATTTGTTGTTAATTGCCTTTATTAACATCAGATATTGCGTAAACGCGCTGTTTGCACATCTGGTCCAGAGAATTATTGGGGTCGCTCCTAATGCATTTCGGGTTCAATTTGCAAAGAGGTCGATGTTTGGACCAGGTTTCTAACGTTATTGCTTCGTTTTTTCAGGGAACAGATAATCCGACTAACTTGACCGTAGCATGAATTGACCCATTCTGCGAAAAACCTAAAACTTGGCTTCTCATTAATGATCTTCGTGTCAGGGATGCTTCAATAAAAAGCCATCAGATTTGTTTAATTTGGAAACAGGGATGATCAAATTTCTGTTTGAGGTAAGTGTGAAATGATTGTAAGTTTACGAAATCCTGTATATCATATTTTCAACATGGTTACACATTTTAAGATTCTTGTTTTGTGCGATTTTTAAAATAGCATCTTTCTATTTATTATCTTTTAGTTCGTGACACTTCGTCTTGATAGGTTAATAGGTTGTTTTCCTTATGGAGCTGATGTAGCTCTTGAAAGTATTTTTCCAAATTGTTATTGCTGAGGTTAAGTAAACTTGAATTTTCCTACTTACTATTCAATTTAAAAAGCTTTTATGAATAAAAGTAGGGCGCTGTCTCTTGTTTGCAATTACAAACTTGATCATCAGACATAATGTTACCTACGTCGAGATTTGTTAGCACGTGATAATCCGTTGGGCTTGTTCTCACCAGGAACAGATACCGTTCATGATTAGCCAATGAGGTTGTAGGGCGGATCCTGACTGATACGTTAAAAGTAGAAGTTCTCGCTATATTCGCCCTTCCATCGCTCGCCATCTGAAACGTTCATATCTCAGGAAAGTCTCTCTATTTGCGTCATTTTAGGACCGTGAGAACCTTTTCAGGCAAGTTAAATTTGCGTATTCTTCTTCTTCTTTTTTAAATTTGGCTTCCCTTGGCGTTTGTTTTAAATTTGCTACCGATTATTTTTCCTTTTCATTTCTTTGCCGCTTAACTGGTCAGCTTTTCTAAAAAATGGCACAAACACGTACTTGTACTCATTATCGAGCTTTCGTTTATACACCGTTTTTATAGGTTTCTTATTGTCATATTTTGTAACGAGATTGTGAGGAATTTTCACCTGAGTAATGACCTTTTAGCGGCCCAATTCCCCCACTTGGGGATTAACAGATAATGATGATGATGGTGGTGATGATGAATGACTTTTTAAAATGACGCACTTTAGGGGTAAGAACAGTTAATCAAACTAGGTCATGTGATCTCCGAGTTGTTAAGTCTTTCGCACCTGATATGGTAATATTGCAGCCTGGGACGAACAACGTAACTGTGTCCTTTCTGCCGCAGACATTGGTTCCACGATCGATTGAAGACTTCGCATTCTTAGTCCTACGACTTAATTATTCTTGTATGTGTCTGTCAGACATCTATTGCCAAGACACTTCCCCCCTCACTTTTACCAGAAAGGTCAACATTTTGAGCTCATAATTACTTGAAAGTAGTTTTGAAACCATTCCTTATGTAGTATATTGTCTATATTGTCGTCATAGGACGTTTTGGAATTTCAAATCTAGTTTCCTTCATCACAATGGTTTACAGCTCAATAAGCTAGGGCGATATTATGTACTTCTTGACGGGAAAATTTTGGGCTCGAGGTCAATTCATTCTAAATTTGGCTTGTTTTTTATTTGCCTTTATTGGGGATGACATCAGATATTGCGCAAATGTTGTTTTCACAGCTGGTGCGGATAATTATTGGGGTCATTCCAAATCGGGTTCGACAAGTGAACAGTTCGATGTTTGGACCAAGTTTTTAAGGAATAAAGCGTAATTCACAAAAATTATCAACGATATCGCTTAATAATTATTAGGGATGGATTATCCGACATTCATATAGACTGGCCAATGAGCGAATTGAACGACAACAGCCAACAACTCAGCTTCTTATAAATACCTTTGGAGTCAGTGATATTTATATACTTCCATTAGGAACCATTTACTCATTAAAGAGTTATATAATTGATATAATTAAACACCTAAAAATGAATCCACTTTAGGAATGATGGAATCTCTTTTTGAGGTGCGTGTGAAATGAGTTTAGTCAAATTTTCGAAATCCTGTTTACCAGATTTTCAGCATAGTTACACATTGCTTCGATAAAATAATTGAATAAATTAATTGTCACTGCAAAAATTTCCCGTTTACAGGTTTCTGTTAAATCCACTGAGAAACACCGAGAAGAGCTTTTTTGCAACAAGATCTTGGTAAGTATTTTATAGAGAATTTAAATTTTATTGAGAATTTTACAACAAGACGTGAAATTAAAGCTACTCTGTACAAAAGTTAATGTTACCAATTCTCTCCTGAGGACAAAAATTAAACTAACAAAAGAATTGAGGTCAGATTTTTTCAAAATGTTGGTTTGATATATAAGTCAATTTTTAGAGGACGAATAGTACTGAACACTGAAATTTTGCGTGACACTGATAAAAGGTCTAATCAAACACAACCACCTCACCCCCGTGAAAAAAAGAAGGAAAAACTCCAGTAAGTGAAACCTCGTCGGTTAACGACAGGTTGGACAAAGTTTACAAGTGTAACATTGCAGTTCCGACCATTATGAACCTCATACGTATCTTTAACATCGATGTCATTACGTCCCCCCCCCCCATACCCCGTGTCCTTCAAAACAAATTTTCACTGGCTCCAGTCCTTGTTTTCATTATGGTGTGTAGCTTCCATGTTTCCGGAAGGGATTACCAGCAGCCAAAATGAACTCAATCATTCGACGAGAAACACATGTACAGGTTGATCGGTTAATTTCTTTTCTTAAGTGTTGCAATTTATCTGATCTTTATACAGATTAATTGTTAAAACGCCTGAATAACTGTTATCAGCATGTGTTAGTTGGATCGTCTGGGTCAGTCTAATAGAAAGGGAAGCTTAGCTATTGTCATTTCATGTACCAAGTCAAACCCGAAGTTTGTGATTTACAATTGGTAAACCCCATTTAACCCTCCACTTTGGCCAGCGAAAAAGAAAAACGGTGCAAAAAAACTAACAGCTGATGTTTCTGATAGTTATTGGGCATTGAACATAAGCAACCCGAAAAAAAACCCTACAATGAACGCAAATTATTTGAAATTTTAGCTTAATTACGGTTTTTATGCGGCGAGAGTAAAGTTGGTAAATTGATTTTAAATTATCTTTTTTGTTAATTGCCTTTATTGACTTCAGATATTGCGCAAACTCATTAATATTTTTCACGCATCTGATTCGGAGAATTGCTGGCTTCGTCCCTAATGCGTTTCGGGTTCAATTTGTAAAGCGGTCGATGTTTGGACCAGGTCTATAAGGAATTAAATGTTCATATTAAGAATTGCGTAATTTACTATCAACGTTATTGCTTCGTTTGTTCAAGAAACGAATAATCCGGCTAACTTGACCGTAGCGTAAATTGACCCATTCTGCGAACAACCTAAAACTTAGCTTCTCATTAGTGATCTTCGTGTCAGTGATGCTTCAATTAAAAACCATAAGATTTGTTTTATTTGCAAACGGCTAAAATTAAATTTATTCAAATTGATGATCAAGTTTCTGTTTGAGGTAAGTGTGAAATGATTTGAAGTTACGAAATCCTGTATGCCCTATTTTCATTATGGTTACACATTTTAAGGTTCTTGTTTTGTGTGATTTTTAAATTTCATCTTTCTATCTATTATCTTTTAGTTCGTGACACTTCGTCTTAGTCAAGTGATAGTTTTTTTTCCCTATGGAGCTGATGGAGCTCTTGAAAGTATTTTTCAAACTTTTTATTGCTTAACTTAAGTAAACTTGAATTTTCCTATTTACTTGTCAATTTAAATAGTTTTCACGAATAAAAGTAGGGTGCTGTCTCTTGTTTGCAATTATAAACTTGATCATCAGACATAACGTTACGCACCAACGTCGGAAATTGTTACCACATGATAATCCGTTGGGTTTGTTGTTACCAGAAACAGATACTGTTTGTGATTAGCCAATGAGGTCGTAAGGCGGATCCTGATCGATACGTTAAAAGTAGAACCTCTTCCTATATTCGCCCTTCCATCGCTCGCCAATCGAAGCGTTCATATGTCAGGAAAGTCTCTCTAATTGCGTCATTTTAGGACCGTGAGAACCTTTTCAGGCAAGTCAAATTTGCATATTCTTCTTCTTCTTCTCTTTTTTAATTTTGCTTCCCTTAGGGTTTGTTTTAAATTTGCTACCGATTATTTTTCCCTTTCATTTCTTTGCCGCTTAACTGGTCAGCTTTTCTAAAAAAATGGCACAAACGCTTGTACTTACTATCGAGCTTTCGCTTATACACCGTTTTCATAGGTTTCTTATTGTCATATTTTGTAACGAGATTGTGACGAATTTTCACCTGAGTAACGACCTTTTAGCGGCCCAGTTCCCCCACTTGGGGATAAACGGATAATGATGATGATGCTGATGATGATGAATGACTTTTAAAATGAGGCACTTTAGGGGTAAGAACAGTTAATCAAACTAGGCGGTGTGATCTCGGAGTTGTTTTAAAAAAGTCTTTCGCACCTGATATGGTAATATTGCAGCCTGGGACGAACAACGTAACTGTCCTTTCTGCCGCAGACATTGGTTCCACGATCGATTGACGACTTCGTATTCTTAGTCCTACGACTTAATTATTCTTATATGTGTTTGTCAGACATCTATTGCCAAGACACTTCCCTCCCTCACTTTTACCAGAAAGGTCAACATTTGAGCTCATTACTTGAAAGTAGTTTTGAAACCATTCCTTATGTAGTATATTGTCATCATAGGACGTTTGGAATTTCAAATCTAGTTTCCTTCATCATAATGGTTTACAGCTCAATAAGCTAGGGCAATATTATGTACTTTTTGACGGGAAAAATTTTGGCTTGAGGTCAATTCATTCTAAATTTGGCTTGTTTTTTAATTGCCTTTATTGGGGATGACATCAGATATTGCGCAAATGTTGTTTTCACAGCTGGCACGGATAATTATTGGGGTCGTTCCAAATCGGGTTCGACAAGTGAACAGTTCGATGTTTGGACCATAAGTTTTTAAGGAATAAAGCGTAATTCACAAACATTATCAGCGATATCGCTTAATTTATATTAGAAACGGAGTATCCGACGTTTAAACTATAGACTGTCCAATGAGCGAACAACAACAGTCTAAAACTCAGCTTGTGATAAATGCCTTTGGAGTCAGTGATATTTATAGACTTCCATTAGGAACCATTTACCCCTTAAAGAGTTATATAGTTGATATAATTAAAGACCTAAAAATGAATCCACTTTAGGAATGATCAAATCTCTTTTTGAGGTGAGCGTGAAAAGATTTTAATCAAGTTTTTGAAATCCTGTATACCGGATTCTCAGCATAGTTACACATTGCTTCGACTGCTTTTGTTAGCTAAGCAATTTAAAAAAAAATAAAATGAGTGAATAAATTAATTGTCACTGTAAAAATTTCCCGTTTACAGGTTTCTGTTAACCGCACTGAAAAACACCGAGAGGAGCTTTTTGAGAACTCACCTTGTTGGATCTTGGTAAGTATTTCACACAATTTAAATTTTATTGAGAATTTTACAACAAGACGAGAAATGAAGCTACTCTGTACAAAAGTTAATGTTGCCAAATCTTTCCCGAGGACGAAAATTAAACCAACCCAAGAATTGAAAAAGAATTGCTGTTCTAATTTTCATAAAAACTTCTAAGAAAACGTCTGCTGTCATAAATTTCGCTTTGTAATACGTACTGTGCAAAACAAACAGCAACACTAGCAAGCGATGTTCAAGAGTTTTGTTTGAATGGTAACATTTCAGTATTTCGTTCACAAACTCATAAGTTAAAACCACCTTTTACAACATCGTAAATATACCGCCACAGCAAGTAAAGTCCTCCTCAGCAGTTTTTATTTGTATGGTAACACGTCACAATTTCGTCAACAGACTTAGAACGCGCACTTTTTTCTCTCTAAGGGTGAAAGGGTCAATACCACTTGAGTGAACTCCAGGAATTATGTTAATTTGAGCTTCCAAAAGACTAGGAAATCATGTGTAAGACTTACAAATAAGCTTTTGAGGCGGTACGAATATTGACGTAAGTTTCATAGCTTTTAATGTGCTTTTTGTGTGTTAGCCTTTACTTAGGCCACAGTTCATATCATAACCCGGCGAGCTTTGAGTGAGCGATAAGCAAAATCTTAATTGTACAAACGGACGGTTTTCACTCGCCGCACATACACGCGCCGCACATACACGCGCAAACGCAATAAACCTTCTGTTAGCGCGGAAACCGGCATCCACGCAAGGTCAGGCAATCAAAATTTTTTCCCTTTCAGATTCACTAGTCTCGAGGCTAATTCTGTTTCAAAACAATCATTAAACATGGTTGCTCTGAGTTTTCTCTATTTTTTTTCTTGTAACGTTGCATCACACGAAAGAACTCCTCGTACGCGATGGGTAGTTTAAAGCAATACATTTATACTGCCCAAAACAGTAATATATAGATTTAGCTTAGCCTAAAAGCGGAGCCCCCCTTTTCGTTTTGTCTGTTTTTTGTTTTTGTTTTTGTATTTTTGTGTTTTGTTGTTTTGTTTTGTTTTTGCTGGCAGTTATTAATTTGTGAAAATACTCTCATTCAAGTCGTGAAATTAAAAAAAAAATTCCTGTCGAACCCGGCTCGTCGGTGTGAGATGCCGGTGACTAGTCCACTAGGCCATGGGCGTTTAACGTTATTTTAGAAGTTAATTTTAATACTTATTTCTTTCTTCGTGACAAGCTGCCTATCAGCATGAAAATGCTGGTGTTTTTCCTGGAAAAATGTATTCGAAACGCCGTAAAAACCATGGTCGTGGACAGAAAAAAACCAAAAAGCACTAGCTCTGCTATATTTGGCGTCGAAACCGCTGCGAACTCAAGCGGTGTGCCGACCGAGTTTGAACAGAACCGACGAGGCAAATCTGAACTTTTTGCCTGAACTTTATCGCCTAAATTGAACTTTTCCCCTTCCACCAAAAAGACAACTGAGTGTTCTTTTGAACTTTTTTTTCCATTAACAAATTTGTTTTTGACAAAAACACACGGGATTCAGCACAGGGTTATATCCAGTGTATGAAGTGTATTGGTAGCCCTCTGGTGCGGACGGATGGACGTACGGATGTACGGACGGACGGTCACGTGACTATTACGTCACTACCAAAATTTTTTGGCTTGATAGGTTACCAAATTTCCTTAGCAATGGAGCTCCGCTGACGCGCTAGCGCGCTGGCT
>Ga0126336_10002342_pt1 | contig 10720 bp, 10 predicted proteins | sample SidCmetagenome_FD_92530 | JGI IMG/M metagenome (GOLD analysis project Ga0126336, IMG submission 92530) | Coral microbial communities from El Islote,Puerto Morelos, Mexico - Siderastrea C C metagenome | ecosystem: Host-associated > Invertebrates > Cnidaria > Coral | place: El Islote,Puerto...
AAAGAAGCGCAATCTATCAAACCAAAAACAACCTTGTTGCACTTCCACCATTCCCCAAGCTCTCTGATAAGTTTCAACGGAATCGGCTCCCAAACGCTCAAGACTTTACGTTTTTAAACGTAAGACCTCCACCAGCATTTTGCCTTATAAATTTATTCATGAGCAGCTTGTCACCCGCGGCCTTAATATTTCTGCGCTGACAAGTAGGCGATTTTTTAAAAGGATTTTCCTTTTTAAAAAAGGAAATGAGCGGTGGTCGTTGATATGTCGTTGCAATGGCTGTCTTCGTACATTTTCTAATCTTGCATTTTGTTATAGATACGATTAATTGGTAACCAGACTTTGTGTCGTACAATTCAGTGGTAATCGTGCTGGTAATTGGAAATCGGGAAAGCGCGTTAAAATTAGTCGCCCGATTACTCCCTGAACTGTACATTACCATTACTAATTTCAATATTGGTGCCCACTCAAAACATCATAAAAGCTCTGTTCTCAAAAATGCAGACCAATGACAGTCCCGCGAGTTTTAACCTGATGGCACGTATTTCCATAGTGTGCGAAATCTTGACTGGAAAGTCCCCACTTGGGCATTTCAATCGAGGGGGGAATTCACCAAATTTGTACTGGACACCTTTTTTTTTTCTAGAGTGATCTGGAGTAATGAGACTGGGAGTGTTTTCTCACTCTACAAGCCAACAAGCACCACCTGAGTGGCGCAAATGCAAACCCTTAAGTTTCACTGCCTTTAATTCGTAGAAGGCAGGGGTACTATTGTGCATTGCTTTCATAGTTTTTCGGTTCAGTAAATTCTAACAATTCAACAATGCAACGCTAAAGACTGTCTTGCAATTATTAGCGCAGAAATTGACCAGTTGTCTCGGACAACTTTGGAAGACTGCAATTTCTGTCCAGATTGTTGGAGACAATTCAAAACTTGTCCGCAAGTGCGGCCCGGGCCTAAGCAATTGGACAGTACGCGTCAGAGCGCGCCCTCTAATGGATCAGTTACACTTGAATAAGTTCTTTTTGGTCTATAACTTCTCCGGAACGTTTTCTCCTTTCCTCGAATTTTGTTATAAATATGATTAATTGGTAACAGGATTTCGTGTCGTCTAATTCGGTCCGTAATAATACCCGTGATGTTAATCACTCGTATGATTAAAGGCCGAATTGGACTTTACTCAGTCCTATTAAGAAATTGAAGATTTATGTCGATTTTTATCAGCAATCGATAAGAATCGATGACGAAAAAAGTTATGAGTTCAATTGTCCTCGATTACCGATTTAAGCCAATGATTAATTCATCGATGGCTATCGATTGTTATTGGAAATGATCTAAGCCCCCTTACATGACAAACTTAAATTCACTTGCAAAATTTCCCTGTATATTTGCTAAAAACGACATTGAAGCTTCGCAATATACCGGAGATCTCAAAATATTCCACAAAAAAAGAACAAAAATATAATGCTGTTGAATGGCAATGTATTTTCGGTGAACCCACGTGTTGAAGCCAGACTAACTTACGTGAGGATCAAAACAAACACTAAAATTGTCATAAATGCGCTTAAACTTTACTTCTTCCATTGATCTGAGCACTAAATATAGACTTGAAATGGTGTTAGGTTTCGTTACTCAAAAATACACTGGCATTTTCTTTGTCCCACAAGATAAGAACTAAAGACAACTTACAGAAACAAATATTTTTATTCAGTTTTTCAGAGCAGCTCTCTCTATTTTGCTGACTAAGTGCTTTGTCTAAATATTTACACCGTTTTCGTTTTCCGAATTTACTACTAGCATGATACATTGATTTTCCCTATTTTAAAACCTGAGCAAACGCAGTATTTGTCACATTTATTGGCACACTTTCCCTGTCCGCGTGTTTCATCAATGTTGATAACAGTGCCTTGCAAACGAAACTGTTTCATTCACAGCAGAGGGGAAGAGAGAGCGCGCGTTTATACACACAGGTGAATTTTGACATTAGAGAGTAGTGTTCCAACGCAATGTGTCCACAATTGTAATTTGTCAGGGGAGTAACAGCGGGCGTTTCCGTGGTCACTAATAACGCAATATTTCAAACAAATAGTAATGGCAAGGACAACCAATGGTCCTCCTGAAGACTAGGTCTTATTCTCTTTGAGGCAGTTATAGCCTCCCCCGCAGTCGCTTTTAGGGGAGTCGGAGGGTAATGTGACTCCCCTAAAAACGACTGCGTGGGAGCTAAGGCAGTTAGGGATAGGTATGTGGATACGGGTACTGTGCTCTTATATGTGGGTTTAAACGGTACGTGGTATGTAAAGAGGCCTATTACAATGATAGGATTGAAACTAAACAACGTTAATTCTTCTAAAAATTGAAACACATCTCAATTACAAGTTTAATATGATAATAAGCATGAGGAGGTACAATTCATGTCAAACATGCATCAAAAAATCATTAAAAATGTAAAGCAAAAGAAATGAATGTTCAATTAATATCTGCAAATCTGATACAGATTTGGTCTTGATTTGCGTTTCCTTTGATGTACTTACATAAAATGATTATTTTTCCCAACAAAGTCGCCGTTAAACATGACCATTTTGTGGTATCGGATTACCCAGTCCGATTGACAAACTCTCGCCTTCGGCTCGAAATTGTAAATGCGGTTATTTACCATGACAACATGGTAAATAACCACGTTCTTTGTGCCTTAAACCTTGACTGCACATGTTGACCTTATGCTATGAGATATTTCTGGCACAGCACGGGATAACTTGATCGAATTTCTTTTTACACAGACGCCACCTTTGGTGCCACGGACGGGCAACCAGAGGTTGAGTGGTTTCTTTTTACGCATTTGGAGGCCGCCACATCCATAATGACAAGGCTGAATACAACAGTTAATCAGCCTTTCATGGAGAGCCAAATCAAGCCAACAAAGTTCACATTCGACTTCCGGTTGACGTCCGTGGCTAGGTAGGTAGGGTAGGTAAACTTTATTTAGACACACTTGCTACGTCAACTATTACATAATACTAAAACCTGACTTCCATAAGTGGCGTGTGGTAACAATAAAATATTAAAACTGTTTAAAATTACTTGTCAAATATAACTAGCTACTTATACTATTTACTAAGGATATTCTTACCAATTCTCTAAAATCAGGATAAAGTGTGCGCATTAATTCTATTATTTAGGCGATCGTGGCTCATGAACGTCTGTGCGTAAGTTCACTGTTTGTAATGACTTGACGCCACATTCCGGCTTCATCTGCGGTTGACATGATTTGTGTTCGGGGGCACAGTCATTTCTGCACCCAGTTCACTGACAAATCAACAGTTTTAGTTTAACGTCATTGTTTTACCTATTTGCTTGTTACTTTGTTTTCCGAGTCACATTATTCAAATGACACAGCTGCCAAAAAGACTCACAGGAAACGTATGGCAGTAACTCGTTTAAACGATTTCCAAAACGCTGAAACTTAAGAAAACAACAAAATTTTACCGCAGTGAGCCACAGTCTGAACAATTGCAACCCTGCGCCTCAACCCAAGTCGTTATTTTCTCAGCAACAGATGACCGCTTTACCTTCTCACCTGACACTAACGAGTGAAGGTTTCGGAGAGTCGGATTGCAATCCCTTAACAATTCTTCTACAGGGCTATCTCTCGTTCCCAGATAATAAATGTACGTCATGTTTTTTTCAAATGCCCCTGCTAATGAACGATAATCTCCCCCAAGCTCTCGTTTGGGGTCCAGTTCCATCTTAAGGTCCCTCAACAAATCTTGAAAACCGTCTATATCCGTCACTCTTTGATGCCAGATGCACTTTGTGTCTTCAAGAGGATTTCGTCCTTCTGCCAAAAAAAAAGAAGGAAAAAAATTACAAATAAAAAAAAGATCTTAATTTATTTCCACTTAAAAACTCCATGTAGTAAACAAATAAGGAAGATATGACTGCAATGACTTTACTTAATAAAGCTATCTATCTCTATCTATCTAAAATGACCACTTAGATATTATGCAGCGTGCTGAGGAAAGAGTTCATTTTTAACATGGAAAAATATTTATCGATATACAGGATTTTTGGTAACATTTTAAAGTACTGGATTCATAGGTAAAACGAGTGGACGTGAGCGCCAAAGGCGCAAACATGAGTACCAAGGCAGGAACTTCTGTGGGCGTCCGGGGGCATGCCCCCAGGAAATTTTTGAAATTGGACTTTCTGAAATGCCATTTTCTTCGTTCCCTGGACTGGATTTCATTTTATATGACAGGAATGATCATTCGTTTCCAATTGTATGAGTTACACATTAAGTGCACAAAATAAGGCTCAACTCTATCTGGATAAACAGATACACGATCACCTGATTTATTTCCACTTCAGAAAATAATTGTTTTGTATGAAAGTACCGGACTTTACAAGTCAAACGACCAGACTTTACGTCCGGCATCTGGCCTCAAACAAAACCCCTGCCATATAATATTTATATTCATAATAATTTATGTTTATTTTTAGCCACTTAAAAGTTACAATTGGCTGATGTTCACCACTGCATGTTCTAAACTGAATAGAATGTTGAATTTTTGTTTTAGTATCACTTATTAGTATATAACAAACCAGTGCATGGTGTTTTTCGCGCGCTCTGATTGGCTTCTCGAACTCGGCATAGTGTCTGCCATTCACCTCCCGGTATTTTTCTGGATTTCGCGTTCGAGTTTGTCCTCATTTCTCAGAAAAAAGGAAATATTTGGTGCTGGCTGTCCGTTGGTTGGTATGTACTAAAACAATGCCTCACCGTTTTGGGGCTCGGCAAATATCTACCACAATTCACCTCAGTGTCGGTGAATAGTGGTAGATATTTGCCTCACCGTTTTGGGGCTCGGCAAATATCTACCACTATTCACCTCCACTTTGGAGAATATTTGTTAACAATACTTAAACAACGTTCATGTTAATTAAGGAGTGACTATGTTTGTGACTCTGGAAGATCTTTAATATATGATAATACCACTTGAATTTCGGCTGACTTGTCTTCAACAAATAATACTGTAAACTTCCAAAAGTTAGTTTGTAGGATTCTGTCTGCTCAATTGGCCTTTTATTGCAAGTTTTAAGTAGATTTTGCAAGGACTTTCATGCCCCTAGGCTCACAGAAGGCTTTGGAAGTTTGCAGTATTTCAATATACAAGGCTTAAAATATGATGACGCACCCTTTCTTGAGGCAGAAAATAGCATGAACCACCCCATTGGGAAGGCTGAAAGCATAGCGACCCACCCCCTCTGTCCTCCGGCCCACCCCCTATACTTATTGACCGGTCCCTAAGTGCGAAATCTACGAAAACGAATCAAAAACCACGTGTTTTTAAACCAAACGCTTTACATTGTGGACAGGTCAAAACCACCTCGTGTTTGCATCAGGTTTTTAAATAAATGTAAATAAATGTCAATCCTAAACTGCTCCGAGAAACGGATTAAATAAAAAAAATCCCCCGAGTTTTCGTCAAAATCTGGAGTTATGAGCGCCTGCAGAATCTTACAAGTAAAAATGTGTCGAGGGATGTGATTGCGCCGCAATGTGTGCGAAGGAACGCGGGCACACAAAACGGCTGGAAAACGAGCCTAACGGGTAGCCGTAGGTGATGCTAAGTGGCGGAAGTTGTGTAGGATATTGTTGTTCTGTTGCATGCGGCAGTGGTAAGGAGAAGTTGCACCGTGAATGTGAATATATGAAATAATCTTATACACACACATGAACTGCGGATGACATAAGAAATTATGACGACCATCGCAGTGAAGATACCGGTATCAACTTAAGCAGTTGAAAATGAAGCTTCTAAAAATATGTTTTGAACGGGATTCAAACCCATGACGTGTGCAGTAAAGGTGCAGCGCTCTAACCAGCTGAGCTATCTAGGCAACTGGGAACAGGTCATTTGTGAATTCGAATCAAAAACCCTAGATGGCGAATAAATGGATATGAATATATGAAATAATCATATACATAACTGCGGATGAAGTAAGAAATGATGACGACCATCAGCTTAAGCCCTGGAAAAAGAACCTGAAAACATTCAGGCTTAAACGGGATTCGAACACATGTCCTCTGCAATACCAGTGTTGCAGTATCACAGGGTTGCACATTGGTCGTAAACTGGCCCTAAAAACCCACCTCGTTGCGAAGTTTGGTGGGGAAGTTGCAATCAAGGCTATTTGTCTATTCATCCGACAATATTTCTTTCTTGTTGGAACGAGCGGGCTCATTCCTTTGCCGGTACCCGCGTTGTCAGTGTGTTTGTCTACGGGTGTGCCACATTCGTCATACATGACGTAACTTGTCACAAGACGTGAAGAAATGTACACTCACCTAAGAACCTTAAGTTAAAGCGGTTTTTCTGGTCACGTTTTCTCAAAAATACATGATACAAATGTTCAACACCTATGATAAACGTCAAGAAACCACAGTGAAACTATCCACCAACACTAACCCAAGACTTATCATTCATATTGTTTAAGGCGAAAATCAGGAGGTAGGTTGAAGCCACACGTATTCGCCTAAACATGACAAAGTATTTTTTTTGTTTTGACACTTTGCTACATGAGGTAACTAGTCACGCAAGACGTGAAAACAAGACGTGGCTTGTTTTTCAGCCACCAGTACCATCAGTACTAAGGCCGCACACGCTCATTCCATGTCCGCATGCACGCGGACCGTTAAAGGAGAAGGTCACTCCAGAAATGGTGTATTTTTGAAATCGCCAATAAAAAGATAACACTAAGTTGAGTTACTGACCGTGGTTTTAGCTTCTAAAGTGCAACCGATCCTACTGAAATTCCTCTCCAAAGAGGGCCAAAATTCAACACTGCGCGCCGCCATTTTGAATCGTACTTAGCAGCCTGGCCGCTTGTCCATGACGTCAAATTGCATAACGAGACCAGCGGTCGTTTTTCGTGGGCTCGTTTTTCAGAGCTCACGTTACCCGACCGCTGGTCGCGTTGTGCAATTTAACGTCACGGACAAGCGGCCAGGCTGCTAAGTACGATTCAAAGTGGCGGCGCGCAGTATTGAATTTTGGCCCTCCTTGGAGAGGAATTTCAGTGGGATTGGATGCACTTTAGAAGCTAAAACCACGGTCAGTATTAAACTCAACTTAGTATTATCTTTTTATTGGCGATTTCAAAAAATACACCGTTTCTGGAGTGACCTTCTCCATTAACTTTTGTTTTAGGTGGATTTTGTTATTGTTTTTGTTTGTTTGTTTTGCTGCACAGTGGTTCAAATTTTGTGGATAGTTTGTAGAGTTAATTGCAAAGGCGGGAGAGGGTTCCATCATGCCGCGCCGGGGATGGTGGAAGATGTACCACCAACTGACGGGAAGCGATTGGAAAGGCGCCAAATGCAAACGTGAAGTTTAAGGGCTATCGTTACTTTTAGGGGACTCGCGCTATATAGGGAAAAAAAAAACAGAGAAAAACTGCCTGAATGCAAGCGCGAAAAAAATGACGAGTGACAAATTTGATGACGAGCGTTTATTAGCGAGAAAAACAAATGAAAACAAAATGAATAACGGTTAAACACTCATCTACAGTATTTAGGGTTAGGCACTGATCGATAGTGATTACGCCTAACCGCGTAAGAACTCGTCTACACTACTGTTTAGGGTTAAGCACTGATTATACGACGGTTAGCTTTGTTATTGTTGAGATTAGTTATTGCTAAACTTTGTACAGTTAGTTGAATTCGTCTTTCTTGCGAGTGAATTAAATTCGCCATTTTTGCGCGTGCATTCAGTCAATTTTTTCTCTGTATAGCGCGAGTCCCCTAAAAGTAACGAAAGCCAGTTTAAGATGGCATTCACAGATCTAAGGTTCGAGTTCTGACTGTTCTACTCGTATTATGTCCTTCTGATAAACACTTCACAGGACAGTACGAGATAACAACCGACGCACTAGTGTCCCATATAAAAAAGCATATAACCCTTCCATCCTTCCTTCATACTGAATAAATCAGAACTGAGTGCCTGCCTGACGATCCACCAGGTTGTGGAAGAGACTTTTCTACATAAATTACGGTAGAAATAGCAGGACTTCACGTCAACTATACCTTCCACAGGAGTATCTTGATTTCTAAGTGGGTCACCAGCATTTGTGGCATCGTCATTACCCGTAGCTTCACATCCTGTTGCTGTTGTTTTAAACATAAATTAACTTGACTATTGCACACAGTTATTTTAAGAGACACATAGGTTCGATTACTTAAAAGAGGTCTGACACATTCAGGTTGGACAGTTTCATTTCGTTAGTTCGGTCGGTCGGTCGGTCGGTCGGTCGGTCGGTCGGTCGGTCGGTCCTTCCTTCCTTCCTTCCTTCCTTCGTTCGTTCGTTCGTTCGTTCCTTCCTTCCTTCCTTCCTTCCTTCGTTCGTTCCTTCGTTCGTTCGTTCGTTCGTTCTTTCTCAGATTTCAAATCTCTTTTTGCACTGAAAAAATACTACCTCCTAAACACCGGCGACCCTTGACTTTGAGCACTCCGATGGAAATTCCGAGAGGCACAACTTTACCTACTATAATTTGCATTTGTATTGAAAGCCTGCTAGATTTTTTTTGCTTTGTTTTTTTTGGTTTGTTTTCTTGTTTTCTTGGAGATGTTCTTTTTCTCTTTGTGCTAATTTAGAAAAGATGTGTCAGAAAAAATGTAAATATTAACACATACAGGTAGATGGCAAATCACGTTTTTCATACTTGATTCACCGGCTATGATTTGATCATGATCCAACAGTGGTAAAGGAAATTCCCCCAGAAAATAAATGACTTCACAGAGTAAATACTTACTTCCTGAAATACAAAGATATAAATATTTCACTGCAGTGCACAGACTCTGCTGTTTCAAACATGAGTCACCAGCTGTGCATGAATCCCCCATCACAAAATATTCCCCTGTCAGGATTCACAAACCCTAATTCACCTATAGTCAGAATCAGTGGTCAGAAAATCGTATTTTAGGTCTTCAGACAGTATTTACTCTATAAACTTATTTTAGGACCAAATTTTCTGATCATAGTCAAATAATGACAGGTGAATCACAGCCATTAAATCATGTTTGAACACCCAGGTCTGCACACTGTAGTGAAATCCGCTGGAACACTAAAACTACGATCACCTTGTCGATTAGGGTTATTTTCTAGAGTCTTTTCTTCCTCCTGCAGTGATTGCAGTGGTATTGAAACTATGGTTGAATCCATCCATCCATCCATCCATCCATCCATCCATCCATCCATCCATCCATCCATCCATCCATCCAACCAATCAATCAACCGATCAATCAATCAAAGAAGATTAGAACACAAAAGGGTAGATTTCCCGATTATGGTTGAACCCGGAAGGGGAGGAGGGGGGGGGGACTCTAAGGGTTTCTGGGTGTGGATGTGCTGTTGGGGTCTGAAGCCTCTGCCCTATTCCAGACCATGTTCAGCTGCATTTTGCTACCCCACTCAAAACTTGACACCAAAATTCCCTACGCTATCCCAGACTTGCCGAGTGTAAATTCCCATTCTAGACTAAATTCGTCATACCACTGATGAAGTTCCCAATAAATGACACCCTACTCTAAACAAACTCTCTGTTTTTTATATCCTACTCCAGACTAAAGTGGTTGAAAATTATACCCTTCACAGTGGCACTTACCAATATAGCTTATAAATGGGATTGAATACTATGAGAGTTGAATCCCAGCCATTGAATCATGTTTGAACACCCAGGTCTGCACACTGCAGTCAAATGTGTTGTAATAACTAAAACTACAAAATTACCTTGTGAATTAGGGTTATTTTCTAGAGACCTTTGTTCATCCTGCGGTGACTGCTCTCGTATTGGATCTATGGGTGAATCAGTCAATCACTAAAATCATTCAAACTGTCAAAGAACATGAACTCAAAGAAAGAATGAAAGAAAGTACAAAAAAAGAAAGATCGAATGAAAGAAGGAATGCATAAATACAGGAGAGGGAGATAGCGTGATCAAAAAGTATGTCAACTGTATGTCAATATCTTCGATGTCAATTTCACAATAGGCTCTTACTGGAAGGGAAATGCGAGTCTCCAACTCGACCCCCACCCCACCCCTTGCTGGTTTTTCTTGTGCCTTATTTTTCTCAATAACGTGCCTGCTCATAGACTAAAAGCACCTATGCAACAAAAACATCAAGATTTATCATGGTGGCCATTGTGGGTGACTCAGTATTGTTACATAACATTCCTCAAATCATCATCATACTTAGAGCCATATTTACTTATTATTCACATTTTACAAGAAGGGAGAGAGAGACCTTGTATGGAATTGAGTGATGTACCTTGTATGGAATTGTTTAGTTCCTCGGCCTGTTGTGGTGGTAGTGTTGGCTCTTGGGGAAAGTCAGTGACGTCTGTAATGTCACCATTCATATCAGCCCGTACTAATTCTGTTAATAAAAACAATAACATTATCAAGCTATAAAATAGACAATGAACTCCACTTAAACTAAACTTTCTGGTAACATTGAAATAAGTTCTCTAAAAAGACATATAGATTGTTTCTAACAGGCTAGTACATAAAACAGGGCTTTATCTAGTTTTGCAGTGTTTTTAGCCAATGACGTCACGTTAGTGACGTCATATGGCTACTGTCAGAGCCTAAAAATCAACGATAGACGTTAGACGTTGGACGTTGTACGTACGTGCGATGTCTGTCTTACGATTTGTGAG
>Ga0126336_10002343_pt1 | contig 10720 bp, 8 predicted proteins | sample SidCmetagenome_FD_92530 | JGI IMG/M metagenome (GOLD analysis project Ga0126336, IMG submission 92530) | Coral microbial communities from El Islote,Puerto Morelos, Mexico - Siderastrea C C metagenome | ecosystem: Host-associated > Invertebrates > Cnidaria > Coral | place: El Islote,Puerto...
CACGGTAATCCTACAAGCATTCTGTATTTCTTGCACGAGAAATTTATCTGGAACTTAGTCCTTTCGCGGTCAAGCCAATGTTTTGGTTCAGTATCTGAACCAATCAAATTGCAGGAAACCATACATCCAGTTCTAGTTGTGGCCTGGACTGTTCAACGTCCGATTCACAATGTGGTGGAACCAATTCTTCTAACAGTTCTTGAAGGACAGCCGATGCTACGAGTTGCGCTTCCGCCATCTTGCTTGGCAGAAAAAGTCGAGTCTGGAAATGACTATGCCCAGTCACAACCGCTTGTCAGCCAAGAACGTCTGAAAAAAGTGTTCTATTGGAAACCTCAACCGCTTCAACCAAAACCGGTTTCGGTTGAATCGGTTGATCCCACTAGAACACGACCCTTATGTGCTGCTTTCCTTCATTCAGCATCACAGTCCCGGGGGAGCGGGTGTAACCCCTTATATGGCCTATACGATGACGTGCCGCTGGACAGGGTATGGTTTTTGGCCTCTTTCTGCCCTAAATAGGGTAAATAATTCTATGCGAGTCTGTCCTAAACAGGGTCTGAACTTGTCCTAAACAGATATGGTCAGTGCGATTGCTGTCCGGCATTAAAAATGGCGTATGCAGCGTAAAGCTGGTCTTTGAAACACCTTCAAATTCTGTAAAACAAGATAGTGTGTATTAGGTATGTCATTTGTCCTTAGCAGAGACTTAAAATGGGGGGTGTTGTCCTACGCAGGGAAGTTATTTTAGAGCTTTTTTGTTCTAAACAGGGTGAGGGTTTCAGATCCTCGGCAGTACCCCTAGACCCATACATGGGTCAAGTTACTCTAGCGGGATCACAGTTTACTCCAGTTTGAAATGATGGGATAATGGGAAGCCACTGTTTGTTCGCGATAGCCATAACAACGAGAACAAGGGGCACTTGACCAATCTGAATGGGAAAGAAGCTAATAAATCCCTGCTTAGCTTTTATTAAAAATAAAAAGAAGTTAACGAGAAGGTGCGATGATTCCCTTTGAACTAAGAAGTGGAACGTAAAGTAAGCTAGATAGGAAAACCAACGGTCCCCAAAACGTCTAGAAATCACCAAATGAACTTTTTTCTTTTTTTCTTTTCTTTTTCTTTTCTTTCTATTTTTTTTGGTACTGTTATTTTCAATTTGGTACAAGTGTCAGAGCTATAAATCAAGCAGGTGTTAACTATAAGAGTGAAAGGTGTTAAAATGATCGAAAATTTTCCATCGTGGCTTAACAGTATATTATGGACGAAATTCAATATTTCTCGATTGCTTTCAACCCAGCTTACTTAAATGCAAACATATACAACAACATATTTTAATTTTTCGGAATATCTGACTATAATTAATATAGAGACTTCCAAGGACTCACGTTCGTATTATGACTCACATGACATCATGGCGCTTTTGAGTTCATCTGTGTAAATATTTAATGCTAACCCTAGTTAATTTTGTTTTTACTTATTTTGCAATAGAGCATTGCATATCAGAACACACTTCCCAGTTTAAATAAGAAAAAGAGATATCTTTTACTTTTGTTTTCGGTTGAATATAATCTCTCTCTATTTATCAACGTTTTTACTTTCTTTTTCAACGTTTAGCGTGAGCGTGCTTTTTCTGGTGATCAGAATCAAATGCGAGAGGCGGCTGACGTCACAGACTCGATGTCTCGCTCAACATCGTGACTCAGCTGGAATTTTTTATTTTCTTATGCCCTGGATCACGCTAGCTGCCGTAAAATTGTTTTTCATTTTCACATGAAAGTTTACAATTCCTGCCTGAATTTGACGCGACGATTACCACAACCAGGTGAATTACGAATTATCTTCAAGAACTAAATTTAACATGCTTTCTAGCGCTGTTTGTGGCCTTCTTAATAAGATAATTGTCATGGCCTGAGGCAAGAGTATTTTCCTTTTCAGTTTTCTTTTAAGTTTGGGCCGTTTTGCTTAAGTGAAGTTTATAGTTCGTTAGAGTATTTGTTTTTAGATATCCGCTGTCTTTTTTAGTTTATAAATGGCTAGCTTGATTAACAAACAACCTAATCCTCGCTCACGTGCATGCTTTGAAATCGAAGATTTGCCTTAATTAAAATAATAGCGGAGTCATTATCTCATGATTGGAACATCCACACAAGATCCGGAATTGATTTCCATTAAAAAGGCGGTTATGTCACAACATGACACAATAAAAATACACCTGCCAAAAACACTGTTTTTCAGTGACAATCGATCGGCCATGTAAAACTGTTTTGCAGAATCAATATAAGGCAGTTAAAAAGAGTGTTTTTGTAATTTGTGCATCGGACAAGCTCAAGTCCAACAAGATGTACAACATCAGCAACACAAGTTTGGGAAATTCCTCTGAATCAGCTGACCAAGCAAATCGCGCATGCTTCTACCTCACTCGATTTCTAGTTTATGCTCAAGAGCCGCTTAGAATTCCTTATATTGTGAATTGTGCGTTGAATGCCATTTTGTCCATTACAGCTATCGTTGGAAACGCGTTCATCCTTTGGGCACTCACAAGGTGTTCATCAACTCTTCGTCCTCCTTCGAGAGCTCTGTTGTCCAGCTTAGCATTGTCTGATCTTGCCGTCGGACTTTTCGTTCAGCCTTTGTACGTCATTTACAAAGCCGCAGAGATGAACGATAACTTTGACCTTCTCTGTATCGCTGGAATCGGATTCCACTTGTCAGCCAATGTGTTTCAAGCCGTGTCTTTCCTAACGGTTACCGCAATAGCATTGGACAGATTTCTAGCGCTGCATCTACAGAAGACGTACAATGCGAGGGTCTCGCTGAAGCGCGCTGGGATTTTGTTGTTTCTTCTGTGGTCTTCAACAAGTCTGTGGGTGGTCACATGGTTCAAGAATATCAGGATTTATCAAGTCTTCAACATCACTAGCGTATGCGTCTGCCTTTTTATTTGCGCATCGGCTTACATCACACTTCAGATTCGGCTTCGTAAGCTTCAAACTGTCATTGCGTCTCGGTTACAGGATCGCGACAGCGAAACTCAAGTCAATGTGAATATACACACGCCACATCTACAGCTGTATCGCAGATCTGTGACTACCATGTTTTATATTTACGTTCTATTGATTCTATGTTATGTTCCATACTGGTCAATGTTCATTGTTATACAAGTGACTGGCAGAGATGCCACAAAAATTGCAGCTCTGAGTTTTTCAATAACAGTCTTGTTCGCCAATGCAAGCGTCAACCCGTTTCTTTACTGTTGGCGAATTCATGAAATCCGACATGAAATTTTAACTGTAATTTCCTATCTTTTCCATCGAAAGTAGTACGCACCTTATAGTGAGTAAGGTCGTTCTGAAAAAAATCTCAACTTCATGTATTAAGAATATCTTAAAGCAACAAGTACAGATCAGTAGCTTCATTTGACTGGTCGCCTTTAAGTTTTAACAAACAGATACATAAAGTAGAAACACAGGAGTAAAATACTATAAGATGTAACGACGATCAAATATAACGATACGGCTATATATGTGAGGTGATCATTACAAAGACAAAATTCTCATGGCTGTTTGTGGCATGTAACACAAAACCTATGATTTTGATTTGACATTTAAAATAAAACGACAATATTAACATAAATATTAGCGTCTTAATTAACAAGATATGAAGATTTTGATTTATAGTTAATTATTTATGACAGATTTTGCCTAAAAGAAATAAGACCCATAACATTTTAATCAACGTTTTCGTGATGCAACTTTACCGAGCTAAAAACTTAATCAGCGAAGAATGCTGGATGAGAGCATTACACGGTCCAAGCGTTTAAATGACTTCTGGTGATTTGCAGTCATATTCCTGCTCCAATAATTTAGAACTTTTTCACCTTAAACATACATATTGCAATCATCAGTTGACAAACCTTAGCAGCCAGGATAATATTTTTGTAAAGCTCTCTTCAAGATGACGGCGTTGAGAAATTTCTGTTTAAGCCAGAATGGGTACTAGCATACGCAATTTTGCAAATTCAGCCCTCTCTTTGACTTGGATACCGTCCATGTGCTTTCGTTTCAAAACGCGTACTTTTTTATGCGTTTCAGTCCAAATTAATCAAAACGATCGGAGACGCTGGTAAAAACAGAGACATTACCATAAACATAACGCAAGAAATCGTGACGACCATCAGAGTTAAAGATATCACCTTAAAGACCCTGTGTTCGAGCCCAACTAAGGGACAAACAAAGAGAAATAACCCCAAATGTTTGGATAAAGGAAACAACAGCTAGAGTGTACAGCTAGATTCAGCGAAAACAACGCAAATTGACCGTCTTAATTTACAGCTATAATACAGCAACTCTTTCTTCAATGCATTTTTCCTTTCTTAATTGACAAAGATGGAACGTTGACTGCCGTAGATAAATCCAACTTACTTTTTCCATCTATTTGGGGATTTCTTTTCTACGGCCGCTCGAGTGATTAAACATGTACAAATCTTACTTTCTCGCTAAGACCACAAATCTTAGGAAAAATAAATACATATGTTCATAAAAGAACACTTTATTTAAACCTGTAGACAACATAACAGCCAAGATAACGCCACAATTTTGAGATTCTACCTTAGCGATCGATTAGCAATGAATTTTTTTTATTTTTGTAGCCTCCGAAAATCAGTGGAGCGCGCAATGCATCTTGGGCTCGGACACAGGGTCTTAAAGCGATTGAAGGTAAAAGTCCAGCCCTCTTATGTAGCCATTTGAACTTCTGAAATGTTGTCATTTTGGTGATCTCTATCTCATAATGCGTTCCCTTTCCATAAATTAGCGACATTCCACCTCACTAATTTCATGAGCTACTTTCAACATGACCTCATCCAAAGGTAATTTACTCTCGCGCACCTTAAATCAGGTTCCTGCGTAAAAGAGAGAGCTATATACAGTTTGAGTTTTCGTTTCGAAAGGGGTTCTTTTTTGTGCTTTTGCGCTTGTCGTCCAAACTAAAACGACCGGAGACGACTACTAATTTGGTTCTTCGATGCTGAAACAGATCTTTTGAATGTGCAGTGTCTCGTATCCAACAGAGATGGATAATGTCGAATCCCGAAGTTGGATTGAGTAGCCGGGTCCTCTTTACTTGTTGTAAGCCACTGATTAGCTCGCTGGACCTCCCTTTCTCCGGTGGCACAAAAAATACAATAAACGAAGAAAATTGTTGTTCATAATCAGCGATATTTGTATATACCAACCGAGCGGATAGCGTTTTTCGCGCACTCTGATTGGCTACTAAATATATATTTTCCAGCCTGTTCTGTGAAATCCAAAAATTATTCGAATAACAGAGGTTTAATAAACCAAAAAAGTAAGGCAAAAATCTGGCAAAAATATTCAAGCAATTAAAAGTACACAGTGTTAAAAAAATCTTCACAAAAACTCGGAAGAATTATATTGTAACGCACGATATTTCCAACCGCACATAAAATGTTTTTATTCTAACAAGACTACGAGATTATCTGCTTGTTACCAAGTTGTGAGTAAAGTGCAGTCACTAAATTATGCATATCTTCCAGTCTGTTCTGTAAAATCCATAAACAGTTCGATTAACAGAGGCATAATAAACCTAAAATGCCAAAGATATTCAGCCTATCAAACGTGATTATGTAATAAAATTGTGCAGGGCCAGAGTGACGAGTTAATTTGGAGGCCTTATCAAGCCTCAGATCCGCCTAACGATCTAAGGACTAAGGCTTTTCTACGTGTTCTTCATGATTTTTCCCGGCACAAAAGCCAACAGCGGTTAACTGGGTCTATTTGGAGTAGTATACAACTGACATTCGATAAAATTAAGGAAGGTACCCATCAGAATTGGTTTATCCTGATATTAGCCTAACGTATAACCTGTAATGTTCTTTTCATGAATCCATTCGGACATACAACCCCCGATTACAGGTCGTCCTACTGGACCGGGTATTCTTGTTTGATGGGTAACATCCGCTCCGTCGCTTGAATCACCCCCGTGTATCTTCTGCGACATAATATTCATCCATTCTTGAAGTTCAATTTCTTCGTCGTTGTCCTCAATTCTTTCGGCATTTTCTTGTAATTCTAAACCTTCTTTGCGTGTAAACAGGATTATGATGAATTCTAGAAGAAACACGTCTTCTGCAAATTCATCAGCATAAATACAGTTCAAGAGAAAAGTGATCCTTTGATTCATTTTATCGGTAAATTCCTTTGTAGTGCCAACCGAATTATTGCCCTTATTGCAAACATGGTGTTTCTTCGAATCAACAGCGGAAGGCGCCAGTTCTTTACATTTTTCTTTATAAAATGTAGTAATAGATGAATAAGCCTTCAATTTGCTTTCATGATGTGCCGTCATCTTCCATCTTTCCGAGGACACTGTCTTGTGACACGATCGGGTAATCACTGAATTTTGGCAGTAGAAGGCCTCATAGTTGCTTGCCGCCGATTGAGTTAGTTCGTGCTTTTTGACTCTTCTGCGAAGAAATCGACATTTTGAGAACAAGTCCTTCATGTCGCGTAGTATGAACTGCCTTACGCCATTTTTATAAAGCAAAGGTTAAAGTTGCTTTTGTTTATCCTAGAGATGACATATTCAAATTGCACCGTTACGAAGCTATATATGCTATGATATTAGCGGATCACTTATTCTTTGTTTGAAGGCTAGACAATACTGAAGTTTTTGTCTGTTATTCTGTCCTCAAGTCAAAATTGATTTGGAAACTCGTTAGTGCACGAGAGAGTTTTAAATGTACCTTCACTAAAAGGACAAAATTACTTGCAACAAGTTAATAAGTTAAACAATGACATTTTTCCCTTGCTTTTCATATATCTGCTCGGGTTACGCTCAATTTGGTCTTTTAGATTACCTAAGTGAAAACCTCTTTTAAATTGATCATTCGGGGACCTTTTGTTATTCAAAAAAGTGCCGGGGAAGGAAACAAAAGAGGCATTAAAAATGTCGCCTGGCAAGTTCTTTTAAACAAAGGTCGAGAACAATATAAGTAAATTTGCTTAAGTCCTCTTTTAATTACTTTTTTCGTTCTTTTTGCACAGGTAACAGTTAAAGACCAATCACTTGGCGTTAACATGTATTCTTTTATTATCATTCAAAGTTTGCAGTAAATATAAATAAGAAAATATGGTGTAAGCACTATTTGTATCCAAAATGTCACAGCGATCAAAAAATTCCTTTGCTATCTGGAGTATAGAAAAAAAGCTGCTCTTTGGCGCCAGTGCCTTAGGTTAATTTTACATTGGTACAACTTATAACCCCCCCCCCCCCCCCCCCAAAAAAAAAAACAGGAATACGCGCTTGACAAGCCGTAAAATTTTGGTTCTATTAACGGAGTGGCGTCAAACGCCAAAATAAAAAGAAACCAAAAATTAAGGACGCTTAAATTGAAAAGCAGTAGGGGAAGGTAACATAAATTGCCTTTAACCAAGCACACTATATAAACATAATTCCGACATTTTATTTGTCAACCATTGTCTGTTTTTGCCATTTACGTCACCGGGAAACAAGAGTGGTCTACTCAGTGGGACAAATTTTCAAGAAAATGTCATTTTGGAACTCAAAAGCGTAGTCATTGGCCACTAGAAAACTCAGTCCAGAAAACGAAAAGCTTTTGTCTGTGCTACAAAATCGTATTACCTTGGTGGCCCTAAGAGGGAACTTTACTTCAGTAACTTTCTCAGATCTCTTTCACGTCAGCTAAAGTTTGCTAGAGACAGACGAGGGCGTGGTTCCTGGACAAGTCCGGGCCTTACTGCTACTCCAAAACTTGTGAACGGAAAATGAGTGATGAATGTGTGCAAACTGTTGGAAATTACAATATAGTGTGTAAGAACGTAGTGAAAACAGTTTTCCAACATGTTGGCAAATTGTTAAAGGAGGACACTATGAGCAGATTGTAAAAGTAAAGCACCCGAAATGTGTCGTCCTTTCTTCGTGGTGTTCTTGTCGATAAAATCGGACGGTGGATATGAAATCAGACCAGGCTGCCTCCTACTCAGGCAGCTCGCTAAACCACTTATAAATAAATATCGCCTTCTACCATTATGATACAGGAATGATGTATCGAGATTTAACACGCTCTCCGTTACCGTGTACGGCAAAAGATTTTCTTGGAAAAAAAGTATGGTAAATTCTCTCCTTTTTCTAACAAAACTAACTGTAAGGTAAACCGATGAAATTAGGACGTGCGCAATGTAATACGATACAGACAGCATACAGTTCTATTTGATAGTTTAATACTCTGTAATCTAAGAATGTACACAAGAGTATTTTCAACCTTAACGTTGGCAGAAAAATAAGAATATCCAACCTGGGCATGAAAAATATACATTCTTCTATAAAAAAAAGAGTGTATTGTGTCATTTCTTGTAAACGCGCAAGACCTGAATTTTCAGCTTCCTCGCGTATTCACGTGGAACCATGTTCGCTCTTGACGGTTGGCATCTCTCGAGCTTTTCTTTGGTTTCATGATTATTGCTATAAACCAAGTTTATTTGAAGTATATTCAGAAATTGCCTCGTTGTAACATCATTACTGGCAACGGGTCATTGCTGGGTGTGAATGCAAGTGGGGATCTACCGGGTTTTCAAGTTTTAGAAAAGTCATTTTGATTTTGTGGACGAGACTTGATGTGAGTTGTTATTACGTAATCCCTATTTACGGCATCGGATACGGGTGGCTTCGAGTACGGACAGTTGGCCGAAGGAATAGTTTCGGGCCCGCCAGCTTTAACTAATTCATTCAATTAGTGAAGATTAGACTCAAAAACATTGTCTTGCACAAATAGCTTTAAAACGGCTCAAACCAGCTCAGTAAGCCCATAGTCAGGAACGGAAACAACGCAGAAAAAAGGAGAATCATTTTTATTCTGACTTATTTAATATTTCTGGCATATGAAGTGGATTTATTACAATCCCATACAAACTATTATATTTTGACGAAGGTGCAGGAATATCTATTCACGCACATGGAATAGACTCAGTAATATATGCAAAACACTTCACATACTTGGGCTGCCTGTGGAAAAACCCGGGTCAACCCATAGCTGTGAAATCGGCTGTAAATCGTTCCGTAACCTTGTTTTTTTTGGTCTGTTTTTTTTTTTGACAGAATAATTGACCGTAGTGAAACCTCATTAAATATACGCATATTTAATGAGGTACTTGTTTTTCTTGAGGGAACCGTCAATGAAATCCAAAGTGATCGTTGTGCTAAAAATTTTGTCCCGTCTTCTTTTTGATTCCACACATCTTTGACTACCCAAGGAACCAAAAGTATGCGCGCAGATGCAGTCTATTTCTTTTCATCATGGAAATGTTAGAAACCATTGACAATAATCCCTGTCTTATTTCTTCTTGCGAAGCATCAGACAGCATACCAAAGTAATGAAAATGACTGCCAAGATGGCTACCACCACCATCACGATGTCGTCTGCATCCATGTTTTGATTTCTGTAGATGGAGCTAGCGTATATGGAACCAGTCCCTACAGATTAAAATCAAAGAGGCTGTGAGCCAACTCGTGAATGAAAGAGTGCGAAATTTAAGGCACTAATTTTGTTCACCTTGCCCTTCACATCATTTTTAAGAGCTTACTTTTGAGATTATCAACGTCCTCTTTTTAGGGAGTAGAGTATTCTTTCCCGTTTCCCTTACAGGCTATGTTGTAATACACCACAGTACTTTGCCTTTGATAGCGGATGTTTGTACGCAATGCTCCGAAAATAGCTAAGCTAGTGACCCCTGAGTGGACTATCGACTCTTATGTTACGCCTTTAGGTCATGACATTTCGTTTAATATCAGTTTTGTTGTTGTTGTTGTTGTTTTTTTTGTGTGTACGTGTGTTTTTTTTAAGTATACCACTTTTTCGGGTACCAAAATCTGTTAGCAATTATTGATGTAAGTGTTAATTATTATAGTTAAGAGTTAGCTCTTATAGTGAGTAATTATTTCACGAAACCAAGTAGTACATAAACTCGTAGCTAACGAAGCGGGCGACGCTGAACAACTGTGCACAATTTTTCTGTTACGTTTACACACAATGTGACTGAATAACTTAACAGTAAAATTTCTTTTGGAAAGTTGCTCATACACAATTCAAAACCTATTGTTGTTTGTGCACGTACGGTCAAGGCTAAAAGCGATAACAAAAGCATAAAACAAAGCAGTTTGTTGAGCTTCATAACCAGTTTCTTTTATTAACGTTGTTCTAATATAACAAAATAAACCTTTTTGGTCCTCTATTTCACGCGGCTTTTCTACTCGAAAGATACGAGCTAATAGCATGTTAGTAGGGAGCCAATCAGAGGAGACCACATCGCAGCGGGTGAACTCAGAAACTCTTCTATAAAACTTTCCAGAAGCGAAAATTAAAGTACTAGGATTATTATGCAACATTGATGTTTCGAGATGAAAAAATTGGGGCAATCGGAATTACATAATAATTTGAAAACGTCTTAAAAGTCTTAAAAGGTTTTTCGTTTTATCATAGCTACTTAAGTGACTTTTTATGAACTTTGCAAGTTTCAAACGACAAACCAAAGGCGTCTCAGTGTATGTTGAAAGCACCTCAGCCATCCGTGCACAATCGTTTGTTTTACGTCCACACTCTGACTGAATAACTTAAGGAGAGGAAACCATGGGTCTCTGATGGTAGGTGGGAGGACCGGGAAAGACACCATGGGTCTCTGA
>Ga0126336_10002344_pt1 | contig 10718 bp, 5 predicted proteins | sample SidCmetagenome_FD_92530 | JGI IMG/M metagenome (GOLD analysis project Ga0126336, IMG submission 92530) | Coral microbial communities from El Islote,Puerto Morelos, Mexico - Siderastrea C C metagenome | ecosystem: Host-associated > Invertebrates > Cnidaria > Coral | place: El Islote,Puerto...
ATTTCTTTCATCGCCCCTGAAAAGCCTCTCACGGGGAGGGGTCAGTTAAGTTATTTATTTATTCATTCATTCATTCATTCATTCATTCATTCATTCATTCATTCATTCATTCATTCATTCATTTATTCATTCATTCATTCATTCATTTATTCATTTATTCATTCATTCATTTATGAGAACGTCCACGAAATGTTCTGGTTGATAATTAGTTATTTGTTTTCCCCGTTTTCTTTTTTTTGTTTTCAGCAGAAACAAAACAACGAAAAGATCCGTTTCAGTTACAGGCTGTTCTTGTTCAATACTTGCTCAATTAAAGGAGGAGTGACGGCCTTTCCATTGGCTGTTGCTACAATTTTAACTTTTCTACTATAATGGTTTTCGACTCAATTCGTGGATAAAAATTAAGCGAAAGTGTGCATAATAAAAAGCCATAAGGGATTACGGGGTGAAATACCTTTAACCTCTTGGATCTACATTTGGTACGAGTCCTTAAGCAAACCACTGAGTAAACAACCGTAACGCCAAGAACCTTCAATTTCTCATAGTTCCACTGAAACAATTATGGTTGGTAAGTGTGCGATGGCAAAACGCAAATATACAGTCATTTACAATGGGATTGTTTTCGTCACCGCAGCGTTTAATAGATCAGGAGTAAACGGTCTGTGTTGCTGTATGTACTTGTGTCGATACTGAACTAATCCTTCCCTTTATAGAGGTTGACCCGTGCGCGACCAATCCTTGCTCAAATGGAGGAACTTGTGAAAACCTTCTCGCTGGAGGCTTTTTATGTACCTGTTCCTCTGGATGGACCGGTGAACGCTGTAAAATCGGTAAGCTATACGTTTACATCTAGCCGAAGTTAATAAGACAGGACCCTCTATTAGGACTAGATCTCCCTTTCTCCCTTTTTTCTTGATTCCTGTTTTATTATTTTATTATGAGCCCGGAAGTTTTTTAGGACATAATCAAGGCCACTTGTCTACCAAAGAAGGTTAATCATCGCACTTTGACAGAAATTTAGCCATTCTTGATTTAATCTGCCGACTGAATCTTCCTTTTCAACAGTTAATTTATACCTATCACTTCCATGAGCTAATCCTCTTGGCCGAAACTTTTGTACTGAAGACACAAGCAGTATTCCACCTTCAATGCCACAGCAAAAATTATATTTTCCCCTAAAATGGAAGACTACCAAAATAAGTTCAATGGTTGGATTTGCGGCAGACTATTGTTTCTTTTCTGCATTGTCTTCGTATCATAGTGTTTGAAGATTCTAATAACTTTCTATAAATTTCGACAAATGGTGAACATATGCTTCCGTTAACTAGTCAAGAATCAAGTCGAAAAAATTCTGGTGCTTGAATATATTTGTTTTCTTACGTTTCCAGAGGCAACACCTTGCACTCTCCCACCCCACCCTTGTAACAACAACGGCAACTGCACCGCAAGAGCAGTTAATGAAAGCACAGAATGTCACTGCTTCAAGGGATGGCGGGGGAAGAACTGTTCAGAAGGTAAGCCTAATCAGAGGCCACTATTTTTCGATAACAACCGCAGACAACAATGCCATTGAGGGTTTTGGTTTGCATCTAGAAGTCTTGATTGCAGCAACGAATTGTTATCATTATACGACTTATATCAGCGTTATACGACGGCGGTTGTAAATTGACGTGATTCAAGGACCATAGGGTATTGAAAAACTATATGCTTTCGATGACTGATTTGACCATTAATCAAATAAATAAAGGATTACGTATACATGTCAAACAGTCTTAGATTACACCTGAATGAGGCAAATTAAAAGATTGCGAAAGAATATTGTTCGGAAAATAGTGGCTAAGCCTGGTTTAGCTCAAAGGTTGTTTTGGATAACCTAGCCCTGTAACCAATCAAAGCCCGTGATTTGTCATAGCTAGGAGCGTTCTAGTTTAATCAATACATTAAATATCTTACTTATTACTTAGACGTAAACGAGTGCCTGGAGAAGCCTTGTTTGAATGGCGGGAACTGCACTAACACAGACGGAGGTTACTACTGTGAGTGTCCACTGGCGTTCATTGGAGGCAACTGTGAAATGCGTAAGTACAGTCATGCTATTTTGCATTCAGAATGTTTCGAAATTTCGTACCTCTGTTTTGAGGGTCTCAATGGGGTGGTAACTTTAACGGTTAAAGTATAAGAAGCATAAGAGACGTGTAATATGGCAGTTGCTTAGAACAGTTCTCAATTACAGAGTCAGTTTAAGTGACAATTCAAACGGGGTTTTACAATGCTGGTCTTAACTGGTCGCTTACGAGAGTGATCACAAGGATAGCTTCGACTGTATTAAATCCGGCCACTCCTTTCACTGGCCAATGGCGTCATACATTTAATCCCATCGGCTCATTTTCATTGGCAATTTTAATTTGCCCTATTCTTACATCCTAATACCTAGTGGAATATAGCTCAATAGTGTGTTACTGTTGGGTGCTGCTTCCCGTTCTGCACATGGATACAGCTCTCATTACCTCAGACAAGACACTGCATCGTGTGTAATATTTCAATGTGAACCTTTCATTAATCCATAGATTGCGATCACCATGTCATGAGCCTTGGCTTCCTAGTGGATGGATCTGCTATTGTGGAACTTTCTGGTAAAGGTAACTTCAACAAGTCCCTCGACTTCGTTGCCAGCATGATTGGATCCTTTGACGTGTCTCAAAACGCAACACGACCTGGAATGGTAGTTTTCTCTCAAAATCCACATCTCGTGTTCAACTTCTCGCGTCATGAGAATTCTGTAGATGCAATGGCCGATGTCCGAACGGCTTCATATCCGAACAGTGGACGAAAAACCGGAAAGGCTCTCAACTTTGTCCGTCGTAAACTTTTCTCGGAATCAGCAGCTCGAGAAGAAGTATCAAATTACCTCATCTTTCTCACAAATGGTGCCTCTTACGATTTTGTGGAGACGCCCGCAAAGCTTCTTCGCGAACAGAACGTTACCATTTTCAGCATCGGAATTGGTAATGATTACAGCGTTGAAGAGCTTAAACTCATCACTGGGTATAATGACACTCGAGTGTACACGACTACTTACCAGGACTTGCAAGGACTTCAAAAGACGTTGAAAAAAGAAATTTGCAGCTGTAAGTTGTAAATTGTTTATTTAAGGGGGGGAGGGGAGGATTTCTTGGTTTAAAAATGGGCAGAATAGAAGGAATATCAATTCCCGCGAAATGCAATTCCTCGCATTTCGGGTAAAACAAGAACTTTCATGTAAGTTCTTGAAAGCTCCCCTAGAGAACTGTAAACGATTCAATCTATTTCATTTTTGTAGTGATTGTTCCTATAAACATTTTATTGTTTTATTATTGTAGTTATTGTTGTTGTTTTTGTTGTCGTCGTCGTCGTCGCTGTTGTTGTTTGTGTAATCAATCAAAAGATTCACAGCAAATCATGGAAAACGCTGCAAACATGAAATAAATAAATCATATTTCTAAAAAAAAGATACTTGCAAAGTAAGGCTAAAATACAGTCCGTGCTGAGTACATGTAGCTCGGATTAACGCAAGATTTATATTCTTCTCTGCTAGTGGACTCCAAAGTGAACAGGGAGGAAGATTTCTAACAATAGTTTGTTGCTTTTGTTTTTCTTTCAGTGCAAGAGCTAAGTATTTGCGGGTCCTCGCCTTGCTTAAATGGCGGCACTTGTATTAACACAGGAGCAAACTTCCGCTGTATATGCGCCCGCGGTTACTATGGAAAACGGTGTCAGCTGGGTAAGCAAACATTTATTCCACAGCACGAGTAGTAAAAAGTTTGATTATAACACGGATGCGAACCATTCTAATTTAGTGCAAATGAACTTGAGGGTGCTAACTGAAGGAAAGTCAGGACTAAGGAGCCAAAATACATATTGAACATTGTGAAACAGATTCATCTATTGCTGGTGTTTGCCATGAAGTGATCTAAGTATCCTGGAAAGTAAAGGCTTGTAATACTTTAAAACGAGGACTCAGACATGACTGCCTAGAGCTACTGATTATAGCTGTCAGTGCTCTATGTGTTCGGGTAGCCATCGGAGGCAGTTTTTACGTCGTGAATGCCAAAACCATAAACTTTATATCGAGCAGTAAATAGTCAGGTGCACAGACAAAAACCTGGAGAAATAAGAATTGAGAATTGAGGAGTTAAAATAAGAACTACAAGCAAGCATAACTGGGTACGATAAACGTCAATCCTGTAATTTTAATAATAACTGAAAAATAAATTTGTCTTCTTAGGATGCGGTTTCGGAGAATTGGGGCTTAAAATTCCAAATGAACGCCGAATCCCTGGCAGATTCATGACGTCATCTTCTCAGAGAGATTCAAGTCACGCAGCACACCGCGCGAGGGTTGGTATCAAAGCCATCGGCACATATGAGGATGGGTGGTGCTCTGCACAAACGGATATAGTACCTTGGATTCAGGTGTTTTTCGGTAAGTGTTTATCATTTGAGTTTCCGAGGAACCAGACTGCTGGCTAAAAAGAGAGAAAATGGTGTTATGCTAGTGGAACTTCAAGCAATCATCATCGTGCGGCTTGTAAATAACAAGTCCCATCCGTTAGAGCTTTCTTTAAAACTTTATTTATTTATTTACTTGTTTGATTGTTTGTTTGTTTTGAACAACGCATGAAGGTTCTTGACAGGAAAAAAATTCCCTCAGTGCAAGAAGCAAAGGTAGTCAGTGGGACTCAAACCTTTTAGCTACCTTATATTACCCTCTACATATTTCTTCACGGGGGTGCGGGGGTGCGGGGGTGCGGGGGTGCGGGGGTGTGGGGGTGCGGGGATGTCGTGGTTAGCGAGTTGGACTTCAGAACTGAAGGTCGGTGGTTCAAGGCCCAGTCCCTGCCATCGTGTTGTTTCCTCAGACAAGAAACTCCACATTGTCTCTCTCCACCCAGGTGTATAAAATGGGTACTGGCGACATACTGCTGGGGGTAGCCCTGCAATGGACTAGCATCCCATCCAGGGAGAAGAAGCATAATACTCTCAATTGCTTCAGGCTACAGAAACCGGGATAAGCTCCGGCCTTGTGGGCCTCCTTGGCTCGTGTGCTTATCTACATATCTCTTCGCATCCATACAGAAATGTCTTAGTCATCTCTTTTTGTTCTAGAATATCTGGTGAACATTACCGAGATAGAAACTGAAGGTGTTGAGGACGGGACAACAGAGTTGTGGGTTGAGAGTTACTATGTCTCGATAAGTAACAGTACGGCGGAGACGTCATTCGTCAACTACACAGAGGGAGGAAAGACCCGAATTGTAAGTACAAAATTCATTACGAAATTTTCTCCATAGCATGGGTGTATAGTTTGATTTGTTTCTGTCTCTAAAACCCACAGCATAATTTAGGTCAAGTACTCCTTTAAGTGCTGGGATCCCCTGTACAAGCCATATGGCTTTATTTTGTAGATAGCCCCTGGATATGCGCAAGCTCGCGCTCTGATTGGCTCCATTCTAATTGTCTATCAGCTCATATCCTGCGTGTAGATGAGTCGCGCAAATGTATAGCTAAAAAAAAACTTTTTACAGAAAATTTTCTTTCAGCAAGTTAAAAATCTTTACTGTAATCTGGGAATTGGCTACATAACACAACAACTATTTCACTAGATCTTGTCGTACGTACATAAGCTCATAGCTAACTTGACGCAGCGCACCCTGTTAGCTATCAGTGATAAGCTCCTACACGGTCAAGTTTCCTGGAATAAGTGTTACATACAATCTACTACAATACAATACAATACAATACAATACAATACAATACAATACTTTATTAGATCTTCCAACTTGGATTTTCAGACCTAATTTGTAATATACCTTACTTATACCACGTTAATATCTTACTTATATACATATCGGTAAGATCCATCACCAGGATAAGATCGAGTCGCTATCGTCGCTATTTTAGCCACTTAAATCTGAAGTAGGGTTTGCTCTGCCTACTGGGTTGTAAAAGGGTCTGGATCCCTGCGCAATTACGCCTAAATACGGGAATGATCTTGAGGGTTTCGTCTAAAAAAATTAGGAAAAATCAACGGTACAACTTTCAGCTGAGACTGCTACATGTGCAAAAGTCGTACAAAACTCCATTTAAGTAAAATTGGTTGTGGTTATCATTATCGTAGACTTTGAAACGAGTGTTTTAAAATCGTACAACATTTTTCCTGTTGCTTGCATCTGTCGTAACGCTGTTGTTTGTCTGTTTTAGGTGGAGCAACTTGCAAAACTTCCATGTGACAGTTCGAGACAATAGTCGTGCACCTAAATCGACCCATATATATTGCTCTGAATGGCGTTATGGTTTTCAAGCTCAGAGCCACGCAAACTTACGCAAATAACCAGCGTACCACTCTTCCCCCCCAGCATCGTTCGGACAATTATACTAAAAAAGAAAACTTATAACCTCGGGCGTAAAGGAAATTCACATCACCACTGTGCTACAAGGAGGGAACCAACCCTTTTGACTTGGGATTTGTTGTACCACAAAAAAAAAGAACCTGGTTTTTCTCGACATCTTATACTTTTTTCCAAGAAAACAATGAAAACGTGTAGTTTTATTCAAAAATGGCTTGACCAAATGATATGTGTCCTATCTCGTAACCATAGCAACCGATTCTTATCAAGCCTGGTCACACTGTGTTGAGGGTATAAGCATACAGCTACTAAAAAAAGACAGATACTGATAAACATCTACGCCCCCCTCCCACCTGTACGCCCGAGGGTTGATAATCTTAGTTCCAAATAATTGAACAAAAAAATAATGACTTGAGAGAAAAATGTAGGAAAGAAGACAAAAATTGTAGATACATATAAGCGCTTTATAAGAATATATTTAAAGCTGTTTAAAAACTTTTGTATTTTGCAGTTTAAAGCCAACATAAACATTTCGGCGACAAACAATTCGCTTCATGGTACAAACGCTCATTTCGTTCGGATTCACCCAATAAACCACACCGGCCCGTTTGCCTGCCTACGGCTGGCTTTGTATGGATGCGACACTGGAGGTATGATAACTTTGTCACTTTTCACCGGGGGACACAACAAAGTTCCGTACGGGGAGACTCCTCCCCCTAGGTTCAACACCTTACCTTTAGTGTACTAATCTACGCCTTTCACATACCTAGAACAAAAAGTGCGCCGTCTTTTATACCTCACAAATAAGCTTAAAACAGTAGGTCTTGGCGAAGTGCTAGTCACTCAACGGCTCTAAGCTCCGAGCACTTTCCTTGCAGGAAAGCACTGTTAAATAGGACCAATAGGTTCCATTTGAATGGTCACACCTAAGGATTTCACCCAAAGACTCAAACGTTAGAGCCGCCTTTATCTCTCAAGTACTGGTATTGCTCAATGAGTACAATGCAATAGCTTTTATTAACAGTTGATTGGTCAAAAGTTAGCCTGAGCCACTTTTTACTATTTAAAATGCAATAGGCACTGAAACTACGGTTTTTTGTCTTTGTCACTGTCAGAGGACTTCATTTCGTTTACCAATACTCTCTTGGAGAGAATAGACAATGCTCCACTGTCCGAGGATCCTGTATCTGACACACTACTGGCAGGTATGTCGATTCTAAAGTTGGGGGAGGGTAGTGGTTGATTGAAGAATGTTACGTTGCACAATCGCTAAGCCAGAATTCACATACATATCACGGAGGCACCCAACGGTTCGTTTCGGTTCGGTGTCGATTGCCGTTTCTGTCCAGGAGGCCTTAAGCACCTCAGAAATTCGGATTTAGCTGTGATTAAAAAAAAAATAAAGTTTTTGAATTTTTTTGTTAAAATGCCATCCTAATCTTCCTTAATGTGGGAAATTTACTGATTCCTTATATTTCCGGAATGGAAAAATGTCGTTTCGAGTAAGGCCAGCTGGTATTTTCGGACAACAGCAGCTCGTAGCTTGTAACCGGGTTTTTACGGCACATGGCTTACATTTATTAACCCAACTGCTTTTCCTTTCCTGTTATGCCTCGAGGCCTCTATGCGTCTCTTTTATATGTCATCTTCATATCATAAAGTAGATACGGTTTACACTTCAGCAGTCATTGAAATAAGTTTATATTCCTATTTTCTTTTTTCGACAGCATTACCAGTGGCAGTATTTGTTTTCCTTCTATTGGGGTCACTTATGTTCCTTATGCTACCTCTCTCGTAAGTAAAGTAGTCTTAAAATGCTACCGAAAACAGGTTATACAAGTTTATCGCGATCCAGTGGTCTCTTTTGATTGTGTTTGAGACGGCGTTATTTTGCGATAATGTCGTCTCAAAATGCTGGCTTGTGATTGGTTTAAAAACTGTCAGGACAACGTGGCCAAGATCAAACTTCAAAACGTTTCTTCACGAAAACGCCGGCAAAATTTTACTTTTGCTCAGTAATATGGTTGGAAAAACCTTTATTGCAATGTGATTCATCCCTACAAGCAACTTACCTTGACAGATTGCCGAAAATGTGTGTGCTAAAGCTTAGAAACTGTGTATGTTTCTCAAGGACGGTGCCTCCTTTTGTTACTGTGCATACGTTCTGCGCATCTCCGGATATTCAGCTTTCTTAAGGAATTTGCCCCTAATACAACAATATTTTTGCGCAGTTTACAACTATGTGGAAAAAAGCAGATCTTAGCAAGGGCTATCAGAATTCAAAAAGAAAATTGGGGGTGATCACGCATTTTTCAGAGATAATTGAGCTTAAATTTGGAAAGAAATTGTCATACATTTTTTTATATTTTAGCGCTTTTTGGAATCATGGTTGCTTAATTATCTCTGGAAAATCCGTGGTTACCCACATTTTTCTTTTTGGATTCCGATAACTCTTGCTAAGTTCGACTTTCCCCCCATAGACATAACCTTTGCAAAAATACATCTGTATTAGGAGGCACTGTCCTTAAAGACAGTTTGTTTTTCAGTTTTTATTTCGCGATGCGCGCGCTATAGTTGCGTTATCATTTGTGTTCCAGTTTTAACCTGGTAACAAAGTTTTGTCACCTTCGCGACTCCGCCCAGTACGGAATATATTTTCTCCCAACAAGCCGTCATCAGTATAAAGCCGTAATGTGGTCTTAAAATCGAATTTAGTTTTGTAGTATTAACGCCTCTTTCACTTGTTTTCTTATCACATGACACGCAAAATATTAAAACATCGCTTTCCTTTTCTTGCATTATTCAGATCTCCATCTGTCGGACAGCCCTTGAGAAGCACTTCAGTTCAACTAAACCAAGATTCACCATCAAATGGAATGATCCCAATGGCACCCATGTTTGAAGTACAGTCGCTGAGCATGCAGTTAGGTGAGGAGACGAAGGACTTCCAAGTGGAAGGCGTTAACTCATCATCGGAGGATGCCATTTTCTCGTCCGAAAACAAGGTAAATTTTCCGTGTATCTTGAGTCAGAATCTCTGGTCGATGTTAGTTATTTCAGCAGTAACAAAGACAGTCTGAAAAAGCCTCAAGCTTGAAGTTGCTAACATCTGTGGGAGGGTCTGTACATTCTCATTTCCATGGTAACAGTTGAAGAAATTTAACCTCTTTAAACGCCTTAAGATGATGAATGATCATGAATGTCAGTATAATTGAGATGTTCGTATTCAGCTGTCGGTAATGAGGTGGCCGCATTATGGAGGGGTCTGTACCGTCGAGGAAGAGTTTATGTATGTTGATCTCTTGGAGACCAAGCAAAACTTTCCATAGTAAGGAGATATCCATATTATATTGAAGCAGGGGTTGAAGCTCATAGGCAGACGATAACTATGTCTGGTTCCCACGTGCGATGGAAACGCAAATGCATATGCAAGCACAAGCTAGGGATACTATCAGCACGCATGTGCATTCGGAGCGGTTCAGTTTAAAGTGGAAGATCAGAAAATTCACGCTTCACTACGTTTTCGATGTTCACGCTTGTGCTATTGCATTTGCATTTGCTTTTGTTTCGCAGGTATGAACCAGTCTGTAGGCCCCGGAAAAACAACAGCTCCATTCAACAACGTTGATGTCAGTGGCAAACAAATTCCGTTCAATGCCATCCAACATCATTGACCATCATCCAACATCATTGACCATCATCCAATACCATTGACCATCGTCTAACGTCATTTAACATCATCCAACATCATTCACCATCATCCAACATCAATCACCATCATCCAACATCACTCACATCATCCAACATCATTCACCATCTGCCAACATCATTCACCATCCTCTAACATCATTCACTATCATCCAACATCAATCGCCATCATCTAACATCAATCACCATCATCCAACATCATTCACCATCTGCCAACATCATTCACCATCATCCAACGTCATTCTACACAAGAAATATGTATTTATTCTGCTAGTGACACAGGTGTCTCGGAAAAACTAAACTAGGTTCATGTGACAAACGTCCTGCTTACTGCTAGGACTGAAATATCGATAGGTACAAGGTGATGGTGAATTTTTGTACAGAACATTGTTCTACATGGTGCACACGTGCATGTGTAACATGTTGAATTCAACAATATTGACCGTTGTTGAATGGAAATTATGAATGAGTTTGTCCGGGGCCTCAAAGTCGCTTAAAGGAGCAGTCTCATCAATTTTTAGTATCACTGTGAAAAGCCAAAAGACACATTTTTATCTATGGGAGCCTAAAAATAATGGTCCAGTAGTATTAAAATGGGTATTCCAGTACATGGAAACTATAATA
>Ga0126336_10002345_pt1 | contig 10716 bp, 6 predicted proteins | sample SidCmetagenome_FD_92530 | JGI IMG/M metagenome (GOLD analysis project Ga0126336, IMG submission 92530) | Coral microbial communities from El Islote,Puerto Morelos, Mexico - Siderastrea C C metagenome | ecosystem: Host-associated > Invertebrates > Cnidaria > Coral | place: El Islote,Puerto...
CGCGAGCCGCGAGCCGCGAGCCGCGAGCCGCGAGCCGCGAGCCGCGAGCCGCGAGCCGCGAGTAGCGTGGGCGGGAGAGCTTCACTCTCCCGCCCACGCTACTCGCGGCTCGCGGATTCGCCGCTCGCTGCTCGAATATCGCGCTCGGGCTTTGCCGTTCGTCCAGCACGGATTTTTGAGCAAAAGAGAGACTGCTCGCAGTCTAGGAGCTTCCAGACTTAACCACCTAGCTTTTGATTTCGCATGTTTACAAAGATAAAACAGATGCACTGAGCCTGTAGGATGTTGCAAATGACTTCGTTGCATGGGGAAAAAGAAAACCGAAAGCGGCAAATGTTTGGACATTTACCATGAATGATGTCCCAGACAAGGCGACTCTTCTCTCCAAGTCAACACAAACCACAAGTTAGAGAAAAGATCGAAAGGTTAGAAGGAAACGAGAAACCGAGGGGAGGGGGTGGTAGTTAAAGAGCACTACTTGCTCGCCCCTTCCCCCTCAGTCATTTGGATTTTGCTACGGGCCTGGAAAGTAAGGGGGCAAGGAAGAGGAACAAGACGGACTCCCCAATCCATCCTCGCTCCTACCGTTTCATCTTCATAATCTATACATTTCTGCTTGCGCGTAGGATCTAACGAAACCAGGAACACCTTTACACAGTCTGGATACGTGAACACGTGGCATCGACGCATCCGCTTCCATTATTTTTTGTGTCTTTTCAGCTAACAACAAAAACAGTTAACAGAACATGTACACTGAGTTTTCAGCCATCATATGCAGTAAAAATTATGCATGTTCCCCGCTGTTCAGTTCCTACTATAATATAAGAATGTTTCCAATTCCCGTCGACAAAAAATGTTTCTGATAATTACTGAGCAATTTTGTTCTGTGAACAAGTTGTAGTGTTTCGTCGTTTAGGTCCTTGATCACGCTACAGGCCAGTTTGGCTGAAAGTAATGAAAGCGGAATTCAGGCTGAAGAAATATCGAGAGAGAACCATGTATTAATACTGAATATGAACGCCCTGGAAAATCCATCTTTGCAAACAGCAATAACTTTACTGTTCTCAGTTTTATTTACCCACCTTTTTGCATGCAAACTATCTATAGTCATCAATTTCGGATTTTACCGAGTCGGTCGATTAGTTGTCAAAGATGAAATTGGCATTTTGTCAGGTCTGTATGACCAGCTTTAAAGGTATAAATTTCTTTCCAAAAACATATATAAGAGTGTCACAATACGCCGGCTAACACTGAAAGAAGACATATTCACTAGTAGCATCACCACAAACTCAGTGATCAGAATTTGAATTTAAGCAAAAGAAACATGAACATTCAGCTGTTTTTAGCCAACGTCTTACTTCTGTTTTGTTCAGGTAAAGTAAATGTGAGTTTTTCTTCAGAATTCTAATATTCCTTGCCGCTCATTATGTCAGTACTCTTTTTTAGAATTGTTTGAAGTTGAAATCAAGGCCAAAATTGAAGTTCATAACCACACATGAGTCACGCCCCAGACTCTTGCCTTTACCAATTCAGTTTAAAGCTTCAGTTAAATGTTATGCTTCGTCTCCTTAATTTTGAAATTTTAAATGTTAAAGGTTAAAATCAAATCAAGGACCCTTAGTTGGAAATTTTTCTCACACCCGTGAAGCACAAAATTAGAAGTCCTTGCTGAAGTGTTAAAAGGATTGAAAAAGATCGTTTTGTTTTATGGACCAGTCATTGAAATGGAATTATATTATGCGCTTTATTTAAAATACTAAGGAGAGTTCTCGGATATAAAGGGGTGGGGAGGCGCGAATGTCGTTGAACGTACGCTATTTTGGTGTATTTTGGGTGGCAAGCTTCGGACAGAACTTTTTTGGGGCTTGATGGAAGACTAACGTACAGTTGACGATTTCGAGGAACTAATTCCATCGATTAGATTTTCAAGTTTGAATGATTACTTTTGGCTTTATGTTTGCAACAGGTGACAAGATGAATAAACAAAGTCGAAAATACGTGTAATACGGAGTTCACATGTTAAAATATCAACATTTTTGTGGGTCTTTTAATAGTCATAGTGTCTTTTTAAGAGGTTGGAGGGTTCTAAGTTTTGAACCATGGATATTTTTGCCTTTCGTTACTTTACTAGCCTTGCATTTTAAATAGTATGTCCATCCTTTCAGTGCCGGGCGAGGTAGCATTTCGTTTTTGACAACGAAGGACATTGCCTCGACTAGTCCCGTGTATTCTGCACTTACTACTGACTCTAGGACTACAGCTCTAAGTTATCATTGAAAATTTTTATTTCATTGATTTTGTTTTGTTTTGTTCGGGTGTTTTTTGTTTGTTTGTTTGTTTTTTTTGTCTCACCGACGCTATAATTATCACTTTACAGGTGCATTGTCTAGGGGGCTGGAGAAGAGAGATTCAGGTGGGTAAAATTTTGTGTGGTAGAGAATAGTTACGGTCACAAAGCTACCACGAAACATCAGTCAAAGAAAAACATGGGTAAAAACATTTCCTTAAATTAAGGCAGTGTTAGTACTTAAAGCTTTATCAAATAGTACAGGAACACTTACTTGCACATTTTCGAGGACATTTTTTGTAATGTACAATGAACTGTGATTGGTTCGTGATCGTGGGACTCGACGGAAACTTTGAAAGGAACCCTTCATTCACAGGTCGAACGTATCAACCCAAAGCAGTGAGGATTCCAAACATTCCCCGCGAACATGCGAGACAACAGTTCAGCAGGGCTATGGCATCCCATGTCTTTTTGTCCTTTGCTAGGGTGTTGACGAGGATGTTGACGAATGTCTTGTGCTACGCCCGCATGCATGCACGATGCAGGTCATGGCTCACAAAACCATACGCTTTTGGAACTAACGACCTGACCTTCTGCATTTACCGCAATACCGGTAGAACAAGTTGACACTGATCTAAACATCGTTATCTAAATAATTCCCTTGTTTCTGTTCAGTGCATACCCCATATTCCCTTCATATGGAGAGGGGTGGAGAGGGGAAACAAACTAAGGGTCGATTTAGACGGTACATCTTTGCTGTGTGCGACATGATGACGAATAGCCTACGACGCTAGTTGTTTCGTGTAAATCAAACCTCCAACTTGTTCAGGTTTTCACACACGATACAAAAACTACCGAAGGCTTTGAAACATGTTTTAAAACCTTACAGCAATCGAAGTCAGAGGAAAAGACAAATGATGTAAGTTGTGGACGATTTTTTAACACACACGAGCAGCGCGCGCTACAAAAGTATCGTAAGCAAAGCCGCACCGTCTAATCGGCCCTAGTAATTCACTTGACGCTACAGAAGCCGGTGGTGAGCGCGGAAGGTACCGGGCAAACAACGATGATTTTTACTCTCTTTTAGATTTATGCCGAGGCAATAAACCAGGACTCCACACTGACCCTGATAACTGCTATGGTTTCATCCAGTGTGATATGGCGGGTAATACACACCACATGGATTGTCCAGCGGGGCTAAAGTTCAACCCATCCCTTCTAGTCTGTGATTGGCCACACAACGTTGACTGCGAGGATGGCAGTGGGGAACCGGCTGGGTACTAGCAATCACACGCCTGTTAACGTTTACAATAGTAAAATGTTTGTCGTCACGATCATTTGAAACCTGTCATCAGGAAGATTCATTAAAATATGATAAAAGGCCTCCATTAAATTAATATCACCTTTTGATAAATTTCAATTAGCGGACCATAAGGCGACCCCACTCTCGTGACATCAACCGACTCTGAACCTTAAAGTCAAAATATCTGTAGGAGATCGGGTACGAGCCCTTCTCTTACATGCACGTTTCACATCAATGTCAATCGGAAAATCTTCTCTTTGATATACAGCCAAGAAAGAAGCCGGAAGGGTCTGGAAACGTTACCAGATGGATTAAATATTGAATCAAACAAGGAGGTAAACTTCAAAAGAAACCGTAATGCTGCGTCGCTGGGAATTCACACAAAAATTTTTTCTACCAATAGCGTAGCTCCACCATTCTCCATATAAACCAAGCGCAACCCACAATTCCCTGATACGCTCCGGACGAAGGGCTACCGCTCGATACGTCAGCTTTCAATTTCTCTACGGTGGCCAATTCACCTTATTAACTCAGTTTGAAAATTGAAAGTCGTACTCTTGCCTCGACCTTACTTACCGCACTTTAAGTGTTGGCCCTGTCTTATACACTTTCCAATCACCATTTGAAAAGACAAAATACATAGTCCTCGGTATTGTGGACCTCGCCTGCTCGACGCACGTTAAGAAAAACCTCTGGGACTAGGGTATGAATAAAAAACCCTACGCACAGAAAAATGCGGAAAAGTTTGTTCAGCAGACTGTTGTAGACCTGTCTGTTCATTTTGATCAACCAAGGGTTTAAATACTTTTGTTTGACTGGGTGTCTGCCGTCTATTCAAAAAGACTGAAGGGGCCTCTGCCTGAATATGCTGATATCCCATCTTAGTATATACCTGAAACCAGTGGATAACTAGGGTTTTAACCGCGCTCGGATTGGCTACTCAAATAATAACAATTTGATACGAATTTAGTACTTCTAGAGCCCTATTTACAAAAATGGATCAATAGGGCTTTACAATCCGCAATAGTATCTAGTATCTGCAAATATTAAAATAGTAAAAAGTAATATTGATATTGATAAACTCGGGATACTGTATCTGGTATTCACCGCCACTTAGGTAAATAATTGTTAGTTATTTCTCAGTTGATTTGTAGGCGCACACGAACGTATAGACTTTCTCAAAGTCCGTTTCCGGTTTTTGCCGTTTAAGTGGTTTCCTCGCGCCTTCGGCGCTCTCTCGCGGACGACTTGTGGGCAAGTCTAACGAACGTAGAAAAACATAACTTGCGATCAGACTTTAGCAGCATTATTATTTTCTCTCACTTGGGCTTCATTGCATTTCCATTACCTTACCCTTTCACTTTTTCTTTCCTCTTTTTTTTTTCTTGCTATGACAAAGCGCTAAAAAATCGGGCAAGCGTGAAAGGGACCATCTCTCACTTGATAGCCTGCGTAGCAAGCGTTCCCGTGGGGCCTTCCGCGATTTCCTTTTTTGTTTCAAATTTTTAGGCTCAACCCAATATTCACGCGGCCAAAAAGCGAAAAATGCTTCGAAAGGGCGAAAAAAGCCTAAGGAAACGCTTGCTACGCAGGCTACTCACTTGATCCTCTTCTGAATCGCTTTCGCAAGTCACAGATTATATTTGTTTAGAAGAGGAGAGTTTAGATCGCACTCACCTCTTACAGAAACCGTCTCGCAATCAATGATATCGGAACCAAGCTCGTCGTTTGCTCTGGGTATTTTTCGATAAGGGCCTTGCTGGTTCGCTGCTAGTCCTGGGCTTCCTTTCTGACGTCCCTCCACAGAAACCAAATTTCAATTCGAACTTCCCACATTCCAATTTTCAAATTACCATGAATTCATTTTATTCAAAATTTGATGCATGGATGAGTGAAAAGCCGTTTCTTTTTTTCTTTCTTTCTTTCTCTTTTTTAACACGCGAATAACACACTATGTGAACTACTCCCTGTTTCTTGTCTTTTGTTAAAAATATCATTAGTTGTGGAAATCAGTGGCATTGTTTGCTTATTCATGCGGTAATTATAATTTCTAAAATTTCTCGATTAACATATTTTAGAGAAGAAACTACAATAGCAGCTCAGTTGTGGCCGACAAAAGAAACACAAACATTTCAAAAGGGAATGAAGTTGCGTGACATTTAATGAATGTCACGCATGTCGACCTGTGCATCTGTTCAATGCAAACAGAAATCATTGGAAGTTAATAATTACCTATTGCTATGTCATTTGGCGGACTGTAAATATTTCGTAATCAGTCATCCCGGAGGGAAACTTCGCCAATGCGTGTTATAGTCCATAGTCCGCTGAGTTTGGGGGAGAAATTTGCACTTTAAACGCAAGTCAAGTAAGTTTCTTTTATATTCGTACTTGTTTGATCGAGGTCGCCTTTAACGGGAAGGGTTAAAAGTTATCCAAGTGTAAAATGGCGATCGTTGAACGTGATCATAAACAATGTTCGTTGTTACTAGCAGGATGCTTGCGCCACCAGAAACTTTATGTATTACGGACGTTAGGCCTTATTTATTCATAGCACAGAGCAAGCTAGACGTTATGTACGAGTTTTCGGCGAAAATAGAGCGTCCACGTGCAGATTTGCTGAGTAACAAGTAACAGCCTTTGCTGGCCATGGAACGATCACGAAATAACGCGTTTGATTTCTATCTGCAGTCGACAAATTTATAAATGAACAACATTAGTATCAGTACTACTGTATTTGAATCTTCCTTGTGTTTTGTAAAGTGCATTACGCGCCATATTTATCATGTAGATTTCTCGCATTATTGCCTTGCCGGGCGGCGCAGTGATAATAATCCACCATGCCTTTCGGACCGTGTCCAACCACCACTGCGGGCGGCGTGTGTTCGCATAAGTATTCAATCAATTCGGTCTACCGGTGCCGGCGCTTATAAATATTTGAAATCGACTACCACAGTAATGTTTAACTTGGTGAAAAAAGCAAGGGAATTGTGGCCTCTGTGACTGTTTTACATAGTGAAAACGAATAAGATTTGCGACGGATATTTGCATGACTCGAGTTCTTAAAATCTTTAGATTCAGGTAGATTGCAAGCATAATTGCAACATATATAAACACAACAGGGAGTCCTTGCAATGTGTTCGCGTTCTGGTGTAACATAAAATACATCATTCACTCAAGACCAGTCCAATAAATCCTTCAATTTGTTGCTTTCTGGGATGATTTGCCTTCTTGGAGAAACACACAGTAAAACGTACTGTTTGTAAATAGCAATGACGACTCCAAAGGATTGCAAAACTACTTCCGGTCATGAGTTCACCAAACCGGAAGTTGTCTGGGTAGAGTAATCGTGTCACGTTCTGTTAGTCTCGGATTTGTTGGTTCAGTGCAAGCTATTGTGAACGTTTTTATCTATTAGCGCTATATCGCTGTCATTTGTTCGACTTACAGTAAATATTGACGCTGTCATATGAGGGACCGACATAGGTTTGGCGAGATACGGGATGTGGCTTAAAATCAAGGTCGGGGGTGGGGGAGGTGCGGGATACGAGAAGTTTAAGGCGGGAAACGGGATGAAAATACAATGGTGGGATCGGGATTTGCTAAATAAACAATTACAGTGGAAACCCAAGATAATGAAACCCAGGTATAACGAACGATATTCTTCACCCAATATTATGGTAAAATGTGCGGGAAAGAACCCCTATATAACGAGACCCCCGTTGTAATGAACCCACTCTGCCAGTGGCTTGGCACTTCGTTAATACTGCGGGGTTCCACTGTACTGTTAGCCTCCCACGCTTTTAGGCAACTCGTATTTCACTTGCCGTGGGGGGAGTACGAGTCGCCTAGAAACGACTGTGTGGGAGGCTACTGTACTGTCCACGTGGTCCCAAATTTACAACTGGAATTTTTTACAAGAAATGCATATGTGCATGTCACTTGCATTTTCTTAAACTTGGAGGAGAATTTCAGTAGGAACATTTACGGATTCTCTGAAGACGAATTTGTTCACTTTTTACTCATAGGCTTCTCTTAATATTCATTCTAAAGGGACGCTGTCACAGATTGGCATACACAAATAAACGGTATGCTGAGGCATACTAGTGTGGCTTCAAATTAACGAACCCCTATACAATGAAGACCCCGGTATAACAAAGGATATTTTTCAGCCCAGTAATATTAGTCGCACGATTTCACGTTTTCACGCCAATTTGATTGTCAATCACAACACATTGTATCATCCCATCACCATTGATACCATCACGAACAAAAAAATGAGATTCTTATCGCAATAAACCCTTGGTTATTTGGGTAGGTTGGAAAAGCCAGATTGATGGAATTCGGAATTCGGAAGCTGGAATAGTCGGAATATTCGGAATTCAATTTTTTTCTTATATAAATAAATCAGTAAATAAATAAATAAACTAAGTATCTTATCATTTCTTACCATGCCAGGAAGTCTTCAAGGAGTGTCCAGGAAGCCTTGTTTCTACCACTCCCAACTCTGTATTGGGGCGGGGAGAAGTGATGGGGGAGGGGAGAAGTGGTGATCTAGCACTTCTTGTTTAAGAATATGTGTGTGCTTGTGGTGGGGGGGGGGGTGGTGAGGGCTGGGGGGAGAAAATTTAAGTGCAGGGAACTTAAAATCACACCTAACAAAGATCAGAACATATCACTTGTTTCCTTCTTGGTGCCCTTCCTGGTCCACAAATCAGATGTGTACTCGCCCCATAGCTGCGTGAGATTCTGTGGGGTCCTGGTTTTTGGTATCAGTAGTTCACCGTGATTGAACGATATGACATCTTATCACCGGCGCTGGGCACCCGTTTGATGTGAAGATAAGATCAGAGGAACTCACTCACTGTTTTATTGATTAAATATATCAAATCTCTAATCTCTTTGCATAACAGTTTGCTTTGAGTTGCTATATAAATGCACTGCAAAAACTAGAAAGCCACGGGAGTACGTGAAGTATAATAATCAGGGATTCCCCACACTTGGTATGCAGTTTCAAGATAGTATTTTTTTATATTGTGTTTTTCCCCTCATAACCTTATATGGCCAGGGATTAAGCTAAAGGAAACACCACCTACCTCCACCAGAATGAACAACTTCTGTATAGGTCCTTTGCATCCATCATCATCCATCATTCAAGCACTTCAAGACGTGAACAAACGCGAGCTCAAGGAAAATACTGTGTTCAGCTTGAGAAAAGAATTTTGTCTAGTTTGCATGCCGCAGTTTGTTGCTGCTGATGACACTGTCAGATAGTCGAAGCGATAAGGAAAATTTACTTTATTTTGTTCTTTGATTAGAGGGGTAATGCACTGTTTTGTTATTATAGTACAATTTGCATGGTGGGAGGGGGGGTAGGGGGGGTGGGGGGGATGTCTGGTAGAGACAAGGCTTCCTGGAGACAGAATAACATACCACTACTGATGCGATGAGAAATGACGAGAAGTTGTTTAGTATAGAATTGGTTTATATAAGTTTAGTTATTTTTTAGATTTATTTATTTGTTTATTTATTTTAATTTTTTAGATTTTTAAGATTTTTTAAACTTATTCTGACTAAATGCTGTTGCTAATAATTACTGTGGCTTTCTAATATTCATTTTATTACACACAAGTATAGTACATCAAACAATTTTACTATGCCTAATAGAGCTACCAGCAGTTGTCGGGATACTTCTCCCAGTGTCTGCCGGCCAAATGGAAAAGCTGGACTGGACTCTGGACTGACTTTGACTGACTTGCAAAAATATGAAATAGACCTAATATTTAACTAACCAACTAATAATTAAAAATAAAGTTAAATTTTTAAATCACTTAAAATCATACCAAACAAGTTACGGATGGACCATTATATTTTTTCAGGAGGGGGGGGGAGATTTTTTTCTGCATGAATTTTTGTTCGTGACTGAAAGCTTTGTATGAATTTCCTTTAGTTTGCAATAAATGTTTTGCTTTGTGCCGCTATGCACGATTTTTTTTTCGAAATTTCGCGCGCGCTTTTCTAACACAGCTGTAACTGATGGGCTTTGAACTTTTGAGGTCTCCATGAATCAATCTCCAGCCTTGTCTTCATTTCGTTAGAGAAAAAACATGACTGTTTTAAAGACCAAGTTAATCCTAAGAAAGTGGTCGTGGGCCTGAACAAATAATGTCTCTCTATGTGTCGGTGGGGTGAAAGATGAGTATTGGGGTGCCTGCTTATTAACACATTCAGTGAGTGGATGAAAATACACGTTGGTCTCCTTGGTCAATTTCGTTTTCCCATCCTGCATGCCACGTTTTTTCTCTAACGAAACGAAGACAAGGCTGGAGATTGATTCATGATGACCTCAAAAGTTCAAAGCCTATCAGTTACAGTTGTGTTAGATAAGCGCGCACGGAATTTCGAGTAATAAAAATCGTGTATAGCGGCACAAAGCAAAAAAAGTTCATACAAAGCTTTCAGTCACGAAAAAAAAATTCATGCAGAAAAAATCTTCCTCCTCCTCCCCGAAAAAATATAATGGTCCATCCCTAACTTGTTTGGTATGATTTTAAGTGATATAAAATTTAACTTTGTTTTTATTCATTAACTGGATAGTAAAATATTGAGTCTATTTGATATTTTTACAAGTCAATTAAAGTCAGTCCAGAGTCCAGTCCAAAGTCCAGTCCACCATTTTCATTTGGCCGTGTCTGCCAGTCTTCAGGATTGTGATGTTTGTTTGCAGGTGTTTCTGTTTTGAACTGTTTAACTCCGCCAGGAGCGAGTATGAGCAGTCATTCTGTTCCGCTTAGGAATACGACCGGGAAGACCACGCGCTCTACCAGAAAGAGGGATCAGTCGTAGTCTAAGACACCAGAGCCCGGCACGTATTGGTAGGTTCAGTGTACTACTTATACCAAAAGCCTGACCCACAGAATCTCATGCAGCTATGGGGCCAGTGCACATCTGATTTGTGGACCAGGAAGTGCGAGAATGGCCAAATGGAAAAGCTGGACTGGACTTTGGACTGGACTCTGGACTGGACTCTGGACTGACTTTAATTGACTTGTAAAAATATGAAATAGACTCAATATTTTACTAACCAGTTAATGAATAAAAACAAAGTTAAATTTTATATCACTTAAAA
>Ga0126336_10002346_pt1 | contig 10709 bp, 4 predicted proteins | sample SidCmetagenome_FD_92530 | JGI IMG/M metagenome (GOLD analysis project Ga0126336, IMG submission 92530) | Coral microbial communities from El Islote,Puerto Morelos, Mexico - Siderastrea C C metagenome | ecosystem: Host-associated > Invertebrates > Cnidaria > Coral | place: El Islote,Puerto...
CCAAATTGAAGCAATGTTTCCAAATTTCTCTGCCCAAGTTAAAAAATTTGATGATCTGAACGGGTTGAAATTAATCTGCCTCAAGAAAGATTTGCCAAGGTTTGAGGAAAAACTTCAAAGTCGACTGGCCCAAATCAAACAGGTAGAGCTAGATAAAACGCTTGAGAAGAAGACTTTGACGGATATCCCAAACGAAAAGCTCCAGCTTTTGAAGAACGCTGAAATAGAGTATATTTTGAAGCAAGACGTTCATCAAGATCTCCAAACTGAAATAGACTTAAGCAAAAGAAGTCTGTTCTTAAAGACGCCCGAAGGCAAGATGTCTTCCGCCCTCGCCTATCTTCGCAAACGCCTAGAAGAGATTGATCAAAATGCTTTCCCAAGTCCTCCGGAAATTATAGAAATCTTAAAGACGAAAGTTGGAAAACGAAAGCTAAATGATGAACTTAAGGCAGCCTCTGAAGGATGTGCCTTTAATGTCGACGAGAAAAACAATGCAGTTCTCTTTCTAGGGAGAACACCCTCCGACACAGAGAAAGGGCGTGAGCGAGCAGAAAAAGTACTGGTCACCGGGAAGCTTCATTTAAAAGACAGCGACAACGAGTTACTGAAATCAGAAAAATGGAACGTCCTTTGTCGGGATTTTCAGAAGCGTCTTAAAGTTTGTTGCGAGAGAAAGTTAACCGAATTTCATGTACTTGGCTTTCAAAAAGATGTTGACGAAGTTTTAAAGACAATGAGAGAATTTCTGAACGAAAAGAAAGCCAAAGAAGGTGAATTTGGATTTGATTCACCATTCTATCAAAAGTTATTTCAGGAGTTTCACAGTGACGAAATAACGAGACTCGAAGAGAGCCTTTCCAGTTGTTCAGTTAAAATCACATCAGGTGGAAATGGTAACTTGTTCTTCACGGGAACTGTTGAAGGAGTGAAAGAGGTCAAGGACAAGCTAAATGCCTTGCAAGACGAAATACAAGTGAAAACTGTGAACATTTCCTTACCAGGTATGAAAAGCTTCTTGGAAAAAAACAAAGGTGAATTGGTTGGGGCTGTGGAGCGAGAACACAAATGTGTCATCGAGATAGAAGAGATCTGTGGAGAACTGCAAGATCGAGAAGATGAAAGTGACGACATCTCAAGCCTCAGTACAGACAGCGAGGACTTCTATGAAGATGATGAAACATTTGGGACTCCAGAGGGGAAGAAGATCATCTGGAAACTCGGCAACATAGAGGAAGAGGAGGTTTGTTCATTTTTAGATTAAAATGGCACATTTTGTAAGATTACCTTGAAAACAAAGCGGGTCTTTAATGATTTCCACATCAAATGCAGTGGTGTTGTCGTTAGTGCGTCAGATTTTCGATCGTTTGAAGTCTGTCATTGTGTTGACGTATTGAGCATGCCTCCGCATTGTGCGGCAAGTTGCAGAGTACACGTAAGTCTGCTTTTCCTGCAACTTGCTACTCTTTCGTTGCGAGAAAAGTTGCGAAGAGGGGATGTTACACTGACTCGTCCGCGACTAGTCTCGCAATGGAGCTACGTTGCAAGTGTCAGACAAAGTTACCTATTGTAACAGCACCTTAAGTCAACAAGCTTTGGTTCACGTTGCCTCCCTCTCCGCCCAGCTGCATGTATAAATAAGCACCAGAAATCGGTTAAGGAACCTTAACAAATGCTGGTGACAACCCTGCAATGGACTAGCCTCCCTTTTCCGGGGTGGTGGCGGGATGTGGGGAGTAATACACTCCTAGTTGCCTCCTGTTATCTAAACCGGGGTAAGTTACGGCAGGAGCACGGTTTCGGCCAGTGGCAACCTGTGGCCAGATTGGGACTTTACCTTTACCAACCCAGGTAAACTATTAGAAAAACGTTGTCCATAATAAAAAGAAAACTAAATGGGAAAAGGAAAATGATATAGGGCGCTATTGACTTACTAGCTAAAATGCAGGGCATGGGGAAATTCATGGTTGTATATTAGTACTTTTGTTAAAAGTATGCTGCAGGATACGGAGAGCACTTACCAACGGCTTAGTTCACCTCGGTTATGAATGTCCTTTGGCTGACTGCTGCTGGTTCTTATTGAAATGCTTAATCATGATATGCCAACAAAGATTTCACAAAAATATTCACAAGCTAAACAGAAGTGCTATTTTCAATTTCAAGATCATATTGTGTAAATTTCTTCTGACCAGATACCTACATTGCGTTCAAACAGGCCGACAGTTTGGTGTGTTCAGTTGGATCAAACTTGAATTTGTCAATTGGTGCAATAGCACGAGCGATGAGCCGCGGGGCCGGTCCAGTATTACAAAATGCACTACTGAAGGAGACAAAGAGCTTGAGTCCAGGAGAGGTTGTTCATATAACAAGGACAGGATCCTTACCCTGTCGCCATGTGATTTTCTGTGTGTGTTGTCCCTGGGATAAGGGACAGGGTGACGCCAAAGAGGTGAGATTAGTATGAGTAGTAGCATGAGTATTGGAGCTACTTGTAGCGGTAATTCAGAATTATATCTATAATTTGGCATGTCGTAGCTGATTCAAAATCTGTGGGTAGTGCACCAATTTTATACCAACTCCCGAGTAAAACGACAACGACAAAACAAACTTCGCATAGATCAGCATTACGATAGACTAGGCAATACAGCAACACAATTTAGACCTGGTATATGGAGCATCGTCCAAATTTCTTGGGAACCTCGTTTTGGAACACTTCAGTTTTGAGATCGTTCTTCCGTGTAAATAAAACCTCAGAAATGTTTTTCACTTTCCACTTTCTAGTTTTGTTTGAACTCTGACCGAGGATTTCACTAAAACTTTTATTTCTTTCGCAACACAAGCTTTTCTTTAGTAAACGCACTTGTCCGCTGAACCCACCAATATTTAAACATTTTATTTGCCCAGAAGCCTAAGTTTGGTTTCGTCGGGGAAGTACATTTTCTCCTAAACCTGTAAACGGTATATTAGCCGCCATCTTACACTAAAAAAATGGAAGTCGTTCTTTCCATACATGTTTTCCTTCTTTGTTCATCAGAGCGTGAAACATCACCGGGGAAGGGAACAAAAACACGGACTAACGCAAGTTTTACCACAGGCCTACCATCCTTTGTTTGTGTTGCGGGCCCATGCAAGCTGAATATTAGTAACACCCCAGTTTTGAACAAAGGATTTTGTGCATACGATATTTACGGCTTTTTGAACGGATGAATTAGTCAAATAAAAACGCTCAAAAGCATGGACACTCTGTTAATGTTTGCTATTATGGGCTTGGTTTGTCTATTTAAAGCTCCGGGAGGCGGTTTTAGAAACTTGAAATTTGACCGACTCTATAAATATATATATATTTTAACTATTCCAGTGTAAAAGAAGCTAACTTGGGAGGCCCACAATGTCTACTTGTTTTGCGTTAAGCTAATTTTTCTGTTCTTGTCAAAATCAAATTTATGCAAAACATGTAAAAACACGCGGGAGTCGATGGGTTAAGAGCATTTCTTCACGTATTGGATCATAGGAGCCTTTGACTCAATCTTTATTTGCTTTATTTCAAATCTACGTCGTAAGTAAGTGTCACGCTCGTTAAAAACATTCTCAGTAAAGTTCGATTTGAAAACAGAAAAGAGGTTTCTACGGTCTAAACCTCAACAAAGAAATGAGATTTTACCGTTTGTCACAACTTACAATCCGGCTGTACCAAATCTTAAAAAAATTCTCATGAAACACTAGCACATTATCCAGAACCAACAAGCACTCGCTCAAATCTTTAAACACGAACCGATTGCATCCTATAGGAAGGAAAAATCACTAAAGGACATCCTTGTCCGCGCAAAAATTCCTTCTATCAAACCACAATCATAATCACGATAAATCTAGGAGCTTAAAATTTAAACAGAATCACTCTCCGGAAGAGACCTCTGTACTGATCGCTACTTTTATTGCGAGTAAATAAAGGCGATCACTATCTACTATTCCGAAACGTCCATAAATCTAGTTGATCTCCAAAACCACGAACGTAGAAGCTGAGGACTTGAAGACTTTATTAAACTAAAATAGCATCACCTAGCCCTAAACATTCCGTACGTTTTGCTTACACAGATTCTGCAGACGTTGCTATGGAAATGTTTTGAGAAAGCTGCCCAACTAGGGTCGTGTTCCATTGCAGTGCCACTCATTGGTACGGGTAACCTCGATTTTCCTTTCGATGTCGCAGTACAGATCATGATAGAACAAGCCTTGAGCCACAGCAAAATGTTTCCTGATTCACCCATAGAAGAGTTTAGATTTGTCGTGCACGTTGATGATCGAGATGGGACCTCAGCCTTTGAAGAGAAGTTTCGAGATTTGAAGGAAGAGCATCAAAGACATCTCCTTTCCAGAAGTCCATTTTCTGGGCACGCACGTCCCAAGAAAAAAAAGACACCTTTCTTACCAGGGCAGAGGTGTACAAAAGTCCGCATCGGCGATACTACTTTGGAAGTAGTAAGAGGAGACATCACTAAGGAGTCTTCAGATGGAATTGTCAGTATTATTGGCGAAGATCTTCAAATGAAAAACGGAAAATTGAGCACAGTCATAGCCAGTGCCGGTGGTAGTGTGATCCAAGAAGAGCTTACTGCGTCCTTTCCCCAAGCTCCTGGATCTGTTGTGACCACCTCTGCTGGAGACCTGGCAGCAAAATGTGTCCTTCACATGGTTGTGAGATCAAGTAACAAGCGTCATCTCCAGACATGTGTTCGAGTAGTCCTCGAAGAAGCTCACTCCAAGGATTTAAAAGTGGTTTCCTTTCCAGCCGTTGGTAGTGGTGGGTTAGGTTTAAGTCCGCAGGAATCAGCTGGTGTGGTTTTGGGGGCGACCCGCTCTTTTCTAGAGACTGTGAAACCTTCCAGCGCTGTCCGTGAAGTAAGAGTTGTTGTCTTCGATGATCCAGTGTTAGATGCGTTTGCATATTCCCTTAAACAGATGACCACGGAAACTGAAGCCTGTGGGTTCGCTGAAGAGGTCGAAGAAGGGGAGATGATTGCTACCAAACGGACGACAAAGTGCCACCAACACAAGGTGGTGGTGTATAGGCGGTACGAGGTACTTGACGAAGCCATAACAGCCCTTGTGGATGGTGTAACTAAAGAATGCCAATCCATTGACATTACCGAAGATGTTATACCACGTCTGTCAAAGCGGAGCATCAAAGAATTGAAGCGAAAAGGGCGCGAGGAAGACGTAAGTCTTGATCTATCCCAACCTGGGACCATCACATTACAAGGCTATCCGGCTGATGTGCTTCTAATGCACAAAGAAGTTTCAGAAGTTATTCGCGATCAATTTAAGGAAGAACATAGAATGGAACGTGCTGAAATGACCTCGCGAAATGTTCAGTGGTGCTACTTAAGTGTGAGCGGAAAGCACGAGCCATTTGAAAAGATGGCGAATTATAACATCGAAACAGCGTTTCAGTCCAAACATTCCTCTGTTTCTTTCACACATAAGAACTTAAAGTCAGAAATAGTCTTTGAGCTTGAACAAGTCACGTTTGTTAAAACTGGGGCAGTAAAACAGATCTTTCGTAAGGAAGGTAAGTGGTTCTATATTATATCATTAGTTTAAAGAACCTGTCTGAGTTGACTCACCGGAGCGTGCGAAGGGAAAGAAAAGGAAAAACAAAAGACCTGGCTATAAAAGGGGCCATCTGTTTTTCACCACCATAACTGTAAGCCGTTTTAATCGGGTTTTGCTCGACTCATGGATGGATGGATGGATGGATGGAGTGACATGGCTCCCATTCAACTCCAATACTCGTGAAGCACCAGGCGCATTCACGAGTAAAAAAGGAACAAGTAGCTCGACAGAACGGTGATCAGGAGAAAAATTATCCTGCCGGTCAGTTTCCTGTTTGGATAGAAGCCTTAAATTCTTTTTCTTTACATTTTCCCAAACCAAAAGTTAAACATCATCGCTACTTTGCTTTAATCATCTAAATTGTCGGTAAAAAGTATTCCTTAATTTGTCGGAATGCGTGTCGTGGTTGGAAAAGCAACCATATAGAATGTTTATTTTCCTTCAGACTCAGAAATTTGTCTAAGTGGATGTGCCCGTCAATGCTTTTTAAAAGATTATTTTACATGTAGCTGTCAATCATTTGTTGTATCTCATACCAGGGTCAATTGTTTATAAAACATGATTCCTTTCAGTTATACCACCTCCACCTGAATGGGACTCTCATCCTGTGGACGTGAAAGGGAGGGAAGAAAGAGTTCATCTAGTCCGCCTTGAGGTCGATTCGTCTGAATACAAAGGAATTCAAGAGAGATTTATGAAATCTGTAATGGCTCAAAAGGTACGCATTACTGTAAACGAGTTGAACCTAGTGACCCTTTCCATCCAGCCACGATTATCGGTTTGAAATTGGGGAAACCTTTTGTTTCAAATTGTGACTAAAGGCTTTTTCCTTTCAGGCGAAGAGCCTTTTGGAAGATCAAAATTTAAATTGTGATTGGCTCAAAAACCCAACAAAGAGTATGTTGCACTGCCACGGCCCACATGTCACATTGTAGGCAATTTTGACGAGAAAATTGAAACTTGTCGAGTAACAGATAGTTTTGGCTGTGTTTCAGTAGCAGGGTCTTATTGCTGTTTTGTCAAACAAAATTCAAAAATGTTTCAGTCCACGGCGCGTGGTTATTATGTGGACCAATAAATCCAATAAAAAAATGAAACTGGATTCTTCGTTCCATCCGATTGTAATAGAAAAAGTAGAGTACCTTCTAAGGTCGTCCTCTGGTCGGTTCCTTCAGGTAGATCCGCACGTTTCATTTGCATCTCAGCCGGCTGAACTACAACTTTTGGCTAATTGAAAAGCGCCACAGGGGTATCAGTAGTCTGTGAAGTGTGATCCTTGGGATGAGGGTGGTACGGTACCTAAATTGACTACTGTTGCGGGTGAGTTAGTTGAAATGTATTTCATATGGTGGTCATGTTATCATTGACCTGATTGGTGGTTTAACCCGATGTGTGAAGACCCGGGTTGTTTACCATTTACAGGGGGGAAACCAGTTGGACTACAGTTTGTGCAAATGGTAAGAAAAACCTCCCGAACGAGAAACTCCTTTCGAGTTTAGCATGCACCATTTGCGCAATTCACTCTAATTTAGATAGTCTCGAACTACTTTGACCATTGGCGCAGGACCTGGAACTGTTAGAGAAAAGTAAATGGAGCACAATTTTCCATTTGGATATTCCGGTTGGGAATTTTGGACTACCTCTCGAGACGGTCCGTTTATTTTGGTATTTTAGCGGTCGGGCAAACCAAAATAGCCTTACCACCTACAGTCCAACAGAAGTTTCCAGATTTTTTGGTAAATGGTTAAACACTCTCAAAATAGTGAATGAACAGTTCTTGTCCATTTCAACCCCCTTAATTCTGCGTTTACTCTTTACAAGGTGTGTTTAACAAGTATTCAACGAATCCAGAACCCATCAATGTACCGTTCCTATGTCATGAAAAAGCAAAGCATGGACGAGAAAAATGGAAACCACAAAAATGAATGTTACCTTTTCCATGGAACCGGACACCACAATGTGAAGGAAATAGCTGCTCATGGATTTAATCGAAGCTTCTGTGGCAGCAACGGTAAGTACGTTAACTATAAATAAAATGCATTCTGTAAATATGTATTGTTTAGCTAGAGTTTCAGAGACGTGCATGTGTATTGCACTCCAGCTCAGCTTCCAGCAGAAAGGCTTTCCGTCTGCATGTCGCGAAGATCATGGCTACGTTATCTGTTAACGTTTTTGTCCTTTAAGCATAATCTGCATGAGGCTGTGGTGAGTATATCCAGCCTCTCAATGTTATCCTATTTCAGGTCTTTTTAGTCTGCTAGCAGGTTAACTTGTATGTGCGTTTTTTGCGATTCTTGGTTGAAAACAACAATTAAGTGAGCGTTCTGGCAGGCTAAGATAAAGTGATAAAGAAAAGATAAAGTGGTATTCAAATACTTCTCTTTCGAAAGAAATAATGCTCGTGAGAACGGTCGATCACGTTATATAAAATGGAAAAACGCTGAGGCAAAGTAAAAATGCCTATTGTCAGAGATCTCGTTACCTATTGTAGGTTGAATATATTGTTCAATGAATGTCCCATTGTTTCATGCACCGTATTCTATCCCACAGGTGTCAGTTATGGAGAAGGTGTCTATTTTGCGACTGAAGCCTCTTACTCACTGGCATTCGCAAAGCCAACCAACTCCAAAGGAGAGTGCTTCATGTTTTTCGCGAAGGTGCTTGTTGGCAAATATACCCGTGGACAAGAAGGGATAAAGACACCACCACCCATTGACCCAAACAGGCGTGAGGTTCTTTACGACTCTGTTGTGGACTCGACTGATGATCCCACGGTCTTTGTTGTATTCCACGATGACCAATGCTATCCCGAATACCTAATTACTTTCAAGCATGTGTCCAAAAAGTAGTACTTCTTAAACGTTGTTGACACTTTACCTGGCTGAAATGCCAGCTATCGCCAAGATCTGATCTGAGAACGTGGAGACGACGGTAGCATTTCAGATAACGCTTAGTAACGAGGACTGGCTTTGGGCTGGCCAGACGGAAAAGTGGGACACACCTTGGTCTAAAGAAAGAGTATATTTGTTATTATAAGTACAGGATTTTCAGCCGAAGTCCTTTATTATATTATACCGACCTCCTTTATTAGGCCGTGTAGTTTGCGGGATTGTTTGTGCGACGGCAAATTTTTAGCGGCGAATCTACTAGAGCGAGGACAACGTGGAGGAGGAGGGTAATTCGAGTCCCCCAAAAACGACTGCGTGGGAGGCTAATGGGAGGGGGTGAGTTAAATAGCTTCTTCCTGCCTTCCTTTTGTAATGGAATGCAGGTAACCGAAAACTAGTCACTGGAGTGTCTCATCAAGCCCATAAAGATAGTAGAGAGAGAAACTATAAACGTTTATATACAGCGCGAATTAGCTTTACTGCTTATGTCGTCGACACTTGGTAACTGAAAGACCGAGTTTAAGGCCGTTTCCTGCGTTACATGCATAGCGGGCATCTTTTGACATGCAATATAACCACGCCGAAGTCTAAAAAGTAAGCTCAACTGATTTCTTGACGGCCTAACTCGAATGTTCGTGATGAAGATGAACTTATTTACCATCGGTCTAAGGTTGGGATATCACGAAGTCATTGTGTGAACGATAAAGCGATTCTTTTTCCATGTTTAGCCTTGCGAACAACGGAGCCTACTTCTACCCGACGCACACTTGCTTTACGGTGTAAACGGACTTTCAGCTGCTTACATAACGTGTCGAAAGATGGCTTAACGAATGTAAGCATGTAACACTGAAAGTAGCCAAGATTTCGACTTGTAATGCTATCTAGATTTTCTCGCTACCACTTTTTTTTATTTTCGAACTTACTTAATTTTGTCGGTGGAAAACTCCGGGGGTTACTACCCCTTATTATATGGCAAGCAATTCTCCAGTCTAAATCGAGTGTTCTGATTGGTTAGTTTTCGGTCGGGACTTTACAGTACGGACCATTTCCATGGAAACGGTCCTTTTTGGATATTTTTTTTCGCGCTCCCGCAAAATTCAAACTGCGAAAACGCAAGAAGATAAAAAAGGGAAAGGTTTGGAGCTGGTACAAAACAAATGAACGAGGTAAACACGTCTGTTTAGAAAAAGCGCTCTTCAATTAACTTTACCGACTTTTTGGTATAAGCAAAAGACTCGCCAGCAGTGAATCCAAAAGCATTGCCAACGTTCTTCAGTGACTGTGTGTTTATTGTTTTTTGTACGGCTATAGACTGTAGTTAGCTGTAAAGAGGCGAGTAATTCGGCCAAGACTTAAACAAAAAGTATTAAAATTCAGCATTAACAAAAGATTACGTTTCTCACAAGAAAACCCCTCGGCGAAAAAAAAAATGGAAACTGCGAAACAACTAGCAAACGGCTTTCAACGGCAACTGTAAATCGAATATTGGCCGTCGCTTCAGTCAGCGCTTTCCACAAGAACAAATTAAAGCTACAGGTACATGCATTAAACTCAAAATGTACCTTGATTCCTCAGTGAGATTTTTGCTCTTGTAGTGGACATCCTTGAGAAAAATGTAAGCTTATAGCTTGTTCACAGGTCCGCTGTTGCTGTAGCTCGCGCTAAAAACAACTTTGTTAGGTGCGACGAAAATTTGCTCTCAGCGTCCACAAAGTTCTCCATAAAGCTACTGAAGCAAACAACTTGCAGTACTTTGTACTTTGATGGAGAGATAATTTTCAGTGTCTTTTTTTTTAAAGTTCGAGTGTTCCTCATGTTCACATTACAGACTGACACGCTGCCACAATTTCCACTTTGAGAAGCGCGTTTGTGAGATTTTATCGCCGCCTTTTCATTATTATTCTTTCTCCCGAATTGTCTCCGCCCATAACGAAGAAGTATTTTCAAATAAAACTACCTTGTGTTGTAGAGGACGACGAAAACCTGACACACATAATAGAAGCAGAGCAGTTTTCATTCAAGAGCCACGCAAGTTTTTGCTGATCGACGGCAACGATCATCAAACTGATACAAAAGCCAGTTAAAATCGCTGGCTTCTTTCCTTGACATCGCGCCGGAAATTGACTTGAATGAACTACCGGAAGTGTTGTTTCGTACGAAAATGATGCCATATAATAAACTACTTACTAACTTCACTTGCTCGGGACCGTA